>Ga0335397_10000807_pt1 | contig 41911 bp, 39 predicted proteins | sample MAT04_FD_205740 | JGI IMG/M metagenome (GOLD analysis project Ga0335397, IMG submission 205740) | Freshwater microbial communities from Lake Fryxell liftoff mats and glacier meltwater in Antarctica - MAT-04 (spades assembly) (version 2) ... | reverse complement strand
CAGGCGGTAGCCTAATTTGACCGTGAACGACGCAAAAGTTAGAATCCACCGGTTTTAGTCTGGCGGGATGGGAGACAAGCCATGCGGCGCAAATTGGTAGCAGGCAACTGGAAAATGTATGGTGGCCTGGCCAGCAACCGCGCCTTGCTGCTCGACTTGCTGCCGGTGCTGGGCAGTAACGGCGCTGCTGACAGCGCGGTGTGCGTGCCTTATCCTTATCTCGCGCAAGTGCAGGAGTTGCTCAAGGGCACGGCGTTGGCCTGGGGCGCGCAGAACATGAGCGAACAGGCGCAGGGCGCCTATACCGGCGAAGTCAGTGCGACCATGTTGAACGAATTTGGCTGTCGCTATGTGTTGGTGGGGCATTCCGAACGACGCGCCTTGTACGGCGAGAACAATCAAACCGTGGCGGCAAAGTTCCTTGCTGCGACCAAGGCAGGCCTCACGCCGATACTCTGTCTGGGCGAAACGCTGGAACAACGCGAGGCCGGCATTACAGAGCACGTCGTTTCGGCGCAGCTTGACGCTGTTACCCAGGCTGCCGGGCTGGCGGCATTTGGCAATGCGGTGATCGCCTATGAGCCGGTTTGGGCTATAGGCACTGGGCGCACCGCGACGCCGGAGCAGGCGCAGGACGTGCATGCCTTTATACGTAGCCGAATTGCGCAGGTGGATTCGAGCCTGGCGCAGAAGCTGCGCATACTTTACGGCGGCAGTGTCAAGCCGCAGAACGCGGCGGAACTGTTCGCCAAAGCGGATATCGATGGTGGCCTGATCGGCGGCGCATCGCTGGTGGCGAAAGACTTTTTGGCAATTTGCGCGGCAGCCGCAAGCTGACGCGACACTCAACAGATAACAGATCGGATAAATGATGGATGGTATTTTGCTTCCCCTCGTGCTTACACTGCATATTTTTGTTGGTCTTAGCATTATCGGCTTGGTACTGATCCAGCACGGCAAGGGTGCGGACATGGGTGCAGCTTTCGGCGGCGGCTCTTCGGGCAGCCTGTTCGGCTCCTCGGGATCGGCCAACTTTCTGAGTCGCACCACGGCGGCGTTGGCGACGATATTCTTTCTCACCAGTCTGGGCTTGAGCTACCTGGCCAGCAACCGCACCAACGCGTCAACAAGTGTGCTGGAACAGGTGCAGACTCAGTCCAAGCCGTTGGAACAGCCCGCTGCGCCGGTCCAAGCGCCGGCAGTGGATTCCAAAGCCAAGGACATACCCAAGTAGTTGCGTGTAATTCCGCACTGCGCTTCGCGTTGCGGGATATTAAGTAGTTAGTTAATGTGCCGACGTTCGTCGGCACATTGCGTTTTGTTCTTCTTGTTCGCTTTCTGTGATCGTGGCTCGATCATGGTTCCTTAGCGGAGCACTAGGCTCGCCGCCTGCGGGCTGATTGACATAAATCAAAAGCTCTCCCGTGAGGGAGGAAGTACTATGCTGCACGAAGTCATCGGTTCTTGTCGCCAATACAAAAAAGGAATGACTACCATGAGCCCACCTCCACCCATCGCGATTCGTGAGAATCTGAGAGCAGAACGTTTTAGCGAAGTCTGGACCCAGCAGCTGAATGAGGTGTTTGCCGACGTCGCGCCCTATTATGACAAAGGCAATCTGGTTGCCAGCCTCGGTCTGTGGAATCGATTTCTCGATAGCTTCATGTCCACCGTCGACATTAAGCCCGGCGAGCGCACGCTCGATGTCTGCGCCGGCACCAACGCCATAGGTATCGCCCTGCTAAAGCGCGAGCCGACGCTCAAGGTGCATGCCATAGATCGCAGTGCGGCGATGCAGGACGTCGGTCGCCAACGCGCCGAAGCCCTGGGTTTCCATATCGACAGCACCATCGGCGATGTGCACAAGCTGCCCTTCCCGGACAATCATTTCGATGTGGTCACGTTGCAGTTTGCTACGCGCCACCTGCGAGTCAAGGAAGTGTTTACTGAAATACTGCGTGTACTGAAGCCCGGTGGGCGCTTTTACCACAGCGATATGCTGCGGCCGGCCAATCCCGTCGTCAAAACGCTTTATTACACCTATTTGCGCGCCTGCCTGACATTTACCAGTGTCATGTTCCAGAGCAGCCCGATTGCGCAGAATTGCAAAAAATACTTTATCGACGCGCTCGACATGTTTTACTCGTCCGAGGAAATGTCAGGGTTGTTGCGCGAACTCAAGTTTTGCAATGTGAGCGCCAAGAACATCATGGCCGGTATGATCGGATTCCATCGTGCCGTCAAACCGCAGCCCGATTGACCAGGCTTTAACCACGGGATCTGCAGCGGCGAAAGATCGGCCAACAGTATGAACCCTGCGCATGCCTTGGCGGCTTGGAACCGGCAGATTCTGGAGGTCTATAGCAGACGCACTACCGCCACGCTGCGAAACAACCTTCCTTTGCGAGTCGTGTTGCCGCGTCTGGAACCCTTTCTGGCGCTCAATGTGGCCAAGGAAGTGCAGAAAGACAACCTGGTTATCCGGCGCGTCGACGAAGCCTGCGAAGCGGGCGCTCCACCCGGCGCGGAAACGCGCGAGGAGTTGCTCAAGGCTAGCAAAGAAATTGACCGCGCCTTTCTGGCCCGCGTTGTCGACTTTCCGATCGGCATCGTTATTCCCTACGACGAAATCGAACCGGTGCGCTTGCGGCGCATCGAGCGTCTGCTAGTCGCGACCTATCGCATTCTTGATGTGTGGCACGAACATAAAGCATGCAAGGCACACAGTGCGCGCGCCGCATTGCAGGCCAGTTATCCGCGCGCCGATTTCGAACGATTGGTGTTCGACTTGTTACGCCTGTATGCCGAGGAAACGCGTGCCCTGAGCCGCGCACTGCGCCTGCCGGCGTTGCTGGTGCCGCTGCGCGATGGCTTCGCGCAGTCACTCTATGGCGTCATGAATGAGGTGGCCATGCGCTTGGCCATCGACCTTACCCGCACGGTCTATCGACCGGGGCGAAGCTAGCGGTAGTCGAGGGGCTGATGATGGAGACGATACGGACGGATGTGGCGATCATAGGCGCCGGTGGCGCTGGCTTGCGCGCCGCCATCGCACTCGCGCAGGAAGCGCCACAACTGCGCATAGCGCTGATCTCCAAGGTGTACCCGATGCGCAGCCATACCTGCGCGGCAGAGGGCGGCGCCGCCGGCGTCATCAAGTCCGACGACAGCATGCAACAGCACTTCGACGACACCGTCGGTGGCGGCGACTGGCTTAGCGATCAGGATGCGGTCGAATACTTCATCCACGAGGCGCCCAAGGAACTGATTCAGCTCGAGCATTGGGGTTGCCCCTGGAGCCGCGAGCCCGACGGATCGGTCGCGGTGCGTCCTTTCGGCGGCATGAAAATCAAACGCACCTGGTTTGCAGCCGACAAGTCCGGCTTTCATATTCTGCATACGTTGTTCCAGACTTCGCTACAGTTTCCGCAGATCCAGCGTTTCGACGAGTATTACGCCACCGATCTCCTGGTCGATGACGGCCGTTGCCAGGGCCTGACCGCCATAGAAATGCGCAGCGGCCAGATGCGCCGTTTCCATGCCGATGCGGTAATCATCGCTGGCGGCGGTGCGGGGCGCATGTTCCCCTTCAACACCAACGGCGCGATCAAGACCGGCGACGGCATGGCACTCGCCTATCGCGCCGGCGTGGCGCTCAAGGACATGGAGTTCGTTCAGTACCATCCGACCGGCCTGCCCAATACCGGCACGCTGCTCACGGAAGCCTGCCGTGGCGAAGGCGGCGTACTGCTCAACAAGGACAACTACCGCTTTCTGCAGGACTACGGCATGGGTCCCGAGACGCCCTTGGGCAAGCCTGAACTGAAAACGATGGAGTTAGGACCGCGCGATCGCGTCAGCCAAAGCATCTGGCACGAGATACAAAAGGGCAGGGCGGTCAAAACCCCATGGGGCGATTGCGTTTGGCTCGATATGCGCCACTTGGGCGAAAAGAAGATCGACGAACGGCTGCCGTTCGTGCGCGATATTTCGATCAGCTATCTGGGCATCGACCCAGTGAAAGACATGGTGCCGATACGCCCGGTGGTGCATTACATGATGGGCGGCATTTCCACTGACACCACGGCGGCCACCTCTCTGCCGGGACTTTATGCCGCTGGCGAGTGCGCCTGCGTCAGTATCAATGGCGCCAACCGCCTGGGTTCCAATTCGCTCGTCGAGATACTGGTATTCGGCCATCGCGCTGCGCTTTCCGCCATCGACTACGTGGCCAAGGTCCAGCCAGGCAACGATGCCGCGCTGGTAGCGCAAGCCGATGCCGCGCAGGGCCGGCTACGCGAACTGTTCATGCGTAATGTCGGCAAGGAGTCCATCGCCGGTCTGCGCAAGGAAATGACCGACACCATGGAAGAGGGCGCCGGCATTTACCGCACCCAGGAAGGTCTGGAAACAACGTCCAACAAAATATCCGAGCTGCGCCAGCGCTATCGCGAGGTGGCGTTGCACGACAAGACCAACGTCTATAACACCGATCTGCTATCCGCTTTGGAGCTGGGCTCGATGCTTGATTGCGCCGAGGCGGTGGCAGTCAGCGGTCGCGAACGCAAGGAGTCGCGTGGCGCCCATCAGCGCCTCGATTACACAGCCCGCGATGACGTCAATTACCTGAAACACTCGATGGCTTACTTCCAGGGCGCCGAGCCGCCCCGCGTGGGTTACAAAGACGTGGTGATTACCAAATCACCGCCTGGCGTGCGCGACTACTCGGGAGGCAAGAAATGAGCGACAACCGAATGGCGGCGCGGCAGGTCGAACTTGAGATCCTGCGCTACAACCCGGAAACCGATCAGGAACCGAGGTTCCAGCGCTACTCAGTACCCTGCATCAACGAGTGGTGCGTGCTGGATGCATTGAACCATCTCAAGGACACCATCGATCCGACCTTGGCCTATCGCTGGTCCTGCCATATGCAGGTGTGCGGCAGCTGCGGCATGATGATTAACGGTGAGCCGAAGCTCGCCTGCAAGGCCATGCTGCGCGATTACGAAGGCGTGATCCGTATCGAGCCGCTCGCACACTTTCCGATTGAGCGCGATCTGGTCTCGGTCGCGGATGACTTCATCGACAAGCTGACGCGCGTTAAGCCCTACCTCATACCGCCTGGCAGGCGTGCGCTAGAGGAAGGCGAATACAAGCAGACACCGGCCCAGCTTAAACGCTACAAGCAGTTCACCATGTGCATCAACTGCATGCTTTGCTACGCCGCGTGTCCGGAATATGGCCTGCAACCGAAGTTCATTGGCCCCGCCGCTATTTCACTCGCCCACCGCTATAACCAGGATTCACGCGATGCCGGCCGCGATGAGCGTCAGGAGGAAATCGCCACCAACGAAGGTGTTTGGGAATGCACCTTCGTCGGCGCCTGTTCCGAGGTCTGTCCGAAACACGTTGATCCCGCCGCGGCGCTGCAACAGGTGAAGATCGCCAGCACGGCGGACTGGTATCTCGAACACTTCATGTCATGGGTGAAAAAATGAGCCGCCGCCCTTACGTACGAGAAGTGCCGCCGACGAGTTGGTATTTTCGTCACCCGCGCTATATGCGCTACATAGCGCGCGAGGTGACTTGCATATTCATCGGCGGCTATACCTTGATGCTGTTGGTCGGACTATGGCGTCTGACCCAGGGGCGCGCCCCCTACGAAGCTTTTCTGGTGGCGCTGCAAACGCCCATTAGCGTTGTCCTGCATGTCGTTGCGCTGGCCTTCGCGCTCTACAACACCGTCACCTGGTTCAACGTCACGCCCAAAGCGCTGCCCATCCAAATCGGTGAGGAATTCGTGCCGGGCGGCGTGGTGGCCGGTGCGCACTATGTCGTCTGGGCGGCGTTGTCGGCGGGCGTACTCTTTTGGGCGGGAGTGTTCTGACATGGCCAAATCGAACAAGCCGATCATCTGGGGAACCTTTGCCGCAGGCGGTACGCTGACAGCTTTCATCACGCCGGTGTTGATGGTGTTGACGCTCATGGCGGCACTGGGTCATGCGCCGGACATGCTGAGTTACGACAATCTGTACGAGTTTGCTGCGCACTGGTTCGGCAAGCTGGTGATTTTTGTGATTATCGCCCTGTCGCTATGGGGCGCCGGTCATCGGCTGCGCATTACGTTTTTTGATTTTGGTTTGCGCGCCGACAGCCTGGTGGCCATCATTGTTTACACCGTGGCGGCAGCGGGAAATATTGCGGCGCTTATTTTTCTGGCGCAGCTATAACGTGGGCAATAAATCATCCGAATTGATTTTGCGCAATGCATCATGAGCGGTCGGTTATTGTATAATTCGCGCCGGAATTGCTGCGGCGATGCGATTGCTGTTTGATCGTTTGTTTTTTAGCGCAGTGGATGGCCTTTGCCGACGTGGTGAAATTGGTAGACACGCTATCTTGAGGGGGTAGTGACGAAAGTCGTGTGAGTTCGAGTCTCACCGTCGGCACCAGTATCGGGACTCGCAATGCAGATAGCTTCTGCTGGATTGCTGGCCTCATTGTAGGAAACCTAGGCATCAAAGGGCAAAATGGCACTGGGCGCATGCCCGACGATCATGTTGGAAAATTACTTCCCCGTCCTGGTTTTTATCGTTATCGGCCTGTTCTTTGGCTGTGCGCCCATTGTGCTCGGCATGTTGATCGGCCCGAATCGGCCCGATGACGAAAAGCTCTCCGCCTACGAGTGCGGCTTCGAAGCCTTCGAAGATGCACGCATGAAATTCGATGTGCGCTATTACCTGATCGCCATCATTTTTATTCTGTTCGATCTGGAAATCGCTTTCCTCTTTCCCTGGGCGTCGATATTCAACGAGATCGTGCATACCGAATCGATCAAGATGTTCGGCGTGATCGAAATGCTTATCTTTCTCGGCATCCTTCTACTAGGCTATATCTACGCCTGGGCCAAGGGCGCCCTCGACTGGGAGTAAACCATGGGCATCGAAGGCGTACTCCAGGAAGGTTTTGTTACCACCAGCGTCGATAAGCTGGTGAACTGGACGCGCACCGGCTCAATGTGGCCGATGACTTTCGGTCTGGCTTGCTGCGCCATCGAGATGATCCACACCGGCGTGGCGCGTTATGACCTTGATCGTTTCGGCGTGGTGTTTCGCGCCAGCCCGCGCCAGTCCGACGTCATGATCGTGGCCGGCACGCTGTGCAACAAAATGGCGCCGGCCTTGCGTAAGGTCTATGACCAGATGGCCGAACCGCGCTGGGTGATTTCCATGGGTTCCTGCGCCAATGGCGGCGGCTACTACCATTATTCGTATTCCGTGGTGCGCGGCTGTGATCGCATCGTGCCCGTCGACATCTATGTGCCGGGTTGCCCGCCTACGGCAGAAGCCTTGCTCTACGGCATCATCCAGTTGCAAAACAAGATCAAGCGCACCTCGACCATCGCCCGATAGACTGGATAAGCATCGTCATGAGCGCCAAGCTGGAAAAGCTGAGTCAAAACCTCCGCACCGTTCTCGGGGAGCGCATCGGCAAGCTCGAGTTACATCTCGGGCAGCTCATACTCGATGTGGCCGCCGCCGATTATCTGGCGGTTGCAAAAACCTTGCGCGATCACCCGGATCTGCGCTTCGAGCAGGTTATGGATCTTTGCGGTGTCGACTATGGCAGCTATGGCGAAGTCGGCTCCACCCTGAAGGAACATTCGGATACGCCGCGCTTTGCCGCAGTGAGCCAATTACTTTCGATCACGCACAATTGGCGGGTGCGCTTGCGTGTTTTTGCTCCCGACGATAATTTCCCCGTGGTCGATACAGTCACGGAAATCTGGAATAGCGCCGACTGGTTCGAACGCGAAGCCTTCGATTTATTCGGCATCATGTTCAGCGGCCACCACGATCTGCGTCGCATCCTCACCGACTATGGTTTTGTCGGCCACCCCTTCCGCAAGGACTTTCCGATTTCGGGTTATGTCGAAATGCGTTACGACCCGGAACAGAAGCGGGTGATCTACCAGCCGGTCAGCATAGCGCCACGCGAGATCACGCCACGCATTATCCGCGAAGACAATTACGGTGGAGCTGGCCGTGGCTGAGATACATAATTACACACTGAACTTCGGCCCACAGCATCCGGCGGCGCACGGCGTGTTGCGCCTTGTGCTGGAGATGGATGGCGAAGTGGTGCAGCGCGCCGACCCGCACATCGGCTTGCTGCATCGGGGTACTGAAAAACTCGCCGAGCATCGCACCTGGATACAGTCGCTGCCATATATGGACAGGCTCGACTACACCTCGATGATCATCAACGAGCACCCCTATGTGCTCGCCATCGAGAAGCTGCTGGGCATCGAAGTGCCCTTGCGTGCCCAATATATACGCGTGATGTTCGATGAGATTACGCGCATCCACAATCACTTGTTGAGCATAGGCACCCAGGCGCTGGACGTCGGCGCCATGACCATGGTGCTGTACACCTTCCGCGAGCGTGAAGATATTTTCGACATTCTGGAGGCGACGACGGGCGCACGCATGCACGGCTCCTATTATCGTCCGGGTGGCGTGTACCGCGACCTGCCGACGCAGATGCCGCGCTATCAGGTCAACAAGTTCAAGAACGAAAAGACGGTGCGCGAGCTGAACGAGTCCCGCGAGGGTTCGCTGCTCGACTTCATCGAAGGTTTCACGGATCGCTTTCCGGGCTATTGCGACGAATACGAGACGCTGCTGACCGATAACCGCATCTGGAAGCAGCGTTTGGTCGGCATTGGCGTGGTGTCGCCCGAACGCGCGCTGCAACTCGGTTTCAGCGGTCCGATGTTGCGTGGCTCGGGAATCGCATGGGATTTGCGCAAGAAGCAACCTTACGAAGTGTATGACCGTGTGGAATTCGATGTGCCGATAGGCGTAACGGGCGACAGCTACGACCGCTATCTGGTGCGCATGGAAGAAATGCGCCAATCCAATCACATCATTCGTCAGTGCATAGATTGGTTGCGCAAGAACCCCGGTCCGGTCATCACCGACAACCACAAGGTGGCGCCGCCCTCGCGCGAAAAGATGAAGGGCAATATGGAAGAGCTGATCCACCACTTCAAGCTCTTCACCGAAGGCATCCATGTGCCGCCGGGCGAAGTGTATTGCGCCATCGAGCACGCCAAGGGTGAGTTCGGCGTCTATCTGGTTTCGGACGGCGCCAACAAGCCCTATCGCTTGAAGCTGCGTTCGGCTGCCTTCACGCACCTTTCGGCGATGGACGAGATGGCCAAGGGGCATATGCTCGCCGATGCCGTCACCATTATCGGCACCATGGACATCGTATTCGGCGACATAGACAGATAAGCCAGACAGACACGCCAGACAGATGAGCATGCTAAGCGACGACGCACTCAAAAATATAGACATCGAGATCGCCAAATATCCGGCTGCCCAAAAGCAATCGGCAGTCATGGCGGCCCTGGCCATCGCCCAGAACGAAAAGGGTTGGCTACCGCAGGACACTATCGCGTTTGTTGCCGACTATCTGGGCATGGCGCCCATCGCCGTGTATGAGGTGGCGTCCTTCTACAATATGTACGACCTCGCACCGGTCGGCAAATTCAAACTGACGGTGTGTACCAATCTGCCCTGTGCCTTGTCGGGTGGGGTACATGCTGCCGACTACCTCAAAGAAAAACTCGGCATCGGTTTCAACGAAACCACGCCTGATGGCCGCTACACCCTCAAGGAAGGTGAGTGCATGGGCGCTTGCGGCGATGCACCGGTCTTGATGGTGAATAATCTGCGCATGTGCAGCTTCATGCAGCCGGAAGCGATAGACCGGCTCTTGGCGGAGTGCAAATAATGGGCGCACTCGGATTCATACTCGATGCCGAGCAAGGCGAACGCAAATGGCGGCTGGGCGAGTACCAAAAACTTGGTGGCTATGCGGCGCTGAAAAAGATACTTACCGAGAAAATTTCGCCTGAGCAGATTGTTGCCGAGCTGAAAAAATCTGCGTTGCGCGGACGTGGTGGCGCCGGCTTTCCCACCGGCCTCAAATGGAGCTTCATGCCGCGTCAGTTTCCCGGCGACAAATACGTGGTTTGCAACTCGGACGAAGGCGAACCGGGCACTTTCAAAGACCGCGACATTCTGCGCTGGAATCCGCACATGCTCATTGAAGGCATGATTATCGCGGGCTATGCCATGGGCTGTCAGCGCGGCTACAACTATATCCACGGCGAAATCTGGGACGAATACAAACGTTTCGAAGAGGCGCTGGCCGAGGCGCGCGCCGCCAATCTGCTGGGGACTAACATCCTCGGCTCCGATTTCAGCTTCGAGTTGTTTGCCCATCACGGTTACGGCGCCTATATCTGCGGCGAAGAGACTGCGCTCTTGGAATCCATCGAAGGCAAGAAAGGTCAGCCGCGTTTCAAGCCGCCGTTCCCGGCCAGCTATGGCCTGTATGGCAAGCCCACCACCATCAATAACACCGAGACCTTCGCGTCGGTGCCGTGGATCATCAACAACGGCGGCGATAAGTTTCTGGAGCTGGGTAAACCCAATAACGGCGGCACCAAGCTTTTTTCAGTTTCCGGTCACGTGAATAACCCTGGCAATTTCGAAGTGCCGCTGGGTACGCCTTTCGCTGAACTGCTCAAGATGGCCGGTGGTGTGCGTGGTGGCCGTAAGTTGAAAGCGGTCATTCCCGGCGGCTCCTCAGCGCCGGTATTGCCGGCGGATATCATGATGGCGTGCACGCTGGACTATGACGCTATCGCCAAGGCTGGCTCCATGCTGGGTTCGGGCGCCGTCATCGTCATGGACGAAACCACTTGCATGGTGAAGGCGCTGGAACGCTTGTCCTATTTCTATTTCGAGGAGTCTTGCGGCCAGTGTACGCCTTGCCGCGAAGGCACGGGCTGGCTGTACCGGGTCGTGCATCGTATTGAAACGGGCCAGGGCCGGCCTGAAGATCTCGATCTGCTCACCAGCGTCAGCGACAACATAATGGGCCGCACCATCTGCGCCCTGGGTGATGCCGCCGCCATGCCGGTGAAAAGCTTCGTCAAGCACTTTAGAGCTGAATTCGAATATCACATTGAGCACAAGCGTTGCCTGGTTCCTGTCGATGTACAGCGGGCGGGCAGCGGCTTCTTCACGGCGGCGGCAGCGACATGCTAGAAATCGAAATCGACGGCCAGAAGACCGAAGTGCCAGACGGCAGCACCGTCATGGATGCCGCCCATCAGATTGGCACCTACATCCCGCATTTCTGCTACCACAAGAAACTTTCCATTGCCGCCAACTGCCGCATGTGTCTGGTGCAGGTAGAGAAGGCGCCCAAGCCCTTGCCGGCTTGCGCCACGCCGGTCACCAATGGCATGAAGGTATTCACCCATTCGGACTTGGCCCTGAATGCGCAGAAGTCCGTGATGGAGTTTCTGCTAATCAATCATCCGCTCGATTGTCCGATTTGCGATCAGGGTGGCGAATGCCAGTTGCAGGATCTGTCGGTTGGCTACGGCGCGTCGGCCTCGCGTTATCAGGAAGAAAAGCGCGTCGTGGTCAATAAGTATCTCGGGCCGCTGGTCGCCACCGACATGACGCGCTGCATACATTGCACGCGCTGCGTACGCTTCACGCAGGAAATCGCCGGCGTCATGGAGTTGGGTCAGGCCTTCCGCGGTGAGCATGCCGAGATCATGCCATTCATCGAAAAGACTGTGGACAGCGAGCTGTCCGGCAACATTATCGATCTGTGCCCGGTTGGCGCGCTGACCTCCAAGCCTTTCCGTTTTTCGGCGCGCACCTGGGAACTGGCGCGGCGAAAATCGGTGAGTCCGCACGACGGTCTGGGCAGCACGCTGATCGTCCAGGTGAAGGCGGATCGCGTCATGCGCGTGCTGCCGCTGGACAATGAAGAAATTAACGAGTGCTGGCTGTCCGACAAGGATCGCTATTCCTACGAAGCATTGAATTCCGACCAGCGCCTTACCAAGCCCATGCTCAAGCAAAACGGGCAATGGCAAGAGGTGGCGTGGCAACAGGCGCTGGACTACGTTGCGCATGCGTTTAAGGACATCGTCACCCAGCATGGCGCCACTGCCTTGGGCGCTTTGCTGTCGCCGCATGCCACGCTGGAAGAAATGCATCTCGCGCAGAAGCTGATGCGCGGTTTGGCGGGCGAGGATGACAAAAGCGCCAACGTCGATTTCCGCCTGCGCCAGAGCGATTTCGTGCTGGATGGCAAACGCGCCGGCGCGCCGTGGTTGGGCATGAAGATCACTGAAATAAACACGCTGGATCGGGTGCTGGTCATCGGCGGTTTCATACGCAAGGACCAGCCATTGTTGACGCAGCGTTTGCGTCAGGCCGCCAAGCGCGGCACACAGGTCTCGCTGATTCATGCGGCCAACGATGATCTGCTCGTCAAGCTGCACGCCAAGGCCATAGCGGCGCCGAGCCAGATGCCGCAAATGCTGGCGCAAGTGCTCAAGGCCGTGGCCCAACACAAGGGCGCCAGCGTCGACGCGGCGGTGTCCGCGCTGACGGTCTCGCCTGAAGCCCAGCGTATCGCCGACAGTTTGGTTTCGGGTAGCAATGCGGCGCTGTTCCTCGGCAACTTTGCCGAACAGCATGCGCAGGCATCCACCTTGCATGCGCTGGCGCAGCAAATTGCGGCGCTGACGGGCGCGAAGTTTGGCGTGCTGGGCGAGGCCGCGAATAGTGTCGGCGGCTATGTTGCCAACGCGCTGCCCGGCGTCACCGGCCTGAACGCCGCGCAAATGCTGGCTCAACCGCGTCGCGGCTATTTGCTGCTGAACGCCGAGCCGGAATTCGATAGCGCCGACCCGCAACGCGCGTTGGCTGCATTGACGCAAGCGGCGACGGTGGTCGTAATGTCGGTGTTCAAGCCGCAGGCTGGTCTGGATTACGCTGACGTGTTGCTGCCCATCGCGCCATTTACGGAAACCTCCGGCACTTTCATCAACACCGAAGGCCGGGTGCAGAGCTTTAACGCCGTGGTACGCCCGTTGGGCGAGGTGCGTCCGGCCTGGAAAGTGTTGCGCGTGCTTGGCAATCTGCTGGGACTCGAAGGCTTCGAGCAGAACAGCAGCGAAGACGTGCGCACCGAAGTGCTAGGCGGCAAACCGGAATTCGTCAGCGAACGCTTGAGCAATCAAGCCAGCGGTGTGACTGTGAATCTCGCGGCGGCGGCGGGTGGCTTGGAGCGCGTCGCCGATGTCCCCATCCATTTTGCCGATGCGCTGGTGCGGCGCGCGCCCGCGCTGCAAAAGAGCCGCGATGCGGCGGCGCCTAAAGCCGGTATGAATGCGGCGCTGATGGCGCGGCTGGGTGTCAGCGGCGGGCAACCGGTCATGTTGAGCCAGGGTGAGGGTAACGCTGTGCTGACTAGCGTCCTGGACAACGGCTTGCCCGACAACTGCGTGCGCGTATCGGCGGCGCATCCACTCACGGCCAATCTAGGGTCGCTGTCCGGCCACCTCTTAGTGGAGCGTGCCTGATGGAAGCACAGGTACTCGGCCTGTTTCAGTCGTTATGGGGTGCCTACTGGGATCCCGTCTGGACTGTCGTCCAGCCGGCCTGGCCGCTGATCTGGATCGTCGCCAAGATCGTGCTGATCATCCTGCCGCTGTTGATCTGTGTGGCCTACCTGACTTTTTGGGAACGCAAAGTCATCGGCTGGATGCAAATTCGCATAGGCCCTAATCGCGTCGGACCTTGGGGTTTGCTACAACCGTTTGCTGACGGTCTGAAGCTGCTATTCAAGGAAGTTGTCCGACCCACGCAGGCGAGCAAGGGCTTGTATTACGTCGGACCGGTGCTGGTGTTCGCGACGGCGCTGGCGGCTTGGGCCGTGGTGCCGTTTTCCGAGGGTTGGGTGTTGGCCAATGTGGATGCCGGCGTGCTGTATCTCCTGGCCATGACCTCGACCGGTATTTACGGCGTGATTATCTCCGGCTGGGCATCCAACTCCAAGTACTCCTTCCTCGGCGCCATGCGCGCCGCAGCACAAATGGTGTCCTACGAAATCGCCATGGGCTTTGCCCTGGTGTGTGTCTTGATGGTCTCTGCCAGCCTGAACCTGAGCGAGATCGTGCATGGCCAAGGTCAAGGCTGGTTCGCCGACAAAGGCATAGGCCTGCTGTCGTGGAACTGGCTGCCGCTTTTGCCGATGTTCCTGGTGTACTTGATTTCCGGTATCGCCGAAACCAACCGCGCCCCCTTCGACGTGGTGGAAGGTGAATCTGAAATCGTCGCCGGTCACATGGTCGAATACTCGGGCATGGCCTTCGCCTTGTTTTTCCTCGGCGAGTACACCAACATGATCCTGGTGTCCGTCACCACCTCGATTTTCTTTCTGGGTGGCTGGTTGTCACCGGTAAGTTTTCTGCCGAATAGTTTTGTCTGGTTGGCGGCCAAAGTTTGCTTCGTGCTGTTCCTGTTCCTTTGGTTCCGCGCCACCTTTCCGCGCTATCGCTATGACCAGATCATGCGTCTGGGCTGGAAAGTTTTCGTACCGTTATGCATGGTCTGGGTGCTGGTTGTCGGCCTCTGGATGATGTCGCCGCTGAGCATCTGGAAGTAAGGGTAGCCCATGGGTGCGATGAAAGAATTTTTAAACAGTCTGCTGCTCAAGGAGCTGATCAAAGGCTTGGCGGTGACCGGGCGCTACATGTTCGCCCGCAAGATCACCATCCAGTTTCCAGAGGAGAAGACGCCGCAAAGCAACCGTTTCCGCGGCCTGCATGCTTTGCGTCGCTATCCCAATGGCGAGGAGCGCTGCATCGCCTGCAAGCTGTGCGAGGCGGTTTGTCCGGCGCTGGCCATTACTATCGAATCGGCCGAGCGCGATGACGGCTCGCGTCGCACGACCCGTTACGACATCGATTTGACCAAGTGCATCTTCTGCGGTTTTTGCGAGGAAGCATGTCCGGTAGACGCCATCGTCCAGACGCGCGTGCTGGAGTATCACGGCGAGACGCGTGGCGATTTGTATTACACCAAGCAAATGTTGCTGGCGGTGGGCGATAAAAATGAAACACAAATCGCCCAGGATCGCGAGCAGGACGCGCCGTTTAGGTAAAAAGACATGGACTACACATCGGCGATTTTCTACATCCTTTCGGCGGTTATGCTGGTGGCCAGTTTGCGCGTTATCACGGCGCGCAATCCGGTGCATGCCGCACTGTTTCTGGTGCTGGCCTTCTTCAACGCCGCGGGTATCTGGATGCTGTTGGAAGCCGAGTTTCTCGCCCTCACACTGATCGTTGTGTATGTCGGTGCGGTGATGGTGTTGTTCCTCTTCGTGGTGATGATGCTGGATATCAATCTGGAACGTTTGCGCCAGGGCTTCTGGAGCAATCTCTGGCTGGGTGGCCCGATCGCGCTAATGATGGTGATCGAAATGGCCATGGTGCTGTCGGCGCGCTTGTTTGCCGATGCGCCGGCGCCGCCCGCCGCTGCGGCTGGCCACAGCAACACCAAAGAAGTCGGTCGACTGTTGTATACCAACTATTACTATCCTTTCGAACTGGCTTCGGTGGTCCTGCTGGTCGCCATCATCGCCGCCATTGCACTGACGCTGCGCAAGCGCAAGGATACCAAGTACCTGAAAGCCTCCCAGCAGGTCGCCGTCAAGCGCAATGATCGCTTGCGTATTGTTTCCGTGCCGTCTGAAAAAGAATGAGAGGGATGACACGATGCTAAACCTGAGTTTGAGTGTGGGGCTTTCTCATTACCTGATACTTGGTGCGATACTTTTCGCCATCAGTGTGGTCGGTATATTCCTCAATCGTAAAAATTTGATTGTGCTGCTCATGGCTATCGAGCTGATGTTGCTCGCCGTGAATACCAATTTTGTCGCTTTCTCACATTACATGGGCGATGTGACGGGGCAGGTTTTTGTATTCTTCATCCTCACGGTCGCGGCGGCGGAATCCGCCATCGGCCTGGCCATCCTGGTCGTGCTGTTCCGCAATCTGCGCACGATCCATGTGGATGACCTAGACAGCCTGCAAGGATGATGCCGCGCCATGACTGAAATGGAAAAACTCTATTTGCTGGTTCCGCTGGCGCCGCTGGTCGGCGCCATCATCGCTGGCTTCTTTGGCAAGTGGATAGGCCGCTCCGCTGCGCACTGGATCACCATCCTCGGCGTGACGGTGGCGCTGGTGGCCTCGTATTTTATTTATCAGGATGTGGCGCTTGGTCACAGCTATAACAAGGCGATTTACACCTGGGCGACTACGGGCGATCTCACCCTGTCTGTCGGCTTCCTGATCGACAAACTCACCGTCACCATGATGCTGGTGGTGTGTTTTGTTTCCCTCATGGTGCATGTATACACCATTGGGTACATGGCTGATGACCCAGGATATACGCGCTTCTTTAGCTATATCTCTTTGTTCACCTTCGCCATGCTGATGCTGGTGATGGCGAACAACTTCCTTCAGCTTTTCTTCGGCTGGGAAGCGGTGGGCTTGGTGTCGTATTTGTTGATCGGCTTCTGGTACACGCGGCCGACGGCGATCTACGCCAACCTCAAAGCATTCCTGGTCAATCGCGTTGGCGACTTCGGCTTTTTGCTCGGCATAGGTTTGATCGCCGCCTATTGCGGCACGCTGGACTATGCACCGGTGTTCGCCCAGGCGCAAAAATTGGCTGGCACGTCCATCGAGTTGTTTTCAGGCGCACCTTGGGCGCTCATCTCGGTCATCTGCATTTGCTTGTTCATCGGCGCCATGGGCAAATCGGCGCAGTTTCCTCTGCATGTTTGGCTGCCGGATTCCATGGAAGGCCCGACGCCGATTTCTGCGCTGATCCACGCCGCCACCATGGTGACGGCGGGCATCTTCATGGTGGCGCGCATGTCGCCGCTGTTCGAATTGTCGCAAGCGGCGCTGTCCTTCGTGCTGGTGATCGGGGCGATCACTACGCTGTTCATGGCGCTCATCGCCATCGTGCAAACGGATATCAAACGTGTGGTGGCCTATTCGACGCTGTCGCAATTGGGCTACATGACCATGGCGCTGGGCGCGTCTGCCTACTCGGTGGCGATCTTTCACCTTATGACGCACGCCTTCTTCAAGGCCGTGCTGTTCCTCGGTGCCGGCTCCGTCATCATTGCCCTGCATCACGAGCAGGACATGCGCAAAATGGGCGGCCTGCGCAAGTATCTACCTATCACCTATATCACGATGTTGATCGGCGCCATTGCCAATGCCGGCCTGCCGCCTTTCGCCGGCTTCTTCTCCAAGGATTCCATCATCGAGGCGGTAGCGCTTTCTCATACACCTGGCGCCGCATTTGCCTACTTCGCGGCGCTGGCGGCGGTGTTCATCGGTGGCCTGTATTCATTCCGCCTGGTGTTCTTCACCTTCCACGGTGAGGAACGCTTCCGCCACGCGGCCGATAGTCACGGCGCCCATGACCATGACCACGCTCATCACGGACCCGTCGAACCACATGAGTCACCCAAGGTGGTGACGCTACCGCTCATCCTGCTCGCGATTCCCTCGGTTGCGGCCGGTTGGCTGATCGGCCCCATGCTCTTCGGCGGCTATTTCGGTAATGCGATCTTCATAGCACCCGAACACGAAGCCCTGGCCGAGATGGCTCAGGAATTTCATGGTGTCCTGCCCATGATGACGCATGCGGTAACAACACTGCCGTTCTGGTTGGCCTTGGGCGGTGCGGTGACGGCCTGGTTCCTTTATATCGTGCGGCCTGAGTTGCCGGCCATCATCAAGAAAAAAGCCGGCTTCCTCAGCACCATCCTGGAAAAGAAATACGGCTTCGACGAATTCAATGCTTTTGTGTTTGCCGGCGGTGCGCGTTTGCTGGGGCGCGGCCTGTGGAAAGGCGGTGACCAGATGTTGATCGACGGCCTGCTGGTGAATGGTTCCGCCAAGCTGGTCGGCTGGATCGCCTCCATCGTGCGGCTGTTCCAGACCGGCTATATTTACCAATATGCATTCACCATGATCATCGGCTTGTTTGTCATGATGACTTGGTGGTTGACCAAAGCTTAGAACGACTAACAATCGACCGCGCCTTGCGGCGACAACAACGGAAAGCAGAAATGACGAGTTACCCGCTGCTGAGTCTCGCGATCTGGCTCCCCATCGCCGGTGGCCTGCTGGTGCTCGCCACTGGTTCAGACCGCAACGCCGGGACTGCGCGCCTACTGGCTTTCAGCATCGCCGTGCTGGGTTTTCTCATCACGCTGCCGCTGTATGTCGACTTCAATCTCAAGACCAGCGACATGCAGTTCGTCGAACGGCTGCCGTGGATAGCGCAATTCAATATCAACTATCACCTCGGTGTGGATGGCATCTCGGTGCTGTTCCTTCTGCTCAACAGCTTCATCACCATCCTGGTAGTGCTGGCTGGCTGGAAAGTAATCAAGGAGAAAGTGGCGCAGTACATGGCGGCTTTTCTCATCATGTCGGGCCTCATGAACGGCATATTTTCCTCGCTGGATGCGGTGCTGTTCTATGTCTTCTTCGAGGCTTCGCTGATCCCGATGTACCTCATCATCGGCATCTGGGGCGGGCAGAATCGCGTCTATGCGGCCTTCAAGTTCTTTCTCTATACCTTGCTTGGCTCGCTGTTGATGTTGGTCGCGCTGCTGTATCTCTTCTTCGAATCGGGCTTGAGCTTCAACATCCTCGATTGGCATGCGCTCAAGTTGCCCTTGTCTACGCAGATCACCGTGTTCCTGGCCTTCCTTGTTGCGTTCGCTGTGAAGGTGCCGATGTGGCCCGTACACACCTGGTTGCCCGACGCCCACGTCGAAGCGCCCACCGGTGGCTCGGTGGTGCTGGCCGCCATCATGTTGAAGCTCGGTGCTTACGGCATGCTGCGTTTCTCGCTGCCCATCGCGCCCGACGCCAGCCATGAGCTGTCCGGCATGATGATCGCGCTGTCGCTGATCGCCGTCATTTACATCGGCTTGGTGGCGTTGGTGCAGGCTGACATGAAGAAGCTCATCGCCTATTCCTCCATTTCGCACATGGGCTTCGTCACCCTGGGCTTCTTCATTTTCAACCCCATCGGCATGGAAGGTGCGCTGGTGCAGATGATCTCGCACGGCTTTGTTTCCGGCGCCATGTTCCTCTGTGTCGGCGTGCTCTATGACCGCATGCACAGCCGCCAGATCGCCGACTACGGCGGGGTGGTGAACACCATGCCCAAGTTCGCCGCATTTTTTATGTTCTTCGCCATGGCCAATGCTGGCCTGCCGGCGACCAGCGGCTTCGTGGGCGAGTTCATGGTGATACTGGGTGCCGTCAAGTTCAACTTCTGGATCGGTTTCGCTGCCGCCACCACCCTCATATTTGGTGCGGCCTACACGCTGTGGATGTACAAACGCGTCGTTTTCGGCGCCGTTGCCAACCAGCATGTACAGGAACTCACCGATATTTCGGCGCGCGAGTTTGTCGTGCTCGGCGCGCTGGCCGTTTGCGTGCTGGCCATGGGCTTGTATCCGCTACCGATCACCGAAGTGATGCACGCCTCGGTCGATCACCTGCTCAAACATGTGGCTGCTGGCAAGCTGTAACGAAACCGGACCGAATCGACCATGAACTTCGCGATGCCCGATCTCTACCCCGCCTCGGCGGAGATCTTCATACTCATCATGGCCTGCGTCACGCTGGTGGTGGATCTGCTGGTGGGCGCCAGCCGACGCTGGCTCATCTATCTGCTCGCCCAGCTCACGCTCATCGGCTGCTTTGCCATCACCTTGTTGACCGGCGACAACCAGACCGTCACTACCTTCAGTAATCTCTATATTGACGACCGCTTCGGCGACATCCTTAAGCTCGCCACCTATGGCTGCGTCGCCATCGTGCTGGTGTATGGCCGCAGCTATCTGGCCGTGCGCAATCTGGATAGTGGAGAGTTCTACCTGCTGACCTTGTTCGCCACGCTGGGCATGATGGTGCTGATCTCGGCCAACAACTTCATGACGATTTATCTGGGCCTCGAGCTACTCTCGCTGTCACTCTACGCCATGGTGGCGCTGGATCGCGATTCCACGCGCGCAACCGAAGCGGCGATGAAGTTCTTTGTGCTGGGGGCCATGGCCTCGGGCATCTTGCTCTACGGCATGTCCATGATCTACGGCGCCACCGGTACGCTGGATCTCATCGAAATCGGCCAGCGGCTGGCCATGGGCGGCAGCAAGACCGTGCTGCTGTTTGGCCTGGTATTCCTGGTCGCCGGCCTGGCCTTCAAGCTGGGTGTCGTGCCTTTCCATATGTGGATACCCGACGTCTATCACGGCGCGCCCACAGCCGTCACGTTGTTCATTGGTTCCGCCACCAAGATCGCCGCTTTCGCCATGGCCATGCGTTTGCTGGTGATGGGCATGTTTGATCTGGTCGAGCACTGGCAGCAGATGCTCATGGTGTTGGCGGCGCTTTCCATCGCGCTGGGTAACGTCGCCGGTATCGCGCAGACTAATTTGAAACGCATGCTAGCCTACTCGGCCATCGCGCACATGGGCTATATGCTGCTGGGTTTGCTCTCCGGTGTTGTAGGCGGTCATCTGGGCAATGTCTGGAATGCCTACTCCTCGGCCATGTTCTACACCTTCTCTTATGTGTTGATGAGCCTGGGCGCCTTCGGCATGATCCTGGCGTTGTCGCGCGCCGGTTTCGAGGCCGAGCGCCTGGAAGACTTCAAAGGGCTGAACAAGCGCAGCCCGTGGTTCGCGGCCATCATGATGGTGCTGATGTTCTCCATGGCCGGCATGCCTTTCTTTATCGGCTTCTTCGCCAAGTTCATGGTGCTGCAATCGGTCGTCAATGCTGGTTATGTTTGGCTGGCCGTGTTTGCCGTGGCTTTCTCGCTGGTCGGCGCTTTCTACTACCTGCGTGTGGTCAAGCTGATGTATTTCGATGCGCCGAGCGACCATGCGCCGCTCGAAGTACCCGCCGACATGCGCCTGCTGCTGTCAGTCAACGGCCTGTTGGTTGCCTTGCTCGGCATCATGCCGGGCGCCGTGCTCGAATACTGCACCAGCGCCACCTATTCCTTCCTGACTGGCCAGTGAAAGACCCGCACCTGCACGAAACCGCCCTCGCCAGCGAGGACGTGTTCTCGGGCCGGCTGCTCAAGGTCAAGCGCGACCGCGTGCGCCTACCAGACGGCAGCGAAAGCACCCGCGAATACATCACACATCCCGGTGCGGTGGTCATGATCGCCCTGCTGGATAACGGCAAGTTGGTCTTCGAGCGCCAGTTTCGCTATCCCGTCGGCCGCGTCTTTCTGGAGTTCCCCGCCGGAAAAATCGACCATGGTGAAGATATTCTCGTCACCGCCCAACGCGAGTTGCAAGAAGAGACGGGCTATGTCGCACGTGACTGGCACTACCTCGGCGTCATGCATCCCTGCATAGGCTATTCGGACGAGCGCATCGAGCTATTTTTCGCGCGTGGCTTGAGTCACGTCGGTGCGGCGCTGGACGCAGGCGAGTTTCTGGAAGTGTTGGAACTCGGCCTGGAAGAAGCGCTGGAAGCCGTGCGTGAAGGTGTCATTACCGATGGCAAGAGCATCGCCGCTTTGTTATGGGCTGAACGCATCCTCGACGGCCGCTGGCCGCTGGCCGGGGCGGGGGAGCCCGGCTGACATGGCGCCGGTTGATTGGGTCGGCAGTGTTGCAGCCGCGCTCACCACCACCGCCTTCATTCCTCAGGCTTGGCAGGTCTGGCGCACGCGCCACACTCACGACATTTCGCTGGGTATGTATGCCATCTTCACGACGGGGGTGGCGCTGTGGCTGGCGTACGGGCTGCTCCTGCAATCCTGGCCCATCATCATCGCCAATAGCATTACTTTTCTGCTGGCAGGTGCGGTACTTCTGATGAAGTTGCGCTACGGTTAGCTTGTAGGGTCGGCAGCTTTGCTGCCCACCCTACGGGGCTATACAAGGCTAGGGTCGAACCATTTCAAGCGGTCATGCAACTTCACCACTTCGCCGACGATGATGAGTGTCGGCGGTTTGAGTTGGGCGGCTTCCACCCGTTGCGGCAAATCTTCTAGCGTGCCGATGAGCACGCGCTGCTTGGGCGTGGTGCCTTGCTGTACCACCGCTGCCGGCATGGTGGCTGCAAGACCGTGGGCAATGAGTTCGCGACAAAGCACCGGCAGGCCATGCAAGCCCATGTAGAAAACGATGGTTTGGCCAGGGCGGGCGAGAGCGTCCCAATCCAGATTCATGCTGCCATCTTTAAGGTGACCGGTGACGAAGACACAGGCGTGGGCGTAGTCGCGATGCGTCAGCGGAATACCGGCGTAGGAAGCGACGCCGGCCGCGGCCGTGATGCCCGGCACCACTTCGAAGGGAATACCATGTGCCGAGAGCGTTTCAATCTCTTCGCCGCCACGCCCGAAGATAAAGGGGTCACCGCCCTTCAGACGTAGCACGCGCTTGCCGGCCTGCGCCAGACGTACCAGCAGGTGATTGATTTCCTCCTGCGGCAGGGTGTGATTATTGCGTTCCTTGCCAACGTAAATACGCTCGGCGTCGCGGCGCGCCAGTTCGACGATGGATGATGTCACAAGGTGGTCGTACACGATGACATCCGCCTGCTGCATCAAGCGCAGCGCGCGGAAAGTCAGCAGATCCGGGTTGCCGGGGCCGGCGCCGACCAGATAAACCTCGCCGCGCGGTGCTACATCGAGGGTACCGGCGAGTTCCGCTTCCAGTCGCGCTTCGGCGGCGCTTTCGCGGCCGGCCAGCATGGCGTCGGCCACCGGCCCTTGCAGCGCGTTTTCCCAAAAGATGCGGCGCTGCGCGGCGTCGCTCAAGCGCTGCTTGACGCGCTCGCGGAAGCGTTCGGCCAGGCTCGCCAGACGCCCGTAGGCGGCCGGAATCAGGGTTTCCAGCTTGGCGCGCATCAAGCGCGCCAGCACCGGCGAAGCGCCGCCGGTGGACACCGCGATCAGCATAGGCGAGCGGTCGACGATGGACGGGAAAATAAAGGAACACAGCACCGGATCATCCACCACGTTGACCGGGATGCCGCGTGCGCGCGCGGCTTGCGAGACGGCGCTATTGACCGCGCGGTCATCGGTGGCGGCGACAACCAGCATGGCGCCGGCGAGGTGGTTGGTCTCGAAACGCGCAGCGATATGCTCGATGTGGCCCAGACTGAGTTGTTCGCCCAGCGCTTCGCCAAGCTCTGGCGACACCACCACGATGCGCCCACCGCAGCCCTGCAACAGGCCGGCCTTGCGGGCCGCCACCGCGCCGCCACCGACGACGACGCAGCGTTGTTGGGCGATGTTCAAAAATATAGGCAGAAAATCCATTAACGGCTCTCGGGTCGATGCGTGTGCGGGGCCTGGTGTTGCGGCGCGCCAGTCATAGGCGAGCGGCGGGTGTGCAGCAATGGTGCAACCACTGCAAAATTTATGGCCATAGTGCGGGAATTATACCTGCGGGTAGCGGGCTTACCCGCTGCACAACCCGGGATTTCCGGGGCAAGGCCCCAGGCGAAGTTCACCGTAGTGCTAAAGGGCGCTGAGATTCTTCCGTAAACACCAGGAGGGCGACGATTTCTGGCCATTGGTTGCCGGACCGCCTGGGAAGAACCGACTGAGAATATGAGCCCATTCTTGCTGATCGTTGATGCTGCAATGCCGACGCGCCCGTGTTTCGCTGGGGGCCGGGCGGTTGGCTGGGAGCTAGAGCTGGCCCAGCCGCGTCGCGCGTTGGCGACGCCAGCTCATAGTTCGGTAGCTTGCTGATGGGCGAGAGCGACCCGAACCGCTTGCTCAATGTTGTCGTGGACCGGCTCGAGGTGGGCATCTTCGCCGTCGACGCCGAGATGCGTATCGTCTTGTGGAACCACTTTATGGCGATGCACAGCGGTCGCCGGGCCGAAGAGGTGGTCGGCCGCAAACTGTTCGAGTGTTTCGCCGAGTTGCCGGCCAAATGGCTGGAGAAGAAGATCCGCAACGTCTTTCTGCTGAAGAACTACGCCTTCACCTCCTGGGAGCAACGGCCCTACCTTTTTCGTTTCAATCACAATCGTCCGATCACCGGCGGTGTAGATGCCATGCAGCAGAACTGTACCTTTCTGCCGGTACGCAATGCCGACGATGTGGTGGAGCAGGTCTGCATCACGCTGTTCGATACCACCGATACCGCCATCTACCAGCTACGACTGACCCGCGCCATTGACGAGCTGGATAAGGAGAAGGAGGCGCAGCAGCGGCTGATCGTCCAGCTTGAGGAGGCCCAGGTCACCCTCGAGCGTCTGGCAACGCGGGATGGGCTGACCGGGCTGGCAAACAGGCGTTTCTTTGATGAAACCTTGAATACCGAATGGCGTCGCGCCATGCGCGAGTCCACGCCATTGTCCTTGTTGATGCTGGACGTAGATTTTTTCAAACGCTACAACGACGCCTATGGCCACCAGAAGGGCGACGCATGTCTACAGTTTGTCGCCTGCGCCATGATGGGTGAAATGCTGCGTGCGAGCGACCTGGCGGCGCGCTACGGCGGCGAAGAGTTCGTCGTGATTCTGCCGACAACCACGCTGCAAGGTGCCACGGTCGTGGGCGAACGTGTTCGTGCGGCGGTGGCGCGCCTGGGCATGCCTCACAGTGCTTCGGATGTCGCGGAATACGTTAGCGCGAGTATCGGTGTGGCGACCGTCGTTCCAACACCCAGAAGCACACCGGCGCAGCTTATTGCGGCGGCGGATGCGGCGCTTTATCGCGCCAAGCGTGAGGGCCGGAATCGCGTGGTCGCCACTTTGGCCGACTGCGCCGAGCAGCTTGTTTGACGGTCCCCGGGCCTGCTTTGCAGCCCTTGGGCGCCAGCGCGCGCCAGACGGCATTCAAGTGATCCGAGACTTGTCCGTTAATTGGGTTACTGCTGGTTTTTCCACAGGTAAATCGGCAAATATTAGAGGCTAGGACCATGACCGTATCGGTACTTGTTGTTGATGACTCACCCATGGCGCGCAAGATGCTCGTCAAGGCGCTTCCACCCGACTGGGATGTTGAAGTCACTCAGGTTGGCAGCGGCGTAGAGGCATTGGCGATCTACCGTGCCGGCCGTGTTGACGTGATGTTCCTCGATCTGACCATGCCGGAAATGGATGGCTACCAGGTGCTCGAAACACTGCGTAGCGAGGATCTCAACTGCCTGGTGATCGTGGTATCAGCGGACGTCCAGCCCCGTGCGCGCGAGCGTGTCTTAAATCTGGGCGCCATAGACTTCATCAAAAAACCAGTGGACGCGCAGAAAATCGAAACAGTGCTGCGCCTATACGGAATCGTGGTGTAACCCATGCTCACCCAAGATCAGCAAGAAGCCTTGCAGGAAATTGCCAACATCGGCATGGGCCAGGCCGGTTCGTCGATTGCCCAGGTATTTGATCATTTCGTGCAACTCTCTGTTCCACGAATACTGGTGCTCGCACCGGAGGATATGGCCGATGCCTTGGACAAGCTCGTTGATATCGGTCAGATCACGGCGGTGCGGCAAGCCTTTCACAGCCGCATGCGAGGTGAAGCCATCGTGCTTTACGGCGCGCAGCGCTGCAACGATCTGGCCGATTTGATGGGCTATGAGCAAAAGCTCGATCACATTGCTGAAATAGAACTGCTGCTGGATGTGACCAACATTCTGGTGGGCGCCTGTCTCGGCGGCATCGCTGAGCAACTGAACTCCGATATCGGCTTCTCCGCGCCGTCGTTAATGGCGGACCGCGTACCCGCCGAAGCGCTGCTGCGAGCGGAAGACGTGTCCTGGCGCAGCGCGTTGCTGGTCGAAGTGAATTTCCGTCTGGAGCAACGCAGCTTCGCTTGCCACTTGGTGATCCTGATGGCCGAAGAGGAGATCCGTACCATGGCCGAGGCGCTGGACAAGTTCCTGGAAGCCTACTAATGAGCTCGGACGAATCCTTGAATTTACTGGATTTCGTGGTGGACCGATTGGAGGTAGGGATCTTTGTGGTCGACGCCGAGATGCGCGTGGTCTTGTGGAATCGCTTTATGGCCACATACAGCGACCGAGGCGCCGACGACGTGCGCGGCGGCAACTTGTTCGAGCTGTTTCCCGAGCTACCGGCGAAATGGTTGAAAAAGAAAATCAGTAGTGTGTTTCTTCTGAAGAACTATGCCTTCACCTCGTGGGAGCAGCGCCCCTATCTATTTCGTTTTCGCCACAGCCGGCCGGTGACGGGCGGCATCGCGGCCATGCAGCAAAGCTGCACCTTTTTGCCGGTGAAGGACAGCGCCGACAATGTGCAGTATGTTTGCATCTCCCTGTTTGACTACACCGATACGGCAATATTCCAGCAGCGATTGGTGCGCGCGATCGACGAACTGGGGCGCGAGAAAGAAGAACAGCGCCACTTGATCGCCAGGCTGGAAGAGGCGCAGGGGCAGTTGATGCAATCGGAAAAGCTCGCCTCCATCGGCCAGTTGGCGGCCGGCGTGGCCCACGAGATCAACAACCCCATCGGCTTTGTGAATTCCAATCTTGGCACGCTGGACAACTATGTAAATGATTTGCTGCGCCTGGTGGAGACCTATGACGAGTCGGCTTCCGCCAATGCCACGCCAGCGCTACTGGCAAGTGTCGCGGCATTGAAGCGCGAAGTTGATTTCGATTTTCTGAAGGACGATGTGCGCTGTCTGCTGACGGAAAGCAAGGAAGGTCTCGACCGCGTCAAGAAAATCGTGCAGGACCTGAAGGACTTCTCAAGGGTCGATAGCACGCAGGAGTGGCAATGGACAGATCTGCATAAGTGTCTGGAGAGCACGCTCAACGTCGTCGCCAACGAGATCAAATACAAAGCGCAGGTGGTCAAGCATTATGGTGCGCTGCCGGAGGTCGAATGCATGCCGTCGCAGCTCAACCAGGTCTTTATGAATCTACTGGTAAATGCGGCTCACGCCATAGTCGAGCAGGGCATCATCACTGTGGCCACTGGTGTGGAGGATGACTGGGCCTGGGTTGCCGTCAGCGACACCGGCAGCGGCATCGCGCCGGAAAATCTAAAACGTATATTCGATCCATTTTTCACCACCAAGCCGGTAGGCAAAGGGACTGGCCTCGGCCTGTCGGTTTCCTACAGCATCGTCGCCAAGCATGGCGGTCGTCTCGAAGTGGAAAGCGAATTGGGGAAAGGCACCACCTTCAGTGTCCATGTGCCGATATCGCAAGCCAAGGCGGTTGCGGATGCCTTGGTCAGCGCTGCCTGAAAGGTCGGCAAGGCTGTCAAGGGGAGTGGATGTTGATCTCGTCACTCTGGAGGACCTCGCTTATTTCGTCGACCTCGTCGACCTCAATGAGCATGACTGAGCCATCCGGCCCCCAGTTCACCCGCGTGATGCCGGGGCACTCGCGTTCCAGCCTTCTCAGTTCGGCCTCCTGGCGCGAGATGAGACCACGCATTTGCCGCAGCTCATCGGCGAGCCGCTGATTTTCCAACAGTAGCTCGCGTTCCGTGAGTGCGGTTTCGACGGCGAATGTCAGCTCCAAGTCGCTCCATGGTTTGCTGATGAAGCGCACGATGCCGGCTTCGTTAATGGCATTGATAATCCCCTTCAGATCCGACATGCCGGAAAGCACCATACGAACGGCATTAGGCTGAATTTCGCGGAAGTGCCGCAGAAACTCGACGCCGTTCATTTCCGGCATGCGGTAGTCGGAAATGACCAGATCGAAAGCGGTTTCCTCGGCGCGTTTCAGGGCCGCCAGCGGGCTGGTCAAGGTTTCTATCTGGTAAGCAGGGCGTGCCGCGCGATCCACCCGGCGCAACTGGCGCAGCAAGGCGCTCAATATGGCCGGGTCGTCGTCGACCAGTAGTAATTTTGGTGGCAGCATTATCGTTTCCCTTCGCTGACGAATACGCGCAGGCGATAGCCTTCGCTCAATTCAAAACCGTGTATTTGCCGGATCAGTGTCTCGTCCAGCAGGTAGCCATGCGACAGCAACAGCACGCCGTCGCGCGTGACCAGATCCTTGGTGAGCACCATCCCGGGCTGGAGCTGATCGGTAGGCAATGCGCGTGCTTCCGGCTCGGCCTTCTTTGCGCCGAGCACTTCTTCGAAGGCATCCAGCACCGCCGGGTCATAGCGTTTGCCGCGACCACCATGCAGAAAGTGGAAAGCCTCCTCAGGGGTGGCGCGCTTGGCGAACAACATGCCCATTTGCGCGCCGTCATATTCGTTGGCGACAGTCAGGATGCGGGCGCCCAGCGGTATGGCAATGCCGGAAAGGCCGTCGGGAAAACCGCTGCCGTCCCAACGTTCGTGATGATGCCTGATGAGCTGCGCCGCACTGCGCAATTGATCCAGCCCCATAATCAACGCTTCGCTTTTCACGGGGTGTTTCACGACCTCGTTGCGCTCGTCCGGTGATAGGGCGTTCTGCGGTTTGGTGAGCAAGGCGTCCGGGTAGCCAATCTTGCCGATATCGTGCAGCAGGGCGGCGAAGAACAAGTCTTGCATATCGCCGGGGGAAAGACGCATCTGCGCACCGATCCGGCGGGCGTAGTCGGCGACACGGCGCGAGTGTCCGGCCATCTGGCCGCCACGCAATTCGATCAGGTTCGAAAATGTCTTGATAGTGTTGAGGAAGCCGGTCTTGAGCTTTTCGTTGGCGCCGGCGAGCTCCTGCGTGCGCTCGGCGACCTTTTGCTCCAGGCTGGAGTTCAGTGTCTTGAGTTCGTCGTTCTGGCGCCGCGTCAGCGTTTCCAGTCGCGCCTTTTCGCCGAGCAGGGACTTGCGCTCCAGCGCTTCGCGCACGATCAACATCATGTCGTTGTCGTCCCAGGGCTTGGAGATGTAGCGGTGGAGCTGGCCGTTGTTGATCGCCTCGATGGTGGAGCCGATATCGGCATAGCCGGTGAGCAGGATGCGCACCGTGTCCGGCCAGCGGTTGCGCACCGTGGCCAGCACCTGTGCGCCAGTCATGCCGGGCATGCGCATATCGGATATGACGAGATCCACGCGTTCTTTTTCCAGCATGGCGATGGCTTCTGCGCCACCGCCCGCGGTGAGGATGCGGTAGCCAGAGGGGCGGAACAGGCGTTTCAGTGAGGACAGGATATTTGTCTCGTCGTCTACGCACAGCAAGGTGAACGGTGGGCTCTCGATAGCCGGCGTATCGGTCGAAGAGAGGCTTGCGGCGTTCGCCATTGTGGTGCCCCCGGCCGCCATCTCAGCTGAGTACGGCGCTGATTGACGCGAGCTGCGCGTCCACCGTTTCGAGCGCGTCGGCGCACTGGGTGCGCGTCAAGCCCAGGCGCATGATGGCGCCATTGGGCGGGGCCGTGGATAAGAGCTGATAAAGCGTGTGGCGTTCGCAGGCGTGAGCAAAGATGCTGCTGACGTTGATGAGATCGGTCAGGCGGCTAGTCGGCTCGATATCCGGCGTGTGATGGAATTCTGCCGCCCGCACCAGCTTTGTCGGCAAATGCCAGCGTTCCAGCAGACGCGCGCCGAAAGTGCCATGGTTGAAACCGAGCACCCGCTCCTCGGCCGCTTCGAGGTCGACGCCTTGCTCGGTAGTCAAGGTCATGATTTCCTCGAACTGTGCCGGATACAGCGCCAGCAAGGCGATGCGACCGATATCGTGCAGCAGGCCAGCGGTAAAAGCCGTTTCGGCATCGACCTGCACGCGTGGGGCCAGAAGCTGCGCGCATATCGCGCAACAAAAGCTGTGTATCCACAAGTGACGCGCCTCCGACGCGCCATGTGGTGGCAACGGAAACGCGCCCGTCAGCGAGGCCGCCAGCGCCAGGCTGCGCACATTGGAAAAGCCCAGCACCATGACTGCTTCGGGCAAGCTGGAGACTTCGCCGTCCAGGCCGTAGAACGGCGAATTGACTACCTTGAGCACGCGCACGGTGAGCAGCGGATCGCGACCGATTTTCTTCGCCAAATCGGCGACATTGATGTCCTCGTCGTTAAACGAGCGGACCAAGTCCAGCATGGTGCCTGGCAGCGGTGGCAACTTGTCCAGCTTGGCAAGTACGTCCGGTTTGATATTGGTTTCCATGATTTGTCAGTGCAGATTGGGCGCATAGCTTTGCGCGGTCACGCCCAAGGTCGCTTCGAGATCGGCGGCGTTGGTCGGCAAGAGCGTCAGCAACCAGCCGGCGCCGCCGGCGTGTGCGTCCAAGCGTTCGCAGTGGGCGAAATAGTCGTGCCCGCTAATGGTGACCGCTAACGTCGCGGTCTTGCCGTCGCCGAACAAGTTGTTGATCTCAGGCGGGAGAACGACATGGATGTCGGCCCCCGGCAATGCGGCCGGCCATAGCAGTTGCGCTTTGGCGTTGGAGAGTGCCAGCAGTCCCTCGTCATCGACGCCGATAAGCGGAACCGGCAGGCGGAAAAACGCCTCCCGCGTGGCCCCTATCATGGTCTCGTTGCGCGCGATGCGGTTGGACTTTTCGTTGAGCAGGTCCTGCAACAACTCGTTGCTTTGGCACAACTTCCACGAGGCGTCGCGGAATTGGTCGTTGAGTTTGATATTCTCCTGCGCCATTTCCTGATGACGGAAGGCCTCGCGTATGGCGGCGCGCAGGTGATCGTCGTCCCACGGTTTGGTGAGGAAGCGGTAGATCGCACCTTGGTTGATGGCCTCGATAACCGATTGCAACTCGGTGTAGCCGGATAGCACAATGCGTATGTTGTCGGGATAGAGCTCCTTTACGCGGTGCAGGAATTCGGTGCCGGTCATGTTGGGCATGCGCTGATCCGAAATGATCACGCCCACCTTGTTGGCGGCGAGCAATTCGAAGGCGGTGGCGGCGTTGTTGGCGGTGAGTATGCGGTAGCCGTCACGGCGAAACAGGCGCTTTAGTGAAGTGAGGATGTTCTCCTCGTCGTCGAGCAGCAACAAGACACGCTCAGGGGCGCCGCTGGGCGGCGCCAGTATCTCGAATTTGCGTCCGCTGGCGAGTAGCGCCTCGGCCGCCTCCACGGTCACCGCCGGGCTGAACAAGTAGCCTTGCACGCGGTCGCAACGTTGTTGTGCGAGAAAGCCGAGTTGGCCTTCGGTTTCCACGCCTTCGGCGATCACCTTCAGCCGCAGTGAGTGACCCATGGCGATAATGGACTGGCAGATCGCCGCGTCATCCGGGTTGCTGGATATTTCGCCTACAAAGGACTTGTCGATTTTGATGATGTCGATGGGAAAACGCTTCAGATACGACAAGCTCGAGTAGCCTGTGCCGAAGTCATCCACGGCGATCATGACACCCATGGTCTTTAGTTCCGCTAGCATGCGGGTGGATAAGGTAATGTCGCGCATGACCAGCGATTCGGTGAGTTCGACCTCGAGATTCTTAGCCGGCAGATTGGTGGCCTTCAGTATCGCGGCGATTTTTTGTGGCAGATCGGGCTGGCTGAATTGCCGGGCAGAAAGATTGACGGCGACGCGCAGACCGAGATCGAAGCGCTCAGCCCAGTTGCGTATGCAGCGGCATGCTTGCTCCATGACCCAGTCGCCTATCGGGACGATGAGTCCGGTTTCTTCGGCGAGAGGGATGAAATCATCCGGACAGATCAGGCCACGGCGGGGGTGGTTCCAGCGTAATAAAGCTTCGAAGGAGGTGATCCTGCCGTCGCGATCAAGGTCGACCTGCGGCTGGTAATAGACTTCCAGTTCGCCACGTTCGAGTGCGCCGCGCAGCTCGTGTTCGAGTTCCAGATGCTTTACCACGCGGGCATGCATGGTGACTTCATAGAAGCGGTAAGTGTCGCGCCCGGCTTCCTTGGCTTCGTACATCGCGGTATCGGCATTCCTCAGCATCACATCGGCATCGACGCCATCGCGCGGAAAGAGTGCGATGCCCAGGCTGGCACTGGTGTGAAAGACATGGCCATCGGTCTCAATAGGCAGGCTCAGCGCCTGACGCACCTGCTGTGCAATAGCGGTCACCTGCTGTTCCTGCGAGATACCGGGCAGGATCAGCACGAACTCGTCGCCGCCCAGGCGCGCGACGGTGTCTTCGCGACGCAGCACAGCGGTGAGTCGACGCGCCACTTCTATCAGCACGTTGTCGGCAGCTTTATGGCCCAGGCTGTCGCTGATATTTTTAAAATGGTCCAGATCGACCAACGCGATAGTCAGTGTCTCTCCGCATTCTCCGGCATGCGCCAGCGCCTGCTCCAGCCGCTCCATCATCAGTACGCGATTGGGCAGGCCGGTGAGGGGGTCGTGGTAGCTCAGGCGGTATAGCGAATCCGCATGCTGCCGTCGCATCTCGGCTTCAGCGATTTCGCGTCGAACGGCGGGCAGGAGGCGCTGCAGGTTGCTCTTCAGCACATAATCCTGCGCGCCGGCCCGCATGGCCTCGGCCGCCACGTCTTCACCAACCTTGCCCGAGACCACAATAAAGGGCAGCGAGGCGTTATGGCGGCGCACAATCGCCAAGGCGTCCATGGCGCTGAAGCGCGGCAGCGTGTAGTCAGCAATGACAATGTCCCACTCGTGCTTGCTCAGTGCCGCCAGCAGTTGCTCGGCCGTCTCCACGCGCTCATAGCTGACGGCGCGGTCGCTTTGTTCGAGCGCATGCGCCACCAAAGCCGCGTCGTCGAGGTTGTCTTCGACGATGAGCATCTTGAGCGGCGTACCAGCCATCTGTTCCATTAATAGAGGCTTTGCCAGCCTAGTTTTAGTCGCGTGGGGGGGAAGGCATCGATCATGAGATCGCTACAGCTTTATCGGCAGTTGACGTCGCCGGCTTGAGTGGAAAGACGTAAGCCACGAGCGACTAATGGACTAGGGTTAAAGTCCGGCCTTGTATTGGTCGTAATAGGACTGATGAAGATGGAGGTTTGTTCCTTGCTCCTGGCGAGAAAGGTCACGCAATGCAGATAGAGCAACAGTATTGGACGGCCGCCGACGGCTGGCAGCCCGTAGGGCGCAGCGGTTGCGGTGGTCTGAATGGGACGGCACAACTGCTGCTGCTCTTTGGCGCCGGGCGACTCTTATCGGATGCAGCGGCGATGCGTGATGTGGCGGCGCGGTACCCCAATGCCATCCTGCTTGGCTGTTCCACCGCTGGCGAGATTTGTGACAGTGCGGTGCGTGACGACTCCTTGTCTATGACGGCGGTGACTTTTGAGCATAGCCGGCTTCAGGTGGCGCAAACCGATACGCTTGATCCGGTCGCCAGCTACGCGGCGGGCGAGCAGCTTGCCCGCCAGCTTGATCCGGCCGAGTTGTCCCATGTCTTTGTGCTGTCGGACGGACTGCACGTCAATGGCACCGATCTCGCGCGCGGCTTGCGCGAGCATTTGCCTGGCAACGTGGCGGTGACAGGCGGGCTGGCCGGCGACGGTGATCGATTCCAGCAGACTCTGGTGGTCGTGGGCGATAGCGCGCGGGAGGGCCGGGTGGCCGCGCTGGGTTTCTATGGCCGGCGTCTGAAGGTTGGCTATGGCTCGCTGGGCGGCTGGGATGCATTTGGTCCGGTGCGCCGTGTGACGCGATCGGTAGGCAACGTGCTTTATGAACTCGATGGCCAATCGGCGCTCAATTTATATAAGGAATACCTAGGCGAGCAGGCGCGTGGTTTGCCGGCCACTGCGCTGCTGTTTCCGCTCGCCTTGCGCGCCACCGAACGTAGCCAGATGCTGGTGCGCACCGTACTCGGCGTTGATGAGCAGGCCGGCAGTATGACCTTCGCCGGCGACATCGTCGCAGGCGGCTATGCTCAACTCATGAAGGCCAATTTTGACCGCTTGATCGATGGCGCTGCAGGTGCGGCGCAAGTCGGCTTGACTCGCTTGGGCGAATTTCCGGTCCAACTTGCCTTGCTGGTGAGTTGCGTGGGACGCAAGCTGGTGCTCAAGCAGCGTATCGAGGAAGAGGTCGAGGGCGTGCGCCAGGTGCTGGGTGAACAGGCGGCGCTGGCTGGATTCTATTCCTATGGCGAGCTGTGTCCGGCTGGCGAACTGCGCAACTGCGAGCTGCACAACCAGACGATGACCATCACCGCTTTTGGCGAGTTGTAAACGTGCATAAGTTGCTTCAGCGCCAACTCCGCCGCTGCTTCGGTGTATCGGCCGATATTGCGCCGGAATACGCGGCCTTCATTGCTGTTGTTGGCGATGCCTACGTAGCCGCCGATACGGACCGCCTGATGATCGAGCGTTCGCTCGAACTCATGTCGCAAGAGTTGAATCAGCGCAACGCCGAGCTACGTTCGCAACTTGAGGAAAAAGGCACGCTGGTGGCCAAGCTCGAAGAGGCGCACCACCAGTTACTGCAATCGGAAAAGCTCGCCTCCATCGGCCAGTTGGCGGCTGGCGTGGCCCACGAGATCAACAACCCCATCGGTTTCGTGAACTCCAACCTATCCACCCTCGGCAGCTATGTGGACGACTTCCTGATGCTGATTGCCGCCTACGAGCGGGCCGAGCCGCTGCTCCCCCATGACAGCCAGACGCTGACCACTATCGCCGACATCAAGCGGAAAATCGAAGTGGATCATTTGCGCGAGGATGTGTTGAATCTGCTCAGCGAGTCGGCCGATGGCATCAAACGGGTGACGCAGATCGTGCAGGACCTCAAGGATTTTTCTCATATAGGCGAAACAGACTGGCATTGGGCGGATGTGCACAAAGGCATCGATTCGACCCTGAATATCGTCAGTAACGAAATCAAGTACAAGGCCGATGTCGTCAAGCACTACGGGTCGCTGCCGCGCATCGAGTGCCTGCCGTCGCAGCTCAATCAGGTTTTCATGAACCTGCTGGTGAATGCCGCCCACGCCATCGGTGACGAACGCGGCGTGATTACCGTGCGCACCATCGTCGAAAACGAAGAAGTACGGCTGGAATTCTCCGATAACGGCAGTGGTATCACGCCGGAAAATCTCAAGCGGATTTTCGACCCGTTCTTCACCACCAAGGCCGTCGGCAAGGGCACCGGCCTGGGCCTTTCGTTGGCCTATAGCATCATCGGCAAGCATCACGGCAAGATCGAGGTCGACAGCGAACTGGGTCGTGGCACCACCTTTCGCTTGCTACTGCCCGTGACGCAGCCGCGATCCGTGATCGCAGACTGAGCGTTCAACACAAGTCTGAGGTTTGCGCTTGCTTGATAGGTAAGGTGACGCGGAAGGTTGTGCCACGTCCAACTTCACTGCTGACGATGATGTGGCCATGGTGTTTCTGCACGATGCCGTATGAGAGCGACAGCCCCAAGCCGGTGCCCTTGCCGACGGCCTTGGTGGTGAAAAAGGGTTCGAAAATCCGCTTGAGATTTTCCGGTGTGATGCCCTTGCCGGTATCAGCGATTTCTATCCAGGCTTGCTCTTCCTCCACGCCGGTGCGCACCGTGATCGTGCCACGCGGCCCATCAATGGCATGGGCGGCATTCACCAGCAGGTTCATGAAAACCTGGTTGATCTGCGACGGCAGGCACTCGACTTCAGGCAGCGCGCCGTATTCCTTCACCACATCGGCCTTGTACTTGATCTCGTTGAAGACAATATTCAAGGTGCTCTCGAGGCACTGGTGCAGATCGGTAGGCGCCCAATCCATGGTGCTATCGACGCGCGAGAAATCCTTCAAGTCTTGCACGATTTTTTTCACCCGCTGTATGCCTTCGCGAGATTCGTTCATCAGGTTGGGTAGATCTGACTTGATGAAATCGATGTCCAGCGTGTCTTTTCGTTGGCGCAGACGCGCTTCCAGCGCCGGGCTGGCCAGGCTGATTTCGGCTTCGGCGGACTCATAGGCGCTGAGCATGGCCAGCAAGTCTTGCAGGTAATTTTCCAGGCTGGAGAGGTTCGATTGCACGTAACCAATCGGGTTGTTGATCTCATGCGCCACACCGGCGGCGAGCTGGCCGATGGACGCCAATTTTTCCGACTGGAGAAGTTGGTTCTGCGCTTCGCTGAGCAGACGATTCAGATCGGTCAGCTCGGCATTGCGGGTGATGAGCTCGGCGGCGATTTTTTCACGCCGCACCACATCTTCTTCCAGCGCCGCTTTGGCTTGTGCCAGTTGCTCGGTGCGCCTTTCCACCAGGTCTTCCAGTTCGTCGTGCGCATTACGGAGCGCATCTTCCGCCAATTTTCGTTCGGTGATGTCGATGGACGTAATCAAGGCGGCGGGCTTGCCGTCGAATTCTGTCAGACAACCGGATACCTCGACCCAACGCTCCTGGCCGTCCTTGGTGTTGCCACGAAACTCATAGCGGGCAGGCACCGGTTCGCCGCGCTGACGCGCTTCCCAGAGCGACAGCAGCTTGCGGTGCCAATCTGGATGCGCAAACTCGTAGAACTTCATATCCAGAAGCTCGTCGTTGCTATATCCGGTGAGCAGCTCGGCATAGCGGTTGACGTAGAGCAGCTTGCCGCCGCGATGCACGACCACCGCCGCAGACACGGTTTCGGCCAGCGAGCGGAATTTGGTTTCGCTACGCCGCAGCGTCTCCTCCAATATTTTGAGGGGCGTGATATCGGTGCGGATGGTGATGTAGCGATTCACCTTACCGTCGGGCCCGACGATGGGTACGATGGTACTGGCGAGCCAGTGATGCGACGCGTCCTTGCGGCGGATACAGATATCGCCGCGCCAGACGGAACCGCTGCTGATGGTGTCCCATAGGTGCGTGTAGAAGCCCTTCGGGTGACGATCCGATTTAATGATGCGATGGCTATTGCCGATCAGTTCGTCGCGCTTATAGCCGCTGATCGTACAGAACTGGTCGTTGAGGTATATCAGTTTGCCGGTGGCATCGGCGATGGAAACAATAGCGTGCTGGTCCAGTGCGTATTTCAGATTTTCCAGCTCAAGCTGGTGCTCTTCGATTCTCTGCGCCATGTCGTTGAAGGCGTTGCCTAGTGCGCCAATTTCGCCGGTCATCTTCGATACGGCGCAGCGCGAGCCAAAGTCGCCGCTGCCAAAACGCCGTGTTGCCGCGACGAGCGTCGTGATAGGTCGGATAATCATGGCGTTGGCGCCCCAGGCGGCCAGCGCCAGCACGATGATCATGGCGAGCGTCAGGCCGACAAACACCTGGGCCAGTGTACGCACGATGCCGGCATAGGCGACCGCAGTCGGAATGCCGATGTGCAGGTACGCTACTTCACTGCTATTAAAGAGGCGCAGCGGGGTGTAGGCGAAGAGGCGCGGCACGCCATCCAGGCCGGTGGCTTCGGTGACGCCTTCGGACGTTTTCCCGAGGATATTTTTTGCGACAGGCGTATGCGCCATGTTCTTGCCGACCCATTTCTCTGGCGCCGGATAGCGGTAAAGCAGTTGTCCGCCCTCGCTCCAAATGGCGATCGCCGCTCCATCGGGCAGGCCGCTACGGCGTATCACCTCGCCCAGGTAGGCGATATCTAGCGACAAGACCAGCGCGGCGGGCGTGCGTCCGGGTGCCGCCGCTACCGGATAGGCCAGATGCATCTCGCTGTTGCCACTATCAGGCCTTAGACGATAGCCGCCTATGGCCAGTTGCCGTGTCTCGATGGCCTGGCGCGCCAAGGCGATATCGGCAGACGACAGGGCTTCGCCCGCGACAGGCCAGGCGCACAGGCGCAGGCCTTGGCGATCGATGAGGGCGAGGCCGTTGTAGGCGGTCTCACCGGCGATAAAATGGCCTAAGGATGTCGGACAGGGCGCACCATCCCGAGTGCGAAACTCGGCGATTTCCGCCGAGGCGAGCAGCAGGCGGTGCGCCATCGCAATCCGCCGCTCGTGGTCTGCGGCAGCCATACGCACCAGGCGCTGCGCGTCAGCCTGCACGCCAACGCGCCGGTCGCGATAGTTCTGCGTTGCGATGTAGCTCGTGCCCAGCACGGCGGGCAGCAGCGTCGCGACAACCATGGCGATGAGCTGCGTACGCAACCCCGATAGGAGGCGCGGCGCGATGCTTGCGTCGCCGTTTTTGTCTTCCTTCATTTTCTCCGGCTATAGTTTGATGGCGGCGTAGTCCTAGGTTGATTGTCTACGCGGTGCCTGACCTGCTGTTAACGGCAGCGACGCCAGTGCCTTGAGTAACGCATGAGTGGTGGACTGATGAGAACGCCCTGAGCTTGTCGCGGGGCTTCCACAAGCTCGGCCTGACGGATTTATGCCAAGATTTTCGGCAACATCACGAGATCGGCTCGCCCAGCACTAGGCGCTCGTATTCGGCGATGACCTGGGCGCCGAGCAGCAGAATCATCCCGGCGATCTCCAGGCTGAATAGCGCCACGATGGTGGTGGCCAGAGAGCCATACACGACCCCGATCAGCGACAGATTGGCGAAGTACCAGACCAGTACATGGCGGGTCAGTTCCCACAGCAAGGCCGCCGTGGTGCCACCGATCAAGGCGTGGCGCCAACTCAGGCGGCCCACCGGCATAACCATATAGATGGCGGCCAGCATCAAGATCTCACCGGCCAAACCGATAACGTATAAGAGGCCGACAGAAAGTGCGTCCAGGGACCAGCTTCGACCGAAAATGGTGAGCCGGTTTGTAGCCAGTGCCTCGAGGAATCCGGCGACGACACTGGTCAGTAACAAACCACAGCCGAGCAAGAAGATGTAGAGGTAAGGCAGCAGCGCCGAACTCAGGAAATGTCGCCGGCGCGCGCTGATGCGGTGGGCGAATATGACCGACATTGCGTTCTCCAGAACCGAGAACGCAATGGAGCTGAAAAACAGCAGCACCGCAAACATCACCCAGCCGGCGATGTCACGGTGTTCGAGAAAGCCGCCTATCTGCGCCAGCACATAGGCTGTCTCGCCGGGTACGACTAGCCCCAAATAGCGCGCGATGGTATCGAGCAACAGTTGCTGATCGACGATGCGGGAGAGCACCAAGAGCAACAGCGTGAACAACGGCACGATGGACAGCAGGGTGTAATAGGCCACAGCGCCCGAGAGCAGCAGGCCCTGATTGGCGCGAAAGCGTGTCAACACGCGCCAGACGAAGCGCAGGGGATGGCGCGCGATGAGCAGGACGGGATGGTTTGTCGGCGTTGGCGGCATCAATATTTTATGTCACGGCAGTATGCGTGGCGGTGTGGAGGGTGGTGTGTGAGCGGTGAGGGTTAGGTCAATATAGCCACTTTAAAACGGGGAACGCAATGGTCGAAATTGAACTACTGGATAAGGAAATTGAGCGCGTCGCATTGAACTTTGGCATTCCACCTTGTCCGGCGATATTGATGGAACTCGCCAACGAAGCGAAAAAAGACAATCCAAATTTTACGCACATTGAACAATTGGTGAGCCGGGATGTGGGCTTGTGTGCGCTGTTGCTGAAGACCATTAATTCGCCTTTCTACGGCCTTTCCAGCAAGGTGAACACGGTGCGCCAAGCCATTGCCCTGCTCGGGCTGACCATGCTCTCGCGTACCGTCATGGGCCTGGTGATGCGCAAGACCTTCGCACACAAAGATGCGGTAAGCATGGAGCGCTTTTGGGACAGTTCGGCGAAAACAGCGTCTGCGGCGGCGGCAATCGCACGGGCGCTGCCCGGCACCAATCGCGATGAAACCTATACTTTTGCCTTGTTGTCCAATTGCGGTATCCCGGTCTTGATGCAACGCTTTCCAGATTACAAAGAGACACTGGGCATCGCAAATAATTCCCCTGACCGAAAATTCACTGACGTCGAAGAGGAGCGCCATGGTACCGACCACGCCACCATGGGCTATCTGCTGACCAAGAGCTGGCATTTGTCGGAAGACATTTCGCATGCTATCCGCTTTCATCACGAGTACACCGTGTTGCAGGAGCGGGATTCCAAGCTTGCGCACGCCAGCCAACGAATGATCGCCATCGGCTTGTTGGCCGACCACATGGTGCAGATGCAGTCGGGTATGAATTTTTCGCTGGAATGGGACAAAGGGCGCGCCGCCGCGCTGGGCTACCTGGGCTTGTCGGACGGCGAGTTTAATGAAATCTTTGACGAAGTGAAGCCCTTGCTGGTCTGACCATCATGCAAGAAGAGGAAAAACTTGGCGTCATCCCCACCCTGCTGGCGCGCATTGACGCCAGTCCGGGCTTCGCCAGCTTGGGTCAGTCCGTGCAATTGGTGAGCAAGTTGACCGAAGCGGAGGAGGGTGGCACGCGCGAATTGACCGCCGCCATCCTGCGCGACGCCAGCCTTACCGCCAAGCTGTTGCGTCTCGCCAATTCCAGCCGCCATGCGCACAGCGGCCGCAATGCATCGACCATCGACCAGGCCATCGCGCTATTGGGCCTGACCACCGTCAAGTCGGTGGTGCTGTCTTTGGCGCTGCTGAATAATCTCTCGCACAAGCCGCAATCCAACCAGTTGCATGCCGAAATTGTCGCCGCCTATTTTTGCGGCAGCTTGTCATGCGAAATTACCCGCCTCTACGCCCAGCGCTACTCGTCTCAGGAGGCTCAGGTGTGTGGCCTCATGCAGAATCTCGGTCGCATGATGGCGCTCTATCATCTCTATGAAGGCATCGAACAGGTGCGCGCCATGCAGGCGGAAAAGAACCTCACTGAAGAAGACGCGATGATGGCGGTGTTGCGCGTGCGCTTCGACGAAATATCCGCCGCCATCGCCGAACATTGGTCGCTACCGGATGTGCTGCAAACAAGCCTGGCGCCTCGATTGGAGAAGGCGCCACCGCGCGAAGCGCACACCGCGATTGAGTGGCAGCATCTGTGTGCCTTGTTCTCGCGCCGTATCACCGACATCCTGTTCCGCTTGCCCGAGGCGCAGGAAAAAACCGCAGTGACGCAGGAAATAGAATTTTTCCGCAGCGCCTTGAAGCTCAAAGGCGACGAAGTGGATGAGCTGATCGAAAAGTCGTTGGAGGCGACGAACAATCTGCTGACCGACATGGCGTTTCCCTCGAATGTCGAACAGGCGCGCGCGCTGCTGCGCAAGGGCAGCGAACGTGTGCGCGACAGGTTATCCAGTGGCGATGCGCTGACCCGTGCCAAACCGGGCGAAAAAACCGCCGTCGAAGTGATTCAACTGGTTCTACGCTTGATACACGACAAATACGGCTTTGATCGCACGCTACTCTGTCTGCCGGACTCAACCGGCCTGAAGGCCATCGCCGGGGTCGGGCGAAACGCCAATCAAGTGGTGACGCGCTTTCGCTGTCATGGCCAACGGCCGGACATCTTTCGCGCCATTGCCGAAAAAAAGGCCGACCTTTTCATTTCCAATGCCCACGCGCCATCACTCGCACCACTCATTCCGGATTGGTATCGTGATGCGGTGAACGCCGACGCCTTCCTCCTGCTATGCTTGGCGCATGAAGGGCGCTTGTTCGGGCTGCTCTATGGTGACTATGTCAGTGCGCCCGGTGTCGCACCGGAAGGGGTCTCTCATGGCGACATGGCGGAATGGCGCAAGCAACTGATCGCTGCTTTGGTCGCCGCGACGGTTGGCGCCAAGCCGCCGGCGCTATAATGCCATAGCGATATTCAACGCGAGCGAGCATTCCTGGAGATCAGCGTAGTTACCGCCGCCTGGCCCAGGCTTTGTAGGTCACTTACAACTTATTGTCCATGCCCAAACGCTTGCATGTACACATTCAGCCTTAAGACGCGCGTGATGCTGATAGTCTCCGCGCTTGTGGTGGTGGCCATCTGGGGTATGGCGCTGCGAGTGGCAGCGGTGTTGCAAGCGGATATCGAAAAGCTGCTGTCGGGGCAGCTTGCCGCCAGTGTGGGTTATGTCGCTACCGATCTTGACAGTCGCATCCATACGCGCATCGATGCATCGCATGAATTGGCCGCTGCCATCACGCCCCTCGCGCTGAGCGATGCGGGACGCGTGCAACGCTTGTTGGCGACGCGCAGCATTCCCCAAACGCTTTTCCCCAGCGGGGTTTTCGTGACCGACAAAGCCGGCAGCAACATCGCCGACTATCCGCCCTTGGCGGGACGCGTCGGCGGTTACATCGGGGATCGAGATTATTTCAAGGATATCCTGAGTGGTCGCCGCCAAGCG
>Ga0335397_10000797_pt1 | contig 42217 bp, 37 predicted proteins | sample MAT04_FD_205740 | JGI IMG/M metagenome (GOLD analysis project Ga0335397, IMG submission 205740) | Freshwater microbial communities from Lake Fryxell liftoff mats and glacier meltwater in Antarctica - MAT-04 (spades assembly) (version 2) ... | reverse complement strand
AATCATGAGCGGCATGCCGTAGTGGTCACAGGCGGGTTTCAGGCGGAGGATATTCTGGATGCACTGGTCGGAGACCTCGGGCTGTTCCGGGATGCGGAAAAGGTTCACGACGACGCACGACGCATCGCTATCGGCACGTGTTTTCCGGAAAACCAGAGCCCGACTTCTGACAAGGTTTGCGGAATCAAGATTTTTAGGTCGTTCAGGGTCGCCGGGGATTGCCTCGCGGATCTTTCAACCGCGGGGAAGCGGAAGAGGCCGGCACGATTTCTGGCAACTGCTTCCAGCAGCGCCGGACCGGGTGAAGGTTCGTATCCGAGCCGGCAAGGAGCCACCGCAGCAGTAGTTCGTCCCCGTCGATCGCAGAGAACGGGTGGTCAGATCTCATGGGACCGAGGCAGGCCCCGGCAAAGGTGCCACGTCCCCGTGCCCGTCAGCAGACCCAACAAGACGCAGGTTTGCCAGTCGGTCAGGAGCGGGGCGTCGGCGCCGACGGGAAGAGGCTGAATCACTGAATCAATCCATGCGAGGCGAAGTGAAACGCGGGTGGCATAAAAGCCACTTGGAACCGGGGAAGGGCCCTGCATAAAATTCCAGGGGCCAGAGGTTTGGTCGTGACCGATATAGAGACCCCGCGCGTCATAGATCGCGGCATTAAAACCCGGTCCGGAGCTGCTGGTGCTGAAGTACGCATCAACGGCGTAGGCCACGCCGGCCAGTTTCCAATCCGCGCCCTCCTTGATGAAGATTGGCCCGCTCGAATCGTTGAGGGCCAGATGGGCTTCGTTGGCGCCGCCGCTCGCATCGAGCTGGGCGTAGAGCAAAGCGCCACCATTGGCGAGTTGGGCCACGGTGTTTTGTCCCCACCGCAACTGGCCGTCGTATCCGCCCCACTGCCAGCCCTTTACGGCGCCACTCACCAACACCTCATTACCGCGCGTCCGGCCCCGCCCGAAAACCACCAGGGGCTTTCCGAGCTCATTGCTGGCGCGGTACAAAGGTGCCCACTCGGGAAACGTTCCGCTGACTTCCCAGATGCGCAGGTCGGAGGCGGGATCGTCGGCATATGCCGTGGTCGTGAAGTTGACGCCGTTGAAAACGAAAGTATCGCCAACTTTTCCGCCCACGTGCTGGGCCGTGAGGAAGTGATGCGGTCCGATCGCCGTACCCTGAAAATCACCCCAGCGCCCCACCCATTGCCAGCCGCTGCCCGCGAGTACGCCGGTCGGAGCAGTCGTGTTGTAATTCGGATCGGCCGTGGACCAGAAAATCATCGCGGGCAGCGGCGTCGCCCAGCCGGCCGCGAAACCAACCGTGAGGCAGGCCAAGCATACCTTGGATCGAATGAAGGCAGCGCCCGGGTACATGGTGGAGGGCCAATGATACCACACCGACGTTACGTTCGTGCGGCGACGGGACAAAAAAGGGCGTAAAAAACAGCCCCCCAGAGCGGCGGGCGGGCGTAACTCAATCGTCACCGAGTTCGACCTTGATCCACCCTCGGCACAGGTGTTCGGTCAGCCCACGTGCTTCGGCGCCACGGGACCCGCGGGCAAATTCCTATGAAATCTAAAGCAATTTTGTTGATCATGGCGGGACTTTTGTCCGCGGCCTCGCTTCGCGCCGATCCCGAGGTGGATGCCGTCATGGCGAGGGCCCGCGAAAGCCGCCAGAATTCCGCGGCCATCGTCGCAAATGCCGCGCTTGATCACCCCAAATCGCTGCTGCCGCTGGTCACCGCGTCGATGACGGAGCTCCCGGCCCAAGCCGCCGAAATCTTGAAACTCCTGCTCAAGGTTCAGCCCAAGCAGGCGGCCGCAATCGTCCGTGCGGCCGTGCTGGCCCAACCCGAACTCGCCAAGGAAATTGCCGCGGTCGCGATCGCCACGCTGCCCGACCAGGCCGACGCCCTGCTCCAAGCCGCGGTGGATGCGGCACCCGAAGCGGCGCGGATTGAAATCGCGGCGCTGAAAGACAATCCCCCGGGCACGACCGGCCAGAGTCTGAAATCGCCGGGCTTTCCCGTCCAGCCGATTCGGCCCGACTTGATCAGTCCTTCCAGCTGAGGGGCGACGGGCTGATGTCACCACGGATGGCTGGCCGTTCGCTGGCCAGTAAACGTGGCAAGTTCCCTCCCTTTCCCCTCATGCAATCCGGCGGATTCCTTCTTCGATGTTTCGCGGTGATCGCCATGGTGGGCGGCGCGGCGCGCAGCTCCGCCGCGGAAACCAAGGCGGGGGGAAGCAACTACCAGCTGCAATCCGGCGACGTCATTCGCGTGCAGATTTTCCAAGAACCGGACCTCGACCGCGAGGTGCGCGTGGCGCAGGAAGGCGAGATCTTCCTGCCGTTGGTCGGCCGGATCGAGGTGCGGGGCAGCACGCTGAGCCAGGTGGAGCGCACGGTCTGCGACCTTTACGACCGCGACTATCTGGTCAATCCGCAGGTAAGCATCACGGTTTTGAAGTACCAAGTGCGGACGGTGAACGTGATGGGCGCGGTTAATTCGCCCCAAGCGATCGAATTTCCGCCCGAGCTGAATCTGACCATCCTTGACGCGATTTCGCGGGCAGGTGGGTTTAGCCGCCTGGCCGATCGCAAGCGGGTGCGGCTCACGCGGAGGCAGCCGGGCGGGCGCATGGAGAATTACACGATCAACGCGGACGAATTGATCACCGGAAACCAGAGCGAGCGCTGGGTGCTGCTCAGGGATGACGTGATCTTCGTCCCCGAAAGGCTGTTGTGACGAAACCGACGCAGGAGGCCGAGCGGGAGTTCACGCCGCGCGAATACACGGACGGGCGCGACGGGCTGGAGGACGCCCGCACCTGGAGGGACTACGTGGTGATCCTGCGCGAGCGGAAATGGTGGGTGGTGATCGCGTTCCTCGTCGTTTTCCTGGCCACGCTGGTGTTCACGCTGAGCCGGACCAAGCTCTACACCGCGGTCGCCTCCATCGAGATTCTCCCCCGGGAAGCGGTGGTGATGAAAGTCCAGGAAGTGCGCGACTCGGATTTGCGCGGCCCGGAGGACCTTAACACGCAGATCAAGATTCTGGAGAGCATGGCGATTGTGCAGAAAGTGGCGGAGCACCTGGCGCCGGAGGACATCCGCACCCTGATGACGCCGTATGCCAGCGGTGGCGCCGGTGATCCGCTCGTGCCGGAAGAGGTGCTCGCCCGCAATCGCCGGATCTATCCCGTGCGCCAGACGCGGTTGCTGCAGGTCGCGTATTCCCATCCCGATGGCCAGCTGGCGGCCAGGGTGGCGAATCTGTTCGTGGAGGAATTCATGCACTACAACACCCGCTGGCGCGTCGATGAGTCGATGAAGGCGGTGGAGGATCTGAAGATTCGCGCCGACCAGCAGGGCAAGAAGGTGCAGGAGCTGAGCAACAACCTGCAGACGTACAAGGAACGCCAGAGCATGATCTCGCTGGACCAGCGCAAGGACATCATTACCGAGCGGCTCAAGGCGATGAATGGCCTGCTGACCCAGGCAGACTCACGGCTGCGTGAAGCCGATCTCCGCTGGACCCAGGTCCAGGCATGTCGCGCGGCCAAGGGCAATCTGGCCAATCTCACCTTCATTGCGTCGGTCCCCCTCATCCAGAATCTCCTGCAGCAGGTTGCGACGCAGACCGTGACGGTGTCGGAGCTGCGCCAACGGTACCGCGCCCAGCATCCGAAGATGCGCGAAGCCGTCCAGTCGCTCGCGCAGACCCAAGACGAGCTGGCCCGCGCGCTCGACAATGCCGCCGCCAGCATCCGAAACGAATACGAGACATCCCTGCAGGCCGTGGCCCACGCCAAGACCGACCTCACCAACCAGGAAACCGAGGCGCTGAAAATGGGCCGTTTGTCCATCGATTATGAGGCGCTCCACAATGAGCTGATGGTGAACGAGCAGTTGCTCGAGAACATCGTCACCCGCATGCGCGAAACCTCGATGAGTGCCAGCATCGAGTCCTACAACGCGCGCATCGTCGACCGGGCCCAGCGTCCGCTGGAATACTCTTCGCCGAATCTTGTGCTTAATCTCGGTCTCGGCGCGGTCATCGGCCTCGCGCTGGGACTGAGCCTCGCGATTTTCACCGGCGTCAACGACGATCGCGTCAAGAGTTCCCATCAGATCGAGTCGGTCATCGGCCTGCCGCTGATCGGCATCATTCCGGTCATTCCGAAGATGGACCGGCGGGAAAGTTCGCAGATTGTCCTGAGCCGCGCCGCGCCGCTCGCGGCTGAGGCCTTTCTCACGCTGCACTCCAACCTGCGGCTGAGAAACGGGGCGGACCGAATGCAGGTCATCATCGTGACCAGCACCACGCCCAGCGAGGGAAAGTCCTTTGTCTCGTCCAACCTCGCGCTGACGTTCGCCGCGCATGGTGAGCGCACGATCATCGTGGATTGCGATTTGCGAAAGCCCATCCTGCACCGGTCGTTTGGCGTACCGAACGCCAAGGGCGTGATTGATTATTGCACGAAGGGCACGGCGCTCGACGAGCTGATCGTGCGCAACCACCGGGTGCATTTCGATATCCTGCCGGCGGGCGGCCGGGCGGCGACACCGACGCACATTCTCAATCACGAGAATTTTGCCCGGATGATCAGCGAATTGCGGCAGCGATATGATCGGATTTTCATCGATACGCCGCCGCTGGCCCCAGTCAGTGACGCCATGATCATCCTGCCACGGGTGGACGGGTCCCTTTTCACGGTTCGGTTCAACCAGGTACGGACGAAGGCCGCGGAATTTGCCGCGCGGCGCCTGCTCGAGTCCGGCGTGCCTTGCCTCGGCGCCGTCCTGAACGGCTTGGATCTGGCCGTGAGCGATCACTACTATGCGGGCTACTACGACAAATCTTACCAGGATTACGTCATTTACGATAAACCGGTGGTACCCACGCCGTCCTGACCAAGCCGTGTCCCGGGTCGCCGGGCGGAGGTAGAGGAATCCGATGGTCACATCCGGGCATACAAGCGGTCGGGGAAAATCGTCCGGCTGGCGAATTTTGGGCGGCTGGGCGGCGCTGGCGGGCGGACTGCTGCTGGCCTTGTGGTCAGTGCCGCTCCGCGGGGCGAACCCCGGGGACGCCTCGGCGCCGACGGAACGCGCGCGCCTGGCGCAACTTTTCCAGTCCAAACTTTCCGGGCAGCCGCCGGGTACGGCCGAACGGGCGACCGACGCGTTCCTGGACCGTTTGCGGGCGAACTCTCCGATCGTCGCCGAAAAACTCGCCCAAGGCCGCCTCGACCGGGGCGAACTGGAATCGCGCGTCGACCACTTTTTGCAGACGCATCCCGAACTCGCGGGCCGTCCATCCGTCCCGGAGAAGGTGGACGAGCAGGCGCGGGTGCGGGAAATTCTGCAGCAAGAGGGCGGTTCGGATGGGAACTCCATAGCGCAGCAGGCGTTGACAGACCGGTTTTTGCGCCGCTTGGCGGAAAGCAGCCCGACAGCCCGCGAAGCACTGCGATCCGGCCGGATGACCACGGACGAACTTCAGTCGCGCCTCGGCGTGTTTGTCAGCGACGTGAACGCGCCCAAAGCGGAAGCGACGTCGGCCGCGACCCCGACCTTCGTCGATGCCTTTGTCGCCGCCAACTATGGCCGGCCCGACGAGCGCGCCCAAGCGGTTATTTACAAGGGGACGATTGAGGAAGGGGGGCGGAAGAAAGAATTTATCGCGTTCAAAAAATCTCCGGCGAAGTTGCGGATTCACATCGTGGAGGAGGGGTTCGTGGTCGGCATTTTTTGCACCGATGGCAAGGTGGCGTGGAGTCAGTCGTCGGGTGAATCGGGGGCGCGGCTGCTCACGGGCGAGACCGCTGACGCATTGGCGGGCGACGCGCGTTTCGACGATCCGCTGGTAAATTACCGCGAGCGCGGCACCGTCGTGCAACTTGAGGCGCAGCCCGAGGGATCACCGCTCCGGGTCCGCCTGCGCGAGGCCGATGGGACCGAGATCGTCTCGACGGTGGATCCGGTGACGTTCAACGAACTGTCGCGGAGCCGGCGGCGCCCAGACGGGCGCCGGGAAGAAACCCGCTTTGGTCATTTCCAAAAGACCGGGGTGCTGAACGTCGCGCGCGAGCAGGAACAGTGGGAGGAGGGTCGGCCCCATTCCATTACGCGGATCAAGGAGGTGAGGGTCGACCCTGGTTTGCTGGAGGACTTCTTCGCCCGGCCGGGGCTCCAAAGCTTCGATTTCATGGATTACATGAACGCGGCGGCACTCGCCCGGAAGCCGCCCGGGTCATCGGTCGCCACCCCGGCTGGAGGAGGCGAGCGATGAACACCCCGAAAGCTGCGGGCATGACTGCCGCCCCGGCCAAGTGGTGGGGCGGTTACGAAATGCGGGGCGACCCGCCGCGCCGCCGGATCGTCCTGCGGTGGCGCCGTCTGTTCGGGCTGGGGGCGGTGCTGGCGCTGACCTGTTATCTCGGGTTGGCGACGGCGTTATGGGGCTACTATCGGATCCATCGGGAAATTCCGGGGGTCCATTGGACCGACATCGCGGTTCCGATCCGATTCCCGCGCGTCCAGGCGGCCATCGGCGCATACTATTTCACGGCGGCGGACAAACTTTGGAAGAACGGCGATTTTGGCCGGGCCATCGTCACCGCGCGGGCCGCAGTGCAAAAAGCGCCGCGCAATCTCGAGGCGCGGCTCTTTCTGGCCGACTGCTGGCGGCAGGCTTTGCGCGTTGACGAGGCGCTTGCCACCCTGCGGGGCGGACTGGCGACCGACGCCGGGGATCCGCGTTTGCAAACTGCCCTGGTCGAAACCTGTGTCAGCGCCGGGCGCTTTGGCGAGGTCCTGCAATTGTTGCGGCGGGATCTCCCTGCGCGCGGCGTCGATCTGCTCAACGGGCCGGACTTGGCTTATGCGCTGGTCGAACTGCGCGCCGTGCTCGCGACGGCGGGCGCGGCCGAGGCGGCCAAATTGGCGAGTCGCTCGGTGGCGCTCGCGGCGTGGCCCAAGGCGGCGCCGCTGCTGGCGGAAATTGACTGGGAGCTGGGGCGGGGTCCGGCAGCGTTCGCGCGCCTGACGGCGGCGCGGGACCAAATGCCGGTGGAGCCGGCCATTCAGGATGCGTACGTTGATTTTGCGCAACGCCTCGGTCGCAAAGACGAGGCCCGGTCTGCGGCGCGGCGGTTTCTGGAGTTGTTTCCCGGACTCGTCACCGCCCGGCTGCGTTTTATTGAAGCTTACGGTTCGCGCCAGGGAGCGGATCAGGCGCCTTGGCTGGGAGAGTGTCGCAGATTTTTGATCCAATATCGCCAGACTCCTGCGGCCCTGCTGGCGTTGTCCAATCTCGCGGCCGCCCAAGGCTGGACCGACCTCACCTGGGTGCTCTATCAGAATTCGCTGCAGGAAAATCTGACGGGATTTCCCTTCGCGTTCAGCTATGTCGGCAGCCTGATGAAGGCGCGCGACTACGTCAGGGCCGCGACCGTCTGGCACCAGCTCACCATCCGCAACGCGGCTGAGCTCGCCGCCGCGCCGCAACTGGCGGCGATGGTCGCCTGGGGGGCGGGTCAACCGTCCGAAGCGGCGCCGATCATCGAGCGGCTGCGGCGCGAGACGGAATCGGACGCCCCGCGTCGCCGGGAACTGGAAAAAACCTTTCGCCGCTATGGGTTTCCAGAAATGGCGGAAGGGTTGGTGCGGCCGGCGGCGGTGACGGCCAAGGTGCAACCGGCGGCGGGAAACTGAGTCCCGGCCGCCGCGCACCGGGCAATTGTGGATTGGTGGGCCAGGCGCATGGCGCTTTGGGTGCGATAAAAATTTACAGGATTTTACCATAATGACGCAATCGAGTCATGAAAACGACATGGAGAAGGTGGACCATGCGTCCGGCGGTCAAAGAACCCTTCTCTCCGGCTCCCCAACAGAATTCGTTTCCCATGCACCTCAAATCCTTGCTTCTCCTGGTAAGTGTCACCGCGCTGGCATCACTGCCTTCCTCGGCTTCGGCCCAATCCGTCTCCTTGCAACTGCTCTCCTATTCGTCGGCTTACCAGGTGCACGGGAAAGTGGACAACGGAATCACGTCCCGGGAGGCGGATGTGTTCGCCACGCTGCAGCACTTAAGCGCGATCAGCTGGACGCCGGCGCAAGCGGGCGACCCGGCGACGTTGGATCTATTCTGCGTGGAGCTGGGCCAACTCGCGCCGTTGTCGGCGACCAGCTACACCCTGCTGCCGCTCGCCTCGGCGGACAGCGCGCCGAATGACACCTTTGAAACGATCGCGGGCGTGGGCGCTGCCGGCATCGGGGGCCTGCGGGCCCAAAACCTCTCTTTGCTCTATGGCTACGAATTTTCCAGTGGCTACACTCCGTTGAGCCTCAGCGCGCTTAACCAAGCCGCTTTCCAACTCGCGGTTTGGAAGCTGTCCCATGACGACAATTTCAACCATGTGGACGTTCTGGCGGGCTCGTACTTCTCGGCGTCGAACAACGCGGCGCTGATCAGCGCCACGAACGCACTCTTGGATGGGGTCGTGGCCAATGCGGGCAACTTCTCGGCGATGTCCCTGAATGTGCTGCACAGCGACACCGGCCAGGATTACATCCTTCCCACGCTCGTTTACACCCCGATTCCGGAGCCCTCGACCTACGCCGCCATCCTGGGCGCGCTGGTGCTGGGCGTGGTCACGTTCCGCCGCCGGCAATCCGGCGTCGCCTGAACGAGCGCCGCCCCGGGGGCCGGCCGGTGGCGAACAGCTGCAACCCCGCGCACGGACGCGCCGTAGCGCTTGGACGCGGCGCGAGGTGCGGCCTCGGCCGCGGGCTAGCGGGTGCCCAGGGAGGTCCGGCGCGTCGCTGCGTGATGCACGCAAAAGCGCGCCAGCGCCGAGAGCGCCAGACCGGTCGAGAGATAGACGATGGTGAGCGCGAGGTTTAGGGGCATGCTGCACCGTACCTGATTGGCGGCCGGCTGGCCATCCGGCCCTGCCCGGAAAGCGCGGCGGGAATGTCCGTAGAGGAAAAAGGGGGCCGCGCAAAGGAGCGGGGGTGGGCGCACAAATCCGGCCACCCAAAATTCACGCGGGCGTAACGTAGCTGGCACACAGCGAGCTCAATTCCCCTTGAACAGCCGGGACCCGAATCGAAGCTCCGAGCGTGAATCTTCAGCTCCCAGCCACCCGCAGGCGCCGTCACGGGGACCTCCGGACGTGGCACCGTAAGAGCCGTTTTCCCCTGTCCCAGCTGAAGAAATTTCCCCGCTCCTTGGGCTGGCTTTCCGCCATCCCCGTGCGTCCCTTCGCTTCCGCCTCGCCGGTCGCCTGCCCGCCCCGGAAGCGACGGGGCGTAGCCCGGCAAGGTGAAAACGTCATGCCGTCATGAGCAACCTGCGCCGCAATTTTTCCGCCGGCACTTACAGCGTCGCCGTGTATTTCGTCGGACAGATGGCGCTCACGCCACTGCTGTTGTGGTTCTGGGGCAAGGAAACCTATGCGCACTGGCTCGTGTTGTTCACGATCCCGGCGTATTTCGGATTCTCCGATGGCGGCATCGCCAACAGTCTTGGCAACGCGCTGGCGATCGCGGCGGAGCAGCAGCGGTGGGACGAGGCGGGTCGCATGCTGCGGTCGGTCTGGCGGTGGCAGTTCCTGCTGTGGGGCGGGGTTTTTGCGGTCTTTGTGCTCGGCCTGGTTTTCCTGCCACTCCGCAGCTGGCTGGCGCTGCTCACGGTCTCGCCGGCCACGTTCACGGTCACTGCGCTGTTGCTGGCGATCTATTCGCTGTGGTCGCTGCAGAACGGATATTACATGGCGGTGTTTCGCGCCGGCGGGGAATTTGCGCGTTTCGTGCGCGTGAACGGCCACGTTCGCATTGCCGAGGTGATCGTGCTGGGGGGTTCGGTGGCGGCGGGCGGCGGACTCGTGGTGGCGGCGCTGTCCCTCGTCGTCGTGCGCCTGGTTTTCACGGTGTGGTGTCACGGACAACAGAGCCGGCTGCTGCCGCGCATTGAATTCCGCCACGGGGCGGCCTCGTGGCGCGAGTTCGCGGCGTTGTTGCCGGCGGGACTCGGTTTCCTGGGTTTTCCAGTGGGCAATGCGCTGATCAACCAAGGCACGACGATCCTAGTGAGCCATCTCGGCGGGCCTGTCGCGGTGGTGGCATTAAACGTGGGGCGGCAGGTCGCGCGGATCTTTCTGCAGGGGGTCTCGATCCTTTTCCAATCCATCCACCCGGAGATTTCCGTCGCTTTTGCGGGGCACGATTTTCCGCGAATGGCCCGGCTGCAGGCCAAGGCCCTCACGCCCGTGTTGTGGGGCGCGCCGGTTTTTTGTCTCGGCCTCGCCATCGCGGGCCCATGGGCGATCGACCTCTGGACGCATCACCAGGTGCTTTTCACCCGTGGGTCCTTGGCGGCGTTCGGCCTCGAAGCCTGCATTGCGGGCCTCGGCAATGCATCCATGTTGCTCGGCTGGGCCACCAGCCGTCATCTCGGCCTTTGCGTCAGCTATTTGGTCACCCAGTCCGCGGCGCTCGGCGCGGCGTGGTTGCTCTATCCGGGGTTCGCTCTGTTCGGGGTGCCGCTGGCGTTCGCCGGGGCGACGCTGCTGCATGCGGCGTACGCGCTCTGGGCCGGAGCGCGCGTGGCGCAAACATCAACGTGGACGGTGCTCCGCGAGGGCTGCCTGGGATTGCCTTACCGCGCGGCGTTGTCCGGCGCTTTTTGAATCATGCCCTTCTGGCGCCAAATCCTTCCCGTCCCGACCCGCCGCTGGCTGCGCCGGGGCTTTGACCGCCAGTTTTGTCGTCCCGGTCACGGCGTGCGCAAACTCGGCACGACCTGCGCCTGGGCGGTGATTGAGGAAAGGATGCAGCCGGGTGCGAGCGTCCTCTCGGGCGGGGCGGGGCGCGACATCAGCTTTGAAGTGGAACTGGCGGGCCGGCGCGGCTGCCAGGTGGCTTTGTTCGATCCGTCGCCGACCGGCCAGGACACCTGGACCGCGTTGGTGGATCCGCCGAAGACCCTGCGTTATTTCCCGGACGGTCTCGCCGGGGAGTCCGCGCGGTGCGCGTTCGCCCGGCCCGCCGACCCGGCGGAGGGCTCCTTCCGCCAGGCCGGGGCCGGGGCGATGACCGCCGAAAACAAAATGGAATTTGCGTGCCTTGGTCCGCGCGAGGCGTTGCAGTGCGCGGGCCTGGAGCAGTTGGAGTTGCTGAAGCTCGATATCGAGGGCTTCGAGTACGACTTCATCGCCTCGATGCTGGGTGCAGGCATTCGTCCGGTGCAGATCGCCGTCGAGTTCCATCATTTTCTACCGGGGATTCCGCTCATGAAAACGCTGACGGCCCTCCGCCAGCTCCGGGCCGCCGGCTACCGGATCCTGCACAAGGACCAGTGCGACTACCTCTTCGTCCATCGCGGCGTACTGACGAAATGAGTCCACCCCGTCGAACTTCCCCGGTGCCGGGATCCCGGCCGGCCTCGTCGCCGGGGGGGCCGCTGATCCCGTTCCTGCTGGGGGTGGGCACCTTCATGAACGTCCGGCTGGTCGGGTATGTCACCCTCTCCGAGGTGTTCGCCCTAGCGTGGTTTGGCATTTTGCTGATCAGCGGAAGGCTGCGGATCCGCAGCCGGACCATGAACTGGCTGCTCACGTTTGGCTTCATCTGGATCCTCTCGGTCATCGCGACGGATTTCTACCGCGGCGCGATCTTCCAGCAGTTTGCCCGCGGTTTTGGCCGGACGCTCGTCATCTGCTGCGCGCTGCCCGCCGGCTATATTTGTTTCCGCCGATACCCGGGGGCGCTGAAGCCGCTTTTTGTCGGCTTCCTGGTTTCCGCCATCGTCAACATCTTCGGGTTCCGGGCGGGATCGGAGGAGTTCGTGATGATGCACGGCTATGAACTCGAATCGAGCTGGGAGCGCAATTACACCTACGTCACGCTGATGCTGTGTTTTTGCGCGGCGGCGTATTTTTACCGGCGCGCGCCCTGGTTGACGCTGCTGTTCGTCGCACTCCTCGGGGCCGTTAATATCCGAATGGGCTCGCGCAACCTGGGCGGAACCATGCTGGCCGCGGCCTTGATCGCCGGGATTGCGCGGCATTTTTTCCCTCCGGCCGGCGCCAGGGGCGCCCGGGGACCGGTCGTCTCCATCATGATGAGCGCGCTGATCCTGATGGTCGGCGCCGGCGTCTACGTCAGCTACAAGTTTGCCGCCGCCCATGGCATGCTGGGTGAGAAATCCTACGAGAAATACGAGGCGCAGGCCGGGAGTCCCCTTGGGGTCCTGCTCGCGAGCCGCGCCAACTTCATCGGCGGGTTGCTCGCCGTGAAAGACTCCCCGATCATCGGCTACGGTTCCTGGCCGATCGACTCGGAAGGCTACATGATCGAGGCGTTCCAGATCGCGGGAGTGGACGAGGTCTACATCAAGCAACTGCGCATGGGGTATAACCGGATCCCGTCGCACTCGATGCTGCTGGAAGCATGGGTCGAGCATGGCCTGCTCGCGATGATCTTCTGGGTTATCGTTTGTGTCGTATTGGTCCGCGCCATCGGGGCCGGCGCCCTGCAGGACCGCGAGTGGGGGCTGGTCAACAGCCTGGTGATCATCTGGATGATTTGGAACCTGCTGTTCTCCCCGCTCGGCAACCGGATCTTTACCGTCGTGATGATCCTCGTCCTGGTGCTGGCCTCGGAGCACCGCCTCAGCGGCGCAGTCGTACCGGGTCCACGGGTGCTCCGCCGCCCGGGTAAAAGAGCTCAGCTGCACGCGGTGCGACCGGTCTCATGAATTCCACCCGGCAGACGTCAGCCCCCCGGACAGCTTCGGCCCGCGGCGAACCCGGGCCCGAGATCCTGGTTTCGACGGGTATCGGCCGGCTGCATCTCATCGACACGGCGAGCGCGATCCTGGCCCGCGGGCGGACCGTCGGCTTGATTACCGGTTGGGTGCCGACGCCGGGACAGCGGGGTCTGGTAAACATCGCCGGCCGCGTCCTTGGCCAAAAACGACTGTACGAGCGGTTGCACGACCGGCGCCGGCTGCTCGGGCTCGAGGGTGGTTCGGTGCGGCAATTACCGGCGGCGGAGGCGGCGCTGACGCTGGTGGCGAAGGTGGGGCTGCAGAACGACGACTGGCTCACGACCTGGCTTTGGAGCCTGTTTGGGTGGGAATCGCGACGCCATCTCCGCGGGGCGAGGGTGTTTCACGTGCGCTCAGGCGCCGGAGGGGGTGGCGCAATCGAGACGGCGCGCCGGCGGGGCATGAAGATTGTGGTCGACCACAGCATCGCGCATCCGACGGTCATTTGGAAAAATCTCCGGGAAAATGGCGCCCCTGGCCCCGAGGCGGAGCGCTTCGGACCCACGTCGCGCTTCTGGCGGCGGGTCATGCGCGATTGCGAGCTGGCTGACGCGGTCCTCGTCAACTCCGACTACGTGCGCCGGACGTTGGTGGAACAGGGATTCGCGGGGGAAAAGATTCACGTCGCCTATCTGGGCGTGGATCGTGAATGGCTGGGTGTGAAGGTCGAGCATCGCGCGCTCGCGGGCCAGCCGATCCGGGCGCTGTTCGCGGGGCACTTCGTCAAACGCAAGGGTTCCCATTTGCTGACCGAGGCGGCCCGGTGGCTCCGCGAGAAAAACGTGGCGGTCGAATTTCACGTTGCTGGGCAGGCCCACGACGGACCGGCCGACGTCGTGGCAGGCGGAGTCGCGTCGATGTTCCAGTTTCACGGGTTGCTCGGGCGCTCAGAACTGAAGCAGTTGGTGGCGGACTCGGATCTTTTCATCTTCCCGACCCTGGCCGAGGGCTGCGCCAAGGCGGCGATGGAAGCCCTCGGTGCGGGTCTGCCCGTCATCACGACACGCGAATGCGGCTTGCCCGAAACGGCGGACGGCTGCGTGCAACTGGTGCCTCTGGGCCAGTCCGAGGCGCTCGCGGCGGCGATCGAGGAGCTGGGAGCCGACCGGGATCGGCGGGCGCAGTGCGGGGCGGCAGGCGTGGAACTGGTGCGGCAGAATTTCGGGCCGGACCATTTCGCGGAAGCGGTGGGGGCGTTTTACGATGAATTGCTGGGCCTCGACTGGGCGGCCAAGGCGGCGGCGCGGGTCGGGACAACCAGAGGCGGTGCGAGATGAAGATCACGTTCGTCACGAGCCAGTCGCTATCGCGGCACGCCACCATCAAACGGGCTTGGGGTCTGGCGCCGCACCTGGTCGCCCGCGGGATCACGACCGCCGTTGTGTGCGAGGACTGCGCTGAAAACCGCGCGGCCGCGGCGGCCGTGCCCGGGCTGGAGGGCCACTACTATCCGGCCGGCCTGACGATGCGCGCGGAGCGGGCGGCGAAGTCGGTGCTGGTGAGCGGCGCACGGGGTGACGTGGTGCACATTTGTGGACTCGGTTGGCGCAACGCGCTCCGGCGCTCCGCTGGGAGCGGCCGGTTTGTGATGGATCACGTCGAACTCGAGTCGGCCATCGCGGGCACTTCCCCGGTCCGACGCCTGCTGCAGGCGGGCCTGGAACGCTGGAGCTTCGACCACTACGATGGCACGGTCGCGGCCAGCCGTTACCTGGAGTTCCTGGTGCGCCGCCGGCAGCTCGGCCGGCGCGCGGTCCGGCCGGTGTTGTGGCTGCCGTTCGCCTTCGACGAGCAAACCCTGCGCCCGGAAGCGGCGCGTGCGGCGGAGTTTCGCCGCGAGGCCGGGGGGCGCGTCACGATCTCCTACATGGGCGGCTTGTACCGCAACTATGGCGTGCATGACTTGGTCGCGGCCTATCGCAGCTCGCCCGCTTTGGCCCGCGCCGCGCGACTGGTTTTCGTCGGTCGCGGCCCGGAGGCCGAATCTCTCCGGCAGCAAAGCCGCCGCACGCCGGAGGGTGGGGAAATACATTATGCCGGTTACCTCGACGAACGCTCGCTCGCGTCATTCCTGTTTGCCAGCGACGTCCTGGTCTCGCCGCTGGCGGACACCGTGCAGGACTGGGCCCGTTGCCCGAGCAAGACCTACATGTACCTCGCGACCCGGCGGCCGATCGTGACCCCCGCGATCGGGGAGAATCGCGAGGCACTCGGTGAGCTCGGTTTTTATTATGCGCCGGGCAATCGGGCCTCCCTGGCCGGGGCCCTGGAGCGGGCGGCGGCGGTGCGCACGGAGATGCCCTACGATCTTGCGGCGCACACCTGGGTGCGGCGCGCGGCGGACTATGTGCGCTGGTTGGAGACATCACTCCTTGGAGAAAATGATTTGGCCCCCATGGAAACTGCGCGTGAAGCACCGGCGAGACTCGCCGTATGAAAACTGGAATCGAGACCGTCATCGCCTGGTCGGGCCTGTCGCTATACGCGGCCCGGTTGCTGCGTCCGGTGGTGGCCGCGCATCCGGTGCAGGTGGTCGCCTCCCGCGCCCGGTTTCCCTTCGCCGGGCTCGAGGAGCACCTGGGCGCGCCCGTCCACTGGATCGACGATACCCGGCCGCACACTTGGGCGGAGGTGGGGCTGCCGGTGCCGCGGCTGTTCATCCACACCGGCTGGAATATTCCCGGCTTCAATTCGCTGGCGGGGGCAGCGGCGCGGACCGGGGCTTGGCGCGTGCCGATGATCGACAACAACTGGCAGGGCACCCCCCGGCAGTGGCTGGGCCGGCTCGTTTACCGCGTGGCCATGCGGCGGCATTTTGACCGGGTGATCGTACCCGGCCGCGACGGGGTGCGTTTCCTGCGCCGGCTCGGCACGCCGGCCCAACGGGTGCACGTGGGCATGTATGGCGCGGATCCGGCGCTGTTCCCCCCGGGGCTGCCCGGCGGGTCGCGGCCCAAGACCATGCTGTTCGTCGGCCAGATGATCGAGCGGAAGGGGCTCGTCGAACTGGCGGCTGCCTGGCGCGCGAGCGGGGCGGCCACCCGCGGCTGGACGCTGCGCTGTTTTGGCCGTGGTCCCCTGGAGTCGCTGCTGCAGGGACTGCCGGGCGTGACCTGTGGCGGCTTCATCCAGGCGGAGGAGCTGAGTGCGGAACTGCAGCGCGCCCGGGTGCTGGTCCTGCCCAGCCGCCAAGAGCATTGGGGCGTGGTGGTGCATGAGGCCGCGCTGAGCGGCTGCGCCTTGATTGTTTCCTCCGCGGCCGGCGCCGCGGCCGATCTCCTGGGCCCCGGAAACGGCCTGGTCGTCCCGCCCGCGAATGCCGGCGGTTTGCAACGGGCATTGGAGCAAGTGTTCGCGCGTCCGCCGGAATGGTTCGACGCCGCCTCCACCGGCAGCGCCGGCCGCGCCACCAATTTCGGTCCGCACCGCTGGCTCGCCATGTATGAAGCGTTGGGGGCCGACCTGCTTGGCGCGAATGGAAAGAACGCCTCCCTGCCGCCCGCCGCGGGGTCCACCTGTTCATGAAAGTCGTCCAGATTTGCCCCTATCCGTTTCCGTCGCTGGGTGGGCCCGCGCGATCGTACATGCATTTCAACCGGATCATGCACAGCGAAGTGATCGGCCTGGTGCGGCCGTTTCGCGACGCGCAGGAAAAGCCCGTCCTGCCCTTAAAAGTAAAGGTGCGGGTGTTCGATCCCATCAAGTTCGGCTACTATTATTTTGCGTGGCCGTGGCACATGCGGGAGGCCGAGGCGCTGGTCGCGGCGGCGGACTGCGTGTTTGTCCACGGGTTTTTTCTCTATCCGGAAATTTGGACGATGCGCACCTGCCGGCGCCACGGCGTGCCATACGTCATCGTGCCGCATGGGATTTTTGATCCCTGGTCGATGAAGAAAAACACCTTCATCAAGCAGGTCTGGATGCGCCTGTTCGGCCGCCGGATCCTGCGCCATGCGCGCTTTGTACTGTATGCGACGGAACGGGAGCGGGCGAAAGCACAATGGTTGCCGGCGTCGATGCCGACGGCGGTGATCAACTGGGGCGTGGAAATGCCGGATCAGGCCGCGGCGCGGGCGCGGCGCGCGGCGATGCGGACGGAGCTCGGCTTTGCGGACACGGACCGGGTGCTGGTTTTCTTCGGACGGCTGCACAGCATGAAGTGCCCGCGCGAAACCGTCCGCCTGCTCGCCAGCTTTAGGATCGACCGATTGAAGCTGCTGGTCGTCGGGCCGGACGGAAATGTCACGAAAGCCGAGCTGGAGGCCGACGCGCGCGCGGCGGGCTGGACCGGCTTGCGCGTGGTGGGTCCGGTGTGGGACGAGCACAAGTACGACTATCTCTGCGCGGCCGACGCCTACATCTCGCTGTCGCACCGGGAGAACTTCAACTACACGCTGGGCGAGACGATGGCGGCGGGACTGCCGCCGATTCTCTCGCCGGGCAACGACCTGGGTTTGGAGTTCGAGCGCGAGGGATTCTCCTGGCAGCTGCCCGATGACAGTCCCGCGCGGCTGCGGGCGGCGGTCGAGGAATTCGTGGCGATGCCGTCCGCGCAACTACAAGCCCGGGGCGAGGCGGCGAGCCGCTGGGCACGCCAGCGGCTGAGCATGGAACGATTCGACGGGGAACTGGGCCGGTTGCTCAAGGCGATTGGCCAAAAGCCGAAAGCGGGAGCCTAATCCGATGTTCACCGCCGTCATCCTGACGAAAAACGAGGAGCCCAATCTGGAGCGTTGCCTGGCTTCGCTGGCGTGGTGCGCTGAGCGCATCGTGCTGGATTCGGGCAGCACGGATGGCACGCAGGCCAAAGCGGAGGAGTTGGGCGCGCGGGTGATCGGGCGGGTGCCCCCGGCGCCATTTCAAATCGATGCGCAGCGCAACCATGCGCTCGATCACGGCGGCATTCGCAGCCCGTGGGTGCTGTTCCTCGATGCCGACGAGGAAGTGCCCCCGGCGCTCGCCGCGGAACTCCTGCGGCTTGGCGGCGGCGCCGCGGGCGAATTTGACGCGTTCGAACTGACGCCGCGGTATCTGTTCTGGGGCACGTGGCTGAAACGCACCCAGGGTTACCCCAACTGGCATCCACGCGTGGTGCGCCTGGGGCGGGCGCGGTTCGCGGGGGGCGTGTGGGAGCATTTTGTGGCCGGGACGCGCACCGGCCGGATCGACGAGCCGTACAATCACTTTGCCAACTCCAAAGGGCTGTCCGACTGGCTCGCGCGCCACGACCGGTATTCGAGCTGGGACGCGCAAAGAATTGTGGATTATCTGGCGAGTGGGGATGCCAACCGCCTGGGGACCACGCGGAAACTCGGCTTGCGCCGCTGGGCCGCGCGTTGCTGGCCGGTGCGGCCGTGGGCGCGATTTTTCCAGATGTATTTCCTCCGGCTCGGTTTCCTGGAGGGGCGCGCGGCGTTCTCCTTTTGCCTGCTGTATTTTTTCTACGAGTGGATGACCGTGATAAAAATCGCGGAGCTGCGCCGGCTGCGAAAGGGGTTGCCCTTATGAGCGCGCCTGCCGCCGCCCCGGTCTGGTTCTGCACCAATGTGGGGGGCGGGATCTTTGGCGCCGGGCAGACGGTCGCCTGGCGGAAGCTCGGCCTCGACGCGCGGCTGCACTTTGCGGTCGACCTGGCGGATTACTGGCGTGCCAAGTCGGGACTGGCCACGCGGCTGCGGCTGCGTTGGGCGATGTATGCGAGTTATCCCTGGCAGTTGTGGCGGGCCGTGCGCCGTGCCGCGCCGGGGGAAATGTTCGTGGCGGTCACGAATCCGTTTTTCCTGCCGGCGCTCGCGTCCCGGGCCGCGCGGCGCAGCGGGGCGCGCGTGATTCACCTCGTCTACGATTTGTACCCGGACGCCCTGGTGTTCGGCGGCGGGTGGTCGTCGGGCCATCCGGCGGCGCGGTTCGCGGCGCGCACGACCCGGCTGGCGATCGCAGACTGCGCGGCGACGGTTTACCTGGGCGAGCGGCTGCGGCGGCACGCGGAGGCGCGCTATGGCGTGGCCGCGCGCACGCGCGTGATTTCCGTAGGCACGGACACGACCGTGTTTGCGGGCGCCGAACCGGGGCCGCGCGCCGGCCGGCTGGTCCGCTGTTTGTATTCCGGCCACATGGGAAAACTGCATGACTGGGCCACGCTCGCCGGCGCGCTGCGGGAGGGCATGCCCCCCGACGTGGCAGTGGAGATCGCGGCGGATGGGCCTGGCGCCATTGCCCTCAAGGACGGGCTGGCGGCGCAGGCGGCGCAGCAGCCGGACCGGTTGCATTTCGCCGGGACGCGCGGAAATGCCGAATGGCGTGAGGCCATGCTGGCGGCCGACGTGGCGCTCGTGACGATGCGGCATGGCGCGGAAAAGGTCGTGATGCCGAGCAAGACCTACAGCGCCATGGCGGCGGGCCAGGCAGTGCTTGCGGTTTGTCCTGTCGAATCCGACCTCGCGGACCTGATCAACGAGCATGATTGCGGCTGGGTGGTGGAACCGGGCGACGTCGCCGGATTGCAGCGCCTGCTCAGCGCGCTGCCGGACTTGGCGGCCGAGGTGCGACGCAAGCGCTGCAACGCCTGGAAGGCCGCGCATGCGTTTTACTCGATGGAAGCCGTGGGAAAGCAATGGCTCGAACTCCTTCATTCTCTCCATGTCCACTGACGCCCCGCTGATCCTCGTGACCGGCGCCTCCGGTTTTATTGGCCGCCATCTCGCGCCCGAGTTGGCCGCGCGCGGCTGGCGCGTGCGCGCCGCGGTCCGGCGCCCAGTGGCGGTGGGGGTTCCCGGCGTGGCCGAGTCCGTGATTGTCGGAGACGTGGGGCCGCTCACGGATTGGACACCGGCACTGGCCGGCGTGTCCGGCGTGGTGCATCTCGCCGCGCTGGCACACCAGACCGATCCGCGGCGCCAACGCCGGGACGACGAATTCATGGCGGTGAACGCGGCGGGCACGCGCCGCTTGGCGGAGTCTGCGCGGCTCGCCGGCGGCGTGCGCCGCCTGGTCTTTGTTTCCTCGATTGGCGCGGTGACTGACGTGTGCAACGCCCCGCTCGATGAAACCTCGCTCGCGGTCCCGGTCTCGCCCTATGGCCGCAGTAAACTCGCGGGCGAGCAGGCGATGCAGGACGTTTTGCAGGGCTCCACGGTGGACTGGTGCGTGTTGCGGCCGGTGTTGGTCTATGGTCCTGGCAATCCAGGTAACATGGGGCGCTTGTTCCGGCTCGTGCGCACCGGACTGCCCCTGCCGCTCGGCGGCATCCGGAACCGGCGCAGTTTTGCGTACATCGGCAATCTCGTGGATGCGATCGCCACGGTGACGAAGGCGCCGGGCACGGGCGGGCGCGTGTTCAACGTCGCCGATGACGAAGCCGTTTCCACGCCGGACCTGATCCGGCTGATCGCGACGGCATCGGGCCGGAAAGCGCGGCTGTGGTCGGCTCCGCCCGGAGCGTTGCAGTTTGCGGCGCGGTGCGGCGATCTCGCCGGTCGGATGGGGGTAGGGATCGGCTTGAACAGTTATTCGCTCTACCGGCTGGAGCAGTCGCTGATCGTTTCCAACCAGGCGCTGCGGCAGGCGACGGATTGGCGTCCGCGCTCGACGCTGGCGGCAGGACTGGCGGCCACCTTTCACTCGGAGTTGAAACCGCGGAGCTGAACCGATGAAGGAGCTTCTAGTTCAGCAGCTTGGCCTCGGTTTGGGCGCCACCCTCGTCACGTGGGGGTTGGTGGCCGGGCTGGTGCGCCTTGCGCCGCGCCTCGGACTGCTGGACCGGCCCAATGAACGAAGCTCGCACACCCAGGTGACGCCGCGGGGCGGTGGGCTGGGGTTTGTCGTGATGGTGGCCGGGGCGATCGGACTGTTGTGGGCGATCGGGCGTGACGACGTGGCCTTTGGTTTGGCGGGTAGTGAATTGCATCGTGCGCTGCCGCTCTTCGTGGGCTGCGCCGTGCTCCTCGCGGCCGTCAGCCTGCGCGATGATTTCAAGTCACTGGGGACCGGCGTGCGATTGCTGTGCCAGCTGGGGGTGGCGATCGCGGCGGTGGCGGACATCGATGCCTTTCATTCGCTCGAAATTCCGGGGTGGGGCGGGGTGGAACTGGAGTGGACGGGCCCGATTCTGACGGTCGTGTGGGTTGTCGGGATGACCAACGTCTACAATTTCATGGATGGGATCGACGGCATCGCAGGCGTCCAGGGCGTGGTCGCGGGACTCGCCTGGGCGGTGGCCGGCTGGTCGCTCGCTTCTCCGGCGGCTGCGGAACTCGGCCTGCTACTGGCGGGCGGGTGTCTGGGCTTTCTTTTTCTCAACTGGTCCCCGGCAAAGATTTTCATGGGAGACGTCGGCAGCGCGTTTCTCGGTTACTCGTTCGCGGTGTTGCCGCTGCTGGCCCTGCGTGAAAAGGCGGGGACGAGTCCTGTTGCCGGGGCAGGCGCCGTGCCGGTTTTTGCCGTGCTCGTCGTGTGGCCGTTTGTCGGCGACGGATTTTATACCTTCCTGCGCCGCGCCTGGTGCCGCGAACCGGTCTGGTTGCCTCACCGCTCCCATTTGTACCAGCGTCTCGTGCGAAGCGGCTGGCCGCATGCCCGCGTGAGTTCGCTTTATGCGCTCTGGTGCGTCGCGTGCGCGGGCACCGGACTCTTCTGGCTGTCCGCCTCTCCGCGGGCCCAGCTCACGACCGTCGCCGTGCCGGCGGTTTCGCTCGTGGCCATGGTCTTCCTGGTCAAGCACCGCGAACGCCAGCCGGCGACCCACCGTGGGTAAGTCACCCTCACTTTCCGGTTGGAGAGCCCTGCTCCTGTGGGTGGTCATGGTGGCGCTGAGTGGCTGCGCCACGGTCACCCCCGTGTTCAAGGACGGCCAGGCGCTCCTGCCCGTGATCGTGGCGCGCGATGCCGCGCCGGAGGAACGCGCGGCGGCGAACGAACTTGCCCGCGTCCTCGGCCAGATGTCGGGCCTCGATTGGCCCCTGCGGTCGGAGAGCGCCGCGGGCGGGCGGGGATTTTACGTGGGAAAAACAGAGGCCGCAGGCCAGCGCGCCGTCATGAAACCGGCGACAAATTTGCTGGCGCCGGAACCGGGCGAGTTGTCCCCCGATGGCTTTCGCATCTGGCAACACCAGGGGAAGATTTTCATCGCGGGCGTGACGCCCGAGGCGACCGGGTTTGGCGTAACGTGGTTTCTCCAGCACGCGGGGGGTGTGCGCTGGTATGCGCCGGGTGCGCTGGGCGAAGTCATCCCGCGTCGGACCGAGTGGACGGTGCCGGCTTTGAAGGTCACGCGGGCGCCGGCTTACATGTCGCGCGAGTTTTATCCGCTGCGCACGCCGGACGAGGCGGTGTGGCGCCAGCGGAACGGACTGCGCGGCCGGTTGGAATTCAGTCATGCGCTTAGCGCCGTTTTCCCGGTGGACCTGCTCGCGACGCACCCGGGGTGGGCGCCCCTCGTGGCGGGTCAGCGCTACCGTCCGGCCTCGGCCCAGGATAACAACTGGCAGCCGGATCTCGCGTTGCCCGGGGTGGCGGCCTACGCCGGCCGGGCTGCCGCGGAGGCGCTGGCCCGCGACCCAACGCGCGCCAGCTTCTCGCTCGCGATGAACGACACCGTGCGCTTCGACCAGGGCGAAGCGACGCGCACGCTGGTTGAGCCGCTGCGCTATTTCCGTGGCAAGCCGGACTATTCGCCGCTGGTCTTCACGTTCATGAACCGGGCCGCGAAGACGTTGGGGCGGACGCAGCCGGATCGTTATCTCGGCTGTCTCGCTTATTTCTGGTGCGAAAATCCCCCGGCTTTTCCGGTGAACCGCCAGGTTGTCCCGTACGTGACCACCGACCGGACACAGTACTACGACTTGGCCTATCGCGCGGCGGATCTGGAACTGATGTCGCGCTGGGGCGCATCGGGCGTGCGGGCCTTTGGGTTGTGGGAATATGGTTATGGGCAGGGTTTCCTGATTCCGCGGGTGGCGCATCGCGCCCTGGCCGGATCGGTGCGCGAGGGCTGGCGACGGGGCGCGCGCGGCTATTTTGCCGACATCGCGCCACAATGGGGCTTCGACGCGTTCAAGTGCTGGATGCTCGCGCAGCTGCTGTGGGAACCGGAACGCAGCTATGACGAACTTGCCGCGGATTTTTTCCCGGGGTATTACGGGGTGGCGGCCGGACCCATGCGCAATTTCTTCGAGCGCTGTGAGGCGCAGTGGATGCAACAGGGCGGCGAACCTTACTGGCTGAAATTTTTCCAGCAAGAGGACCAGGCCCGGCTGTTTCCGTCCGCCGTTTGCCGGGAATTGCGCGCCTTGCTCGACGAAGCTGCGCGCGTGAAGAACGATGCCACGGTTTCGGCGCGGGTGAACCAGACCTCGCGGGCCTTTGCGGTGACCGAGGCGTACGTGGAGCTGGATGAGACGCGGAGAAGGCTTATGGCGCTCGAGCCCGAAAACTGGAAGCCTCGGTCCGAAGAGGAAGCCCCCGCGGCGTGCCTGATCGGGAGCTTCCAGCGGGCGGAGGTGGGATTGCGGGCGGCGCTGAAGGCGGCGGGTCGCGGCAAGTCGCCCGCCATGACGCAGACGGAATTGGCGTTTTTCGTGCGCGACGATCCGGTCCCGCGCCTGCTCTGGCTCGCCGGGCAGGCGGACCCGCGGGCGCCCCGTCGGCTGCTCGTTGCGGCGAAAATCGATCCGTTGGGCGCGGGACCTTGGTGGCTGCTCAGCCGATCCGGGATCTACGCTCAGCTGGCGGGGGCCCCGAACTTGGTTTTCAACGGCTCGTTTGCGGCGGGGTCGTCCCAAGGATTGGAACCGGCTTTTCTCCATCGCTCTTCTGGCCGCTTGCCGGCCGGCTGGATCGTGAATGCGATGCCGACGGAAAACGGCCGGGTCACGCTGGCCGTCGCGGAGAACCTCGCGCCGGGACACGCGCTGCGGATCGAGGGCGGGTGGGACACCCAAGCCTATCAATGGCTGCCGGCCGAAGCGGGACGGAGCTACGTGGCGACGGCCAAACTGCGCGGGCAGTCGAGCCCGGGCAATGACGCGGGGCTGTTCCTCACGTTTCTTTCCCGCACGGGCGCCGTCGTGGGCACCCATCGGATGCAATCACTGCCGAAGGGCCTGACTGCCGAATGGCGGCAGGCGGTGCTGGCGGATGCGGCGCCACTGGAAACGGTGTGGGTGGGCGTGGGCGTCGGAGCATCCCGCCAGGTGACCGGGGATTGGCTGGAGGCGGCCACGGTGGAACTGCGCGGAATCAGGGGCACCGTCTCGCCATGAAACGCCTTTTCGACCTGCTGGTTGCGCTTGCCGCGTTGATCGTGCTCTCGCCGCTGTTGGGGGTCGTCGCGGTGATGGTGCGGGTCCGGCTCGGGTCGCCGGTGCTGTTTGCCCAGCCGCGGCCGGGGCGGGCGGGACGGGTGTTCACGCTCCACAAATTTCGCACGATGACGACCCTGCGCGACGCGCAGGGAAAGCTGCGGCCGGATGCGGAACGCTTAACGGATTTCGGCCGGTGGTTGCGGGCCACCAGTCTCGATGAACTGCCGGAGCTGTGGAACGTGGTCCGCGGCGACATGAGCCTGGTGGGGCCGCGGCCCCTGCTGGTGACCTATCTCGAGCGTTATTCCCCCGAGCAGGCGCGCCGCCACGCCGTGCGGCCCGGCCTGACGGGCTGGGCGCAAGTAAACGGCCGCAACGCCACGACGTGGGACGAGCGACTGCGGCTGGATGTCTGGTATGTGGACCATGGCAGCTTCGGGCTCGATCTGCGGATTCTAGCCGCAACGATCGCAGTGCTGTGGCGCCGCGACGGCATCCACGCGCCCGGTTCTGAAACGATGCCGGAATTTCGCCCGTCTGAATCCCGTCTGCCCCTCGATCACACCTGAATTGCCACCCATGAAAAATCGCCCTGGAAGCCAGGCCGCCACGGTGCGGCGGCTGATCCTCAAAACCCTCCCGGCTCCGACGGGCGAAAACCCGCGGATTTTCGGCGTCGGGGCCCCGCTCGACAGCCTCGGCCTCGTGAACTTTCTCGCCGACCTCGAGTACCGGATCGCGGAGGAGTTTGACCGCGAGCTGGTGCTGGCAAGCGACCACGCGATGAGCCGGACGCGTTCCCCCTTTCGCGATGTCAACGCCCTGACTGAATACGTCGTCGAACTTCTCCAACCATGACAACCGCCCGCATCATTCTCATCACCGGCACGAGCCGGGGCATCGGCCTCGGTCTCGCGAAACATTTTCTGCGGCAGGGCGATCAGGTCTGCGGCTGCAGCCGCGGTCCCGCGGTCCTGCGCCACGCGCGCTACACGCATCACACCTTGGATGTGGCCGACGAGGCTGCGGTCGTGGCGATGGTGCGGGCGTCCGTGCGCCAGCATGGCCGCATCGATGCGCTGCTCAACAATGCCGGCATCGCGACGATGAACGCCGCGTTGCTGAGTCCACTGGCGTCGGCGCAAGCGATCCTGGCCACGAATTTCCACGGCACGTTCCTGTTCGCCCGCGAAGCCGGCAAGACGATGGTGCGGCGGAAGGCCGGGCGGATCGTGAATTTCACCACGGTGGCGACGCCCCTGCGGCTGGAGGGCGAGTCGCTTTACGCCGCGAGCAAGGCCGCGGTGGAATCGTTTACGCAGGTGCTCGCGCGCGAGCTCGGGCCGACGGGCGTGACCGTCAACGCGGTGGGCCCCACGCCCGTGCCCACCGATCTCGTGAAAAATGTACCGCCGGCCAAGATGGAGGCGTTGCTGGCCCGGCAGGCGATCCGCCGGTTTGGGACGATCGAGGATGTCGTGAACGTGGTGGAATTTTTCCTCTCGCCGCGCAGCGCGTTTATCACCGGCCAGATCATCTACTTGGGCGGCGTGACGGGCTGAGTCACGCCGCTGAAAATGACGCCCGGGACCCTCACGTTGGAGCGCATCGCAATGCTCGCCCAGCGGGACGGCGGGCGGGAATTGTGGCGGGATGACACCGGCGGGCGGACGTGGGCGGACTTCGGGGCGGTGGTCGGCGCGGCGCGGCAGCACTGTCGCGAACAAGGCGTGCGGCCGGGCGAAATCGTCCTCACGCCGGGCGAGACGAAACTGGAGTCGCTCGCGTGGCTGTTCGCCGTGGCGGGAGCGGGCGCGATCGCCGCGCCGTTACGGACCGAGCGGCTGGGCGAGTTGCCGACGTGGCTGGAATCGATTGCGATCGGAGGGCGCGTCGAGGGGGACCGGTTCCTGCGCCTGGGCGAGGGCACGACCTCGCGCGGGGCGGCGCAGTGGCTGGACGAATTGCGGCAACGCGGGCATCCCGGGCTGATCCTCTCGACTGGCGGCACGACGGGCACGCCGAAGCTCGTGCTGCACGACCTGACGGCGCTGCTGGCCGCCGTGCCGGTCAAGTCCGGCCGGGAGTGGCGCACGCTGCCGTTGATGCGCTTTGACCACATTGGGGGACTCGACATGGCGTGGCGCGCGCTGGCGGGAGGGCAGGTGTTGGTGGCGCCGCCCGCGGTCGTCACCCCGGAGGCGGTAGCGGCGATCGTGGCGCGGCAGCATGTGGAAGTGATGCCGGCGACGCCCAGTTTTTTGAACCTGCTCCTGCTGGCCGAGGTGCAACGCACGCACGACCTCAGTTCGCTGCAGGTTGTGCCGTACGGCGCGGAACCGATGCCGCCGGGATTGCTGGCGCGGCTGCGCGCGGCGTTTCCCGCGGTCGAGTTTTTGCAGCGCTTTGGGACGAGTGAGACGGGCGTGTTGCCGACGCAGGCCACGGCGGCGGGGCTCGTGCTCGATCCCGCGCAAACCGAGTTCGCTTGGAAGGTGACGGAGGGCGAGTTGTGGATCCGCAGCCCGGCGCGCGCCCTCGGCTATCTCGCGGGCGACCGGGGCGGCCTGGAGAACGCGGGCTGGTTTCGCACGGGGGATCTCGCGGAAGTCCAGGGCGACGGGTCGGTCCGCGTGCTGGGCCGGCACGAGGAACTGATCAACGTGGGCGGCGAAAAAGTTTTGCCCGCGACCGTCGAGGCGCTGCTGCTCACCCATCCGCTGGTGGCGGACTGCCGGGTGCTGGCGGCGCCGCATGCGCTGCTCGGCCAGGTGGTGGTGGCCGAGGTGGTGTGGCGGGGCGGGGAGCAGGACCCGGTGGCCGTGAAAAACCAGCTGCACGGCTTCGCCGCCAGCGCGTTGCCGAAATGTAACCTTCCCGTGACGGTGCGACTGGTGAGGGTCATTGACACGACTTTGAACCTAAAAAAATCTCGCTCCTCCGACAATGAGACAACTCGTGATCATCGGGGCGGGCGGGTTCGGTCGTGAAATGCTGGCTTGGGCCCGGCAGGCCACGGAGCGCTGGGTGGTGAAAGGGTTCCTCGATGACAATCCCCGCGCGCTGGAGGGCTTCGCGAAGGATGTCCCGCTCCTGGGGACCGTGGAAACCCACGCGCCGGAGCCGATGGAGGCATTCGTCTGCGCGATGGGCCGCATCGAATTCAAGCGCCGCTGCGTCGGCCTGCTGCAGGCGCGCGGCGGGTTGTTCCCTCCGCTGATTCATGGGTCCGCGGTGCTCGGGGAACACGCGGTACTCGGCGCGGGCGTGATCATCTGCCCGCATGCGGTGGTGAGTTCCGACGTGCGGCTCGGGGATTTTGTCACGGTGAACCTGCATTCGACCGTGGCGCACGATGCGGTGATCGGCGCCTGGAGCCAGCTGCACTGCCACGTGGACATCACGGGGGGCGTGGTGCTCGGCGAGGGCGTGACGGTGGGCAGCCACGCGTCAATTTTGCCCGGCGTGAAAGTGGGGGACGGGGCCACCATTGGAGCGGGGTCCGTGGTCATGCGCGATGTGCCGGCGGGCGCCACCGTGTTCGGCGCGCCGGCGCGGCCGTACGTGATGCCGGAGGTGCCCCATGTCTGAGTCGCGCCCACCGCTCTGGCGGCAGTGGTCGCTCGTGATCCCGGCCGTGGTGTTGCTGGCCGCGGTCGGCCTGCAGGGTGCGGGGAAATGGCGGGAACCGCCCAAGGCGCGCGATCCTCACCTGGCGACCACGGTGCCCGCGTCCGTCCCGGGCTGGAACAGCCGGGACCTCCCGATCGGCTCGAGCGAGTTTCTCGCCAGCGAGGCGGAGAAGGTCCTGAACTACGATGAGGTCCTGAACCGGGAATACACGCGCGGCGGCGAGGGGTTCGGCGTGTACGTCGCCTATTGGGGCGCCGGCAAGATGCCGACCCGCCTGGTGGCTTCGCACACGCCCGATCGCTGCTGGACGGAGAACGGCTGGCGCTGCGTGGACATGAAATTCAAGCAGCCCCAGGTTTTCGAAGGCGCCCCGCTGCAGCCGGCCGAATGGCGCCTGTTCGAACCGCCGGGCGGCGGCAAGCCGACCTATGTGCTCTACTGGCACCTCGTCGAGGGCCGCATCTATGACTACGGCGAGCGGTTCAACGCGATTCCCAGCCCGATGCGCTGGTGGAAGGACGCGATGCAGCAGGTGCTGCTGGGCAGCCGCGAACAATATTTCATCCGCCTGACCAGCACCGAGCCGCTGGAAAATCTGTGGCGCGACCCGGGCTTCGCCGACGTCGTGCGCGGTTTGGAACGCCTCGGCCTGACCCTCCCTCAACCCCCTTCCTGACCCTGATGCCCGGAGCGACTGCCACCAAGACCCGGATTTACCTTTCCCCGCCGCACATCGGCAGCGAGGAGCGGCGGCACGTCGACGCGGCGTTTGCGACCAACTGGATTTCGCCCGCGGGTCCGCACCTGGCGGCGCTCGAGTCGGAAATGTGCGCGGCCAGTGGCGTGGAATCCGCGATCTGCCTGACCTCGGGCACGGCGGCGTTGCACCTCGCCGTGCGTCTGCTGAGGGTGCGGCCCGGGGACGAGGTTTTCTGCTCCACCTTCACGTTTGTCGCGAGCGCGAACCCGATCGTGTACCAGGGCGCGTCGCCGGTCTTCATCGATGCGGAGCCCCGTTCTTGGAACATGGACCCGGAACTGCTCACGGAAGCGCTGGCGGAACGCGCGCGGCGGGGTCGGTTGCCGCGCGCCATCATCGTGGCCGACATTTATGGGCAGTGTGCGGAGTGGGACGAAATCCAGGCGGCAGCGGACGCGTATGGGGTGCCGCTGATCGAGGACGCCGCCGAGGCGGTGGGCGCCACGTATCGCGGCCGCTGGGCCGGACGGTTCGGCTGCGTGGGCGTTTATTCCTTCAATGGGAACAAGATCATGACGACGGGCGGCGGCGGCATGCTGGTTTCGCCGGACGCGACTGTGATCGAGCGGGCCCACCAGCTCGCCACGCAGGCGCGCGACCCCGCGCCGCATTACGAGCACAGCGAGCTGGGCTACAATTACCGCATGAGCAACGTGCTCGCGGGCATTGGCCGCGGGCAGTTGCAATCGTTGCCCGCGCGGATCGTACGGCGGCGGGAAATTTTTGAATGCTACCGGCAGGCCCTCGGCGATTTGCCGGGCGTGAGATTTATGCCCGAGCTGGCCGACAGCCGCTGCACGCGCTGGCTGACGTGCCTCACGATCGATCCGGAGATCGCGGGCGTGTCCCGCGGCGCCGTGCTGGCGGCGCTGGCGGCGGACGACATCGAAGCGCGCCCGCTTTGGAAGCCTTTGCACCAACAACCGCTCTACCAGGCGGCTCCCGTGTTTGGCGGGGCGCTTGCCGACCGGCTTTTCGCGCAGGGACTCTGCCTGCCGTCCGGCTCGGGGATGGCCACGGAGGATTTGTCCCGGGTGGTCGCAGCCGTGCGCAGCGTCTTCCCCGGTGCTTGAAACCGGACGTTGTCAATGAGCACCGCGTCCACATCGACCGAGGGCCCGTTTCCGCCGCCGGGCAACCCGCCCAAGCCGGACCGGTTTGCCGCCTTGCTGCGCGCCGTGCTGGGGGTGCTGGATCGTCACGTGGGTCGCAACGGCTTCGTGCGCTTTGTCGCCTTGCTGGCGGTGTATGCGTTCCTGCTCGGCGCGATGTTTTACCTCGCGTACGAGACGCGCTGGGATTTCGGCACGCCGGAGGATTTTGGACGGCAGCGCGCGGCCCTCATCATCCCCATTGTCATCTGCAAGCTGATCCTGCTGCATTCGTTCGGCCAGTTTCGCAGCATCCTGAGCTATTTTGGCCTGGCCGATTTCGGCGGCGTGGTCCTGGCGATGCTGACCGTGTCCGCCCTGATGCTCGGCTTGTGGTACGCGGCGGATGTCACGGCCGCGCCGCCCCGCGGGGTGATCATGATGGATTTCGTGCTCAGCGTAGCGGGGCTGTCGGCGTTCCGACTCTCGCTGCGCATTATCCGCACCTGGGGCGGCTCTGGGGCGACGGCGCTGGGCCTGGTGGAAAATCGCGTGGCGATCATCGGCGCCACGGACGTGGGTGAGGCCCTGGCCAAGGAACTGCTGTCGCAGCGGGGGCACGGGCGCACGCCGGTGTTTTTCATCGATGACGACCCCGTGAAGATCGGCCGCAGCATCCATGGCCTGCCGGTTTTCGGCCCGATGGACATTCTCACCGCCCTCGCGCCGCGCTACCGGATCAACGAACTCGTGATCACGACCACGGAGTCCGCGCCCAAGCGCGTGAAAAAGATCGTCGCGCTCGCGCGGGAGATCGGCGCGACGACGCAGATCGTGCCGTCCTTCCGCCAGCTGGCGTCGGGCGAGGTGAAGATCGAGCGCACCCGGCCGGTGGCGATCGAGGATTTGCTTGGCCGCGCGCCGGTGAACCTCGATTCGGCGGGCATCGGCCTGCTGCTCCGCGACCGCGTTGTCATGGTGACCGGCGCCGGGGGCAGCATCGGCAGCGAGCTGTGCCGGCAGATCCTCGCCCAAGGCCCGCGCCGCCTGGTGCTGGTGGACCAGACGGAGCTGGTGTTGTTTGAAATCGAACAGGAATTGCTGGCGCGCGAGGGCGCCGCGGTGCTGGAGCCGATGATCGCCGACGTGACGGATGTGGGCGCCATGGAGGCGCTGTTCGTCCGGCACCGGCCCGAGATCATTTTCCACGCCGCCGCGCACAAGCACGTGCCGCTGATGGAGCGCCAGCCGGCCGAGGCGGTGAAAAACAACACGCTGGGGACCGCGGGACTGATGCGGCTCGCCAGTTTGCACGGGGTCGAGCGCTTTGTGCTGATCTCCACGGACAAGGCGATCAACCCCACGAGCGTCATGGGCTGTAGCAAGCGGCTGGCCGAAATGGCGCTGCAGGCGCAGCAGCGCGCGCCCGGCAACACGACCGCATTTCTCTCCGTCCGGTTTGGCAACGTCCTCGGCTCGAGTGGCAGTGTCATCCCGACGTTTCGCCGGCAGATCGCCCAAGGCGGTCCGGTGACGGTCACGCATCGCGACATGACGCGCTATTTCATGACCATTCCGGAGGCGGTGGGGCTCGTGCTGCAGACTGCCACGATCGGCGAGGGCGGCGAAATCTTCATCCTCGACATGAACCAGCCGGTGAAGATCTACGACATGGCCCGGCAAATGATCGAGCTCAGTGGCTACCAGCCGGATGTCGACATCGAGATCAAGATCACGGGCATGAGGCCCGGGGAAAAACTATACGAGGAGCTGCGCCACACCGACGAGGCGCATGCGGCGACCGAGCATCCGCGGATTTTCAAGCTGCGCAGCGCCGCGGCTGCCGGGGACGCCGATGCGTGGCTGGCGGAACTGCGCCATGTGGCCAACGAGGGCAGCGGCCCGGCGATCAAGCAGGCGATGAAACGCCTCGTGCCCGAATACACGCCCTTCCTGGACTGAGTCAGCCACTGGTCCGGGTCCTCGCGCCAGCCGGCCGGAGCGGAGCCGAAGAATTTGGACTATTCGAGGCCCAAGGCGAGTTGGCCACAAAAGGGCACAATGGGGAGCAAGGCTGCGAAAGGACCGCCCGTGCGCCTCGAGGCGCGACCGATGCGAATACGGATCCCAAACCGGAGGAATGCCGGGAAAACGGAGATCGATAAATCGCGCATTTGGAATGTGGTCGGCGGATTTACTATATCTCTCCGGTATTCCTCCGGTTCAGAGCTGTTGCAGCGGGTTTTCGCGCCTTCTGGTGCCTCTTCATGGCCACTGGCTCGTAATCAAGGCTTCGCGAATGACTGGCGCTTATCGGGGCCGTCCAGTTCGGTCCAGCGCACCGCGCCGACGAGCAGCACGCCCCAAGTGAGGAGGACGGCGGGATTCTGAAAAACGAAATCGCCGCCGGCGTGCACCAGCGTGAGGCCGCCCGCAAGCACGAGCGGGAATGCGACGGAATTGCGCCAAAAGCGCCCCTGGCCGAGCCGCCATGCGCTCCAGCTGAGCGCGAACGCGATCGGCAGCAGGCCGAGCAGTCCGAGTTCGATGGGGAATTCAAGCAGGTCATCGTGGGCGTGCTCCCAGTAATTCTGGACGTGCCGGGCGGAGAAATAGATGTCGGGGTAGTGCTGGGCATAGAGCGGAAACGCGTGGCGGAAGCAGCCGGCGCCCCACCCGAGCAGCCAGTCGTCACGCAGCATGTCGAAGGCCGCCTGGCCGGCGACGGTGCGGTCGCGGACCACCAGTGCGGGATGAGCCGCCAGCTCCGCGAATCGCCGCCAGACGCGATCGACCGGGAGCGCCGTGAAGCCCACGGCCAGGAAAGCGAGCAGGCCGGCGGCCAGCAACCAGCCGGCGGCGCGCGGGCGTGCGGGCAGGGACTGCCGGCGGCGTTGCCCGATCAGACCGATGCCGGCGAGCACGGCGAAGAAGAGCAGGGAGATGATTGCCAGGCGCGAGGCGGACAACACCACCATCAATCCAACCAGCGCCGCGGTGAGAGCCAACAGACCCGCCGGGCCTGCCGTCGCGTGGCGTTGGCGCGCGCGTTGATCCTGCCAGCACGCCAGACCCACCGCGAGTGCAACCATCAGGTTGAAGTAGGCGCCGGCATGGTTCCGATAGATGAAACTGGCGATGAACGAGGGGCTCGAAGAAGGGTAGCTCCAGAAAATCCGGTCCGCGCCGGTCAGCTGCTGAAGCAAGCCCAGCAGCGCGAGCAGGAAGGCATTCGCGACCAGCGCGCTGAATAGGATCCTATAACTCCGCCGGCGGCTGAGTCCGGTCCAGACGGAGCACACCAGCAACCAGAGCGAGCCCATCACGACGAGGGCGCGCCACGGATTCGACCGGGAGAAAGGAGCGTCCACGCCGTGGGGCAGCCAGCAAACATGGTGAAGCGGCTCGAGCCACCAATGGTCAGCGTTGCTCACGAAACGCCACGCCGGATTGACCCCTTGGACGACGATGTAAGCCAGCAAGACCAGGCCGGCCCAAAAAAGCGGAAATTTAAGCAGCCGGGCGGCCGGTGATCCTGCGCCTGGAATGCGATCGCCGGCGCGAGGAAACAGCGCGAGAAAAAATCCGGCCAGCGCCAGCCCGAGACTCGTCAGCTGACTCCACGGATGCATCGTGCCCACCGCCCAGGGCAAGAAGACCAGGTGAAGAACCGTGACGCCCACGAGCGCACGTTCCCGGGCCGGCAGGGGCGCGCCCGATGAACCCGTCATCGCGGCGGACGAGTGTGAATGGAACGAGGACGTCATGAAGCCGGCCGGCGATTGCGCGGCGCGAGGAGGGCGGCGTAGTCCTGCCGGCGAAACGCGATGAGGGCCCAGAGCACCACCGGCAGTACAAACGCCGGGCCCATCTGCGTGATGAGCGTCTCCTCCAAGCCGTTCATGACCTGTTTCCAGAACGGATTGAGCGTGACCAGGTCGAGACCGGAGGCAGCGTCCGTGTTGTTCCAGATGTAGACGGCGACGGAAAAGAGAATGTAGCAATGGATGCAGAGCAGGCACGCCGCAAAAATCCCGAGCCGCCGCCGCCCCGACCCGGGAGTCGCGAGGGCGAGGGCAATGATCAGCGCGGTGGGCACCCAGCCCACGCCGCGCGAGTCGAGGCCCAGGCGGCGCACGGGGACATTGCCCGACGCGTCGACCTGGTCGCGATTGGCGAGGCTGAAAAGGGTATCGAGATCGAAGCGCGCGTGATCGGGGTTGGCTTCGACGGTGACGTCCCGGCGGCCGCTTTCGTGGGCAAAGACCGTGCGCCCGAGCGCGCGAAAATAGGCACCGTACGCGGCTGTCAACCCCGGCCAGGGCACGATCAGCAAGGCGTAAACGAGGATGAAACGCCCGAGAAACCCCCCGATGAGCTTAGGCGGCGGCATGAGAATCGGCCGTACGGCCCGACCAGCGGATCCAGCCGATCCAGAGCAGCATCGCCGTGACGATGAACACCGCCGGCCAGATCTCGAGGTGGGCGATGCTGAAGAGCCGCGGGAAGAGAAAACCGAGGTAGTAGAGGCTGACGATCCGGATGACATTCAACCCCTGCAGCAGAAGACTGCCCGCGAGGGCACCGAGAATCCGGGCTTTCCACGAGGCGGGAAAAGCCAGCACGGCGGCGCAGAAAAACCACGCCGGTTCGATGGCATCGCATCCGCGCCGGACGGTGATCGCAAAACGGCTCGAGCGGATCGTGATATTTGAAATCTGGGTGGCTTCGCCGAACAAATGCAGGACGGCGTTGGCGAGCCAGGCGTTTGCCACGAGGTAGGCATAGAGCAGCCGGTCGAAGAAAGGCGTGAGCGTCAGGCCGTAAAACAGGACCATGAGCAGCGCGAATGTCAGGATGAATTTCCAGACCGGCCGCCGGCTGGTAGCACGGGTCTGCCCGCCGGCCGGCCCCGGGCCGGCAGGCGGCGCGGACGCAGCGCGGCGCGGATCACGGTCTGACTTTGACGGGCGGCGACGCATGGGAAAATCGTTCGGACATATCTTTCCGGCACAAATACAAACCGTAAAGTGGACCGGAAAGAGGCGGATCCGCCGCCACGTCTCGGCCTGTTGGCCCACGGAACTCACGGGACTCACGGAACACGCGGAACACACGGAACACACGGAAAAGCTGAAGGGGAGAATCGGAGAGGGTTAAGATTTAATCCTTCCGTGTATTTCGTGGGCAACATCTCCGGCCTAGCCCGCGGCCTCATGTGACGATTGTGCGCGGGTCCGGAATCGGCTTGCCGGAGAAAGTGGGGCTGCTTCGTCTTGGTGCCGAATGCCCCTCCCTTTGGATCGCTTGCGCACCGGTTTACCCCCCCGGTTCCTGCTGACCCTTGCGCTGGCGCTGGCGTTTGTCGTTTTCCTGACCGCGGACCAGATGCACTGGTGGCGGCTGAAACCGGATTACGCGTTCGGCTGGCTCGTGCCCTTCTTCGTCCTGTACATTGTCTACGAACGCTGGCCGAGGATGCAGGGGACGCTCCGTGAGCCGGGGCGCAGCCCGTTGTCGCCGGTGGTTCACGGCACCGTGATGCTGGCCGCGGGCCTCACCCTGGGGTTCGGGCTGATGCTTTTTCTCCTCGGCGCGGTCTATCGCGCGAGTTCCGGCTCGACCCAGCCGGGCTCGCTGGCGCTGGCCGCGGGATTTTCCGGGGTGTTGCTCGGCCTGGTTTATTTCAACGCGCCCGAGGGCAGTGTGGCCGCTGCAGCGGGCGCGACGGGCTGGCGGGCGTTCCGCGCGGACGCGCGGTTGCGGGTCACGGCGCTGTTTCTGTTTCCCGCCCTGATCTGGATGCTCTCGGCGCCGCTGGTCACGGCGGTCGAAAACGCCATCAGCCTTTTTCTCCTGCAGCGCGTGACGACGGTCGTGTTCACCGTCTTCAACCTGCTCGGGTATCCGCTCGTGCAGCAGGGCAACGTGCTCGTGCTGCCGCTGGGGCAGGTCGGCGTCGCGGATGCGTGCTCCGGGATCCGCTCACTGACGGGCTGCCTGTTCGCCGGTTCGTTTTTGGCGGCAGTTTTCCTGGACCGGTTCTGGAAAAAAATCCTGCTCGTGGCCGCGGCCATGGCGTTCGCCTTCGTCACGAATCTGCTGCGCAGCCTGTTTCTCACCGCGTGGGCCTACGCCTATGGCAGCCACGCGATCGAGGGCACACTGCATGATGCCACGGGTTATGCCGTGCTCGGGCTGACCTGCATGGGCCTGCTCAGCCTGCTGCCGCTCTTCAACGGTGCGCGGTGGCGGCGCTGGCTCGGGGGGGATGAGGTGGGCCCGGGCGCGACTTGACCTGAAGTCGTCAGAAGGTGGGCCACAAAAAGGGACGAAAAGGGATGGGGGTTTCGGTTCTCCTCTCCTGCGCGCCTAGAGGCGCAAGGGAGACTCTGCCGCACCCTGCGGGAATCCTTGGGCCTTTTTGTGGCCAAGGTGCCGGATTGAGGAATCGCCAGCGGGGCGGATCGGGTGCCTGATGCTCCGTTGGCCGGCTCGGGCGAGCATTCCATCTGCAACTGCGCGGCGAATATTTTCGCAGCGAGAAATCGCGCCACTCATTTGCGTGATTCAACGCCAAAAAATATGCACGCGGAAGGTATCTGTTACGCGGTGGTTACAGTCAGGTGAATTCGTCCGCTGGGTCGGCCCGCTTCCTTGACCGTGCCGAAGGACGGACGCGACATTGCACTCTCCCCGGCATGTCGAAGTCCCTCTATGCAATCATTCCCGCGTTTTTAACGCTTTTTTGCGGGACCGCGGCTTGGGCGGTGGAGCCGCGCCCTGCGAGCGAAGCGACTCCGCGCATCGCGTTGAAAACGGGCGTGGGAGATTCGCCGGCGGCGAGCAAGTTTTCCGACGAGCAAATCGCCTTCGTGAACAGCTGGATTCGCGAAAAGGCTCCCGAGTGCCCGGTCCCGTCGGTGCCGGTCTTGGCGGAACAGTTTTTGGAAGACCTTCGCCTGAACCGGCCCGATCAGCTGGACCGCCTGCTCGCACCGGATTTTTCACTGCGCGATCACGAGTCGGGCATGCTGCAGCGCGTGGCCGGGCAACTCACTGGGCCGTCGGCGGCGCCCCGTCGCGTGGCCCTCGCCCGCCGCCGCATCCAGCTGTTGCTGGATACGGGGACTAGTGCCCCGACGGTGGGTGGAGCGACGGCGGCAGGGTTGCTGGCAAAAATTCAGGAGCAATCCGAGTCCTATCATCGCCGGCTACTCGAGGGCCGGATGGATGACGACGGCTTGAGATTGCAGCTCCGCAAGCTGCGCGCGCCGGACGCCGCGTCCGAGGGACGCGCGCCCGCGAAAGCCCGGGAGCTCAATGCCTCCGACATCCTCGCGGAGTTCGCGCGGCGCAATCTCAACGGTGGTGCGTTGCCGCGCCTCCGTGCCTACACGGTCGAGGGCCAGCTCCGGTCGGCCGCCGGCGAGGAACAACATCTGCTCTTGTTCCGTCTCCGTCCGGATTGGTTTCGACTTGTGGTGCAGGTGGCCGGGACCACGCGCTTCATCATGGCCGGAACCGGGACACGTTTCTGGCAACAGTTGCCGGGCCAGACCGCCGAGTGGGTGCCGCAGGACAAGTTAGGCGATCGCCGCTATCTCGCGGAGTTCTCCGATCTGTTGCTCGAATCGGAGGGGTGCACGTTTGACCGCCTGCCGGACGGCACGGTGGGTGATCGCCCCTGCCATCGCCTGGCGGTGAAGCGGGCGAACGGGTCGGCTTACGTGGCACGGATCGACACGGAAACGTTCCGGGAAATTGGCCGGGAAAATCCGGACCAGACCACCGCGCGTTACTCGGATTTTCGCAACGTCGCCGGCGTGACGATGGCCTTCCGCGAGGAAGTGACGGGCACCGACAGCCGGACGGGCGTGTTTGTCGTTTCCCGCATCACGCCGAATCCAGGACTCGTTGAAGCCTTCTTCGAGCCGCCGGGTGATCGCGATCAGACCTACTTCACGATCGAACGACTGCTGGCGCAGGCGCCGACGACCAAGGCCACGCCGTGAGCACCCCCCCTCCCACGTCCCCCCGTCGACCCGCGGCGCCGGCGCCGGTGGCCGCGCGCCGGCGGAGTCCGTTGCGCAAACTCGCGACCCGCGCGTTCACGGTGCTGGTGGTGCTCTACGTCGTCGGGGTGGTGGCCGGTTACTCCTGGGCCCGTTACTTGCGGAAGAACGACCATATCGGCCTGATGGACGTCGCACTCTTTCGCTGGCCGGCCGTGCGACGCGGCATCGGCGAGCAGCAATTTACGAAGGGCCGCGCGGAATGGGACGCGAAAAAATACCAGTCCGCGTACGTCTGGTACACGGCGGCGCTGCACAACGCGCCGGACAACGTTGCCGGCCGGCTCGAGGCCGCGCGTTTTTTGCGGGCCGTGGGCTCGACGGGCATGGCCCTCACGGTGCTGGAGGAAGGCCTGATGCGCGCGCCGCAGGATCCCGCGCTCGGCGCGGCCACCTTTGATTTGCTCTTTGCGGCCGGTCGTGACCGCCGCGTGCTGGAACTGCTGCAGAAGCTGCCCGGCTCGGCCTTCGGCGGCGACCAAGGCCTTTTGCTCCGCAGCTACGAAGTGCGGGCCACGCAGGCCACGGCGGGCGCGGCGGCGGCGCAGCAGGTTGCGGCGCGATATCCGGAGCTGCAGGATTATCTCCCCGCCGCGCCGGTGTTGGCGCAGGTCAGGTGGGAATCCAGCCAGCGCCTCGCGGCCATCACGCTGCTCGATCGCTACGTGAAGACCTCGCCCGACGACCTGGGTGCCTACACGAAGCTCGCGGAGTGGCAGGACGCCGGGGGGCTCTCCACGGACGCGGTGGCGACGCTGCGCCGGGCGATCGCAAAATTTCCGGGCCGGCCCGAGCCGCGCACGCAGTTGCTCGGGGAGCTCGACGTGGGTTCGCAGGCGTGGACGCAGGAGCTGGAAGGTTGCCTGAAGGATTTTGGCGGCCGACCCGACGGGCTGAACCAGCTTGCCCTGCTCGCGGGCAGCAAGGGCTGGGTCGGGCTCGCCCGCACCCTCTACCTGCTCGGGGCCAACCGGCAGGAAGATTTGGGCATGCTCGCCGTGAGTTACGGCGATGCGCTCGCGCGCAACTCGCGCATGGCGGACTACGCGGAGCTGCTGGCGCAAATCGAGACACAGCTGCCCGAGGACAACACGGCCTTTCGCGTCATGCTCCAGCAGCGCCAGATCGTGGCGGCGTCGGCCACCGGGGATCGCGCGGGCGTGCGCGAGCTCGCGCGCCGGCTGGCCGCCGCGCTGCGCAGCGACCCCGAGGCACTCGAGGGTGTGCGCCGGCAGTTCGCGAAGCTGGGGATCACCGAGGCGGTGGCGGAACTCGTGGGGGTCTCCAGCGTGCAGAAAATTTCCCGCCAGCCCTGAGCCCGGAGGAGAATTTCATGCCAGCGTCACGCCAAATGTTTCTCCCGCTCCCCGGTGGCGACCGGGGAGAAATTTATTTTTCCGTCCAGCATTTTTTCGGAACGAAAGTTTTCGTTTCCGAAGTGTCACCCAGCGTCCGTCAAAAAGCCTTAAAGCTGGAGTAAGTATTAACCGCGCGAAACTCCCTGCCATTCCTGTCCACCCACTCGACCCAACCAGTCTCGCGGCCCTCTTTGTCTGCAACCTACGAAAACGTTCAGTAACATGAAAAACCTGAAACTCATCACGGCGAGCCTGCTCGCCCTCGCGGCCGCCGGTTCGGCGTTCGCTGCCGACCTCGGCACCGTCCATCTCACCGGTTCGTCCGCGTTCCGTTCTGCGACCCTCAATGCCACCAAGGCGCTCTTCAAGACGTCCGGTGCACATCCCCTGAAATACGGCTGGGCGGGTTCCGGTTCCTTCACCGGCTCCACCTACGCGATCTTCGACGGCGAGCTGTTGACGGGTGACACCGTGATCATCGCCACGAACTTCACGGGTTCGGCCGCTGGCATCCAGGCCATCGTGCAGACCGCGCCGGTCCTCTCGATTCCCTACCTGAACACCGCTTACGCCAGCCTCAGCACCGGTGGCACGTCGGGTCTCGCCACGCCGGTCGTCACGGCGACTTCGGACATCGCGATGTCGGACGTTCAGGTCGGTCTGACGCCGTTCCAGCGTGACACGGACAAGGGTGTGGTTTCCCCGGTGGATGCGCCGGTCGGTGTCATCCCGTTCTACTGGGTCGCCAACAATGGTTCCAATGCAGCGATTACCAACATCACGAACCAGATGGGCAAAGCGGTTGGCGCCGGCGGTATCCCGCTTTCGTTCTGGACCGGCAACAATGCCGATACCGGCCTCGTCAGAGTGGTCGGCCGCAATGCCGACTCCGGCACCCGCCTCACGGCCTACGAAGAAGCTGACTATGGCGCGGCAACCCCGGTGACGCAGTACCAACCCACACCGGTCTCCAACACCGTGACGGGCGGCACGATCACGGGCCTCCAGCTCTATCCCGCCGAGACGGTTCTCGGTATCACCTTCGGGGCCGGCAAGTCGGGCTATTCGTCCGGCGGCACGCTGGCCAACCAATTCCAGCGTCCCTCGGCTGCCGGGATTAACTTCGTTGGCTACGTCGGCCGTTCTGATGCCATTGCCGCGATCTCCAGCGGCACGGGCCGCCTGCTGAGCTACAATGGTGTCCTGGCGCCGCTCACCGGCACGCAGGCCCAGCTCGACGCTCCCTTCATCAACGGCACGTACTCCTTCTGGTCCTATGAGCAGATGTACATCACCGACGACCACGCGGGCTCGGGTGACGCGGTGGAAACCGTCTCCGAACTGCTGGCGACGCAAATCAAGACGGTCAACGCCTCTGCTTCCGGCATTCCCCTCAGCGACATGAAGGTCCTTCGCTCGGGCGAAGGCCAGGTCATCACAAACTGATCCCTCCCTCCGAATTAGTTCCAATTGCAGTATAAGATCCTCCCTATGAAAAACATCAAATTACTCCTCGGAGCGCTCGTTGCGCTTTCCGGCGTGGCCTCCGCCAACGCCATCACGGCTTCCTCCTATGATCTCATCCTGGGCTTTAGCCGCACGAGTGGTGCGGGAAATGCCACAAGTCTGGAAGTGAATCTGGGCTCGGCAGCCAGCCTCGTGACGGCTTCGAATGGTTCGGAAATCACGCTCGCGGGCTTGTCCGTGCTCGATCTCCAAAACTTCGGTGCTGGCTCCCTCTGGCAGAATAGCACGACTACCTGGGGCGTCGCGGGCACCAGTGACGGTGGCGAAGCTACGCTGTCCCCACTCTGGGGAACAGTTAAGACCGGCCTCCTCGTCGGTACCCCCGGTGCCAATCAGGGAACGCCCAGCAACAAGATCATTGGTATCTACGGTGATCTGTCGACCCAGGCTTCCACGGCCAACAGCACGAGTGCCGTGCTGGTCGCAAACGCGGGCAATACCAACGCGTGGAAGAATGCTTCGGCCTCGGGCTTTTCCTACGCCCCCTGGAACGGCAAGCTCACGCAGACGACGAACGCCCTCCTGACGACGGCGTTTGAGTCCGCTGAGCTGTATAAGTTCAATGCCGTGGGCAATGGTGCCACGGCCGATCTCCTCGGCACGTTCAAGCTGTATCAAGACGGTCACCTCACGTTCGCGGCCGCGGTCATTCCGGAACCCTCCACCTACGCGGCCCTCCTCGGTGCGGCTTGCCTCGGTGTGGCGATGCTCCGCCGTCGTCGTCAGCAGGCGATGGACCTCGTCTAAACCCAAATCCGCTTGGATCGCCTCCATGCAATCGTGCCCGTCGGATTCCAAAACCCACCGCCGGAGCGCGTCCGGCGGCGGGCGCTTGGAATGCGGCTGGCCTGCCCGTAAATTCATGGAGTCACGATCCGGAAAATGATGGTCACTTGATTTGATCAGACGATCATCACGGAAAAATAGGACGGCCCCACCCGGAACAGGTGGGGCCGTTACTATTTTAGGGTTAGGCGATGCGCCGGAATTTTAAACAGAAGAGAACGGAGGAGGGAAATGAGGAGAGAGACGGAGAAGTCGGACTTCGGAAATTTTACCAAGGATCTCACGGATGAACACGGATCAATCCTGATTCATTCTCCGGTGTTCTGATCCGTGTCTATCCGCGTAATCCGTGGTAAAATCGATCGGGGCCTTTCCTCTGGGAGGAGGACGGAGATCGGAATTCGTAATATTGACCGCGGATGTCACCGAATAACACGGATCAATCCGGATCCATTTGGAGGCATTCTTATCCGTGTCCGTCGGGGTCATCCGTGGTAAAATGGATCGGGGGCCACCTCCGGGGCTAAGGCGGGGATCATACTTCGGAATTTTGCCCACGGATGTCACTGCTGAGCACGGATCAAACCTGATTCGTTTTGAGGAATTTTGATCCGTGTCCGCTCGTGTAATCCGCCGTAAATAGTCGACGCTGAAAAAATCGCATCATATTGGTAGATAATATCTTGCAATATTAACATGGCTGAACATTTTCCCGGAAACCTGCGACGAAAGCCATAATATCTGGGAAAACCGATGAAGCCAAAGACCACTGTCCGCCAAGCGCAGCGTGAACTTTTCCGGGTAGAGTTGGAGCAGTTGGTGGATGGGGGGCACGCGCTGGTGAAACTG
>Ga0335397_10000795_pt1 | contig 42238 bp, 35 predicted proteins | sample MAT04_FD_205740 | JGI IMG/M metagenome (GOLD analysis project Ga0335397, IMG submission 205740) | Freshwater microbial communities from Lake Fryxell liftoff mats and glacier meltwater in Antarctica - MAT-04 (spades assembly) (version 2) ... | reverse complement strand
GTCATTGGCGCATTCGCCTTGACTATTCCCTTCGTTTTTGAATCCCAAACCCTCTGGTATAAGATGGGAATGGACAAGACCTTGCTGCGGGCGGGCCAGCTCGTTGGTCTGTTCGCCCTGGTATCCCTCATTATCCAGATTCTTCTCGGGGCACGGGGAAAGGTTTTAGAAGAAACCTTTGGAATTGCAGCTCTCATGGTATGCCACCGAGTAAATGGGATGCTCCTATGCTGCCTGGCTGCCTTGCACATTATCCTGGTGCTGGTGCCGGAAGGGATAGCCAACCTGCCGATCGGTGAAAAACACTGGCCCGAGATGGTCGGGGGTGTTCTGTACCTCATGATTTTTGCTCAGGTGATTTCTTCGCTCTTCCGGCAACAGTTCGGTTTCATTTATAAACAATGGCGGAGGGTTCACAGAGCGCTTGGATATCTCGCTCTGTGTTTGGCAGCCGTACATGTTTTGTTTGTCGCCGATTCTTTTGCCCAAGGTGTTCCGAGAATCGCATTACTGGCTATTTTGACAATAGTATTTGTGATAGTTTTCTTAATCAAGATTTTGATTTATTTTGGAAAAAAGTGAGAGAGGGATAGCTTGATATTAAACTTGATTTTTGACTAGGGGCTCACTACTGTTGAATTACATTTACGGGGTTCTCTGTCAACTGCCTGACACGGATTTGAGAATCTCATCCCTTAATCTATGACCTTCCAGAGGAGGATATCATGAAAAAATTGAGTGTTGTTTCCCTTACCCTGTTTTTTTTCATTGTCAGTGCACAGCCATTATTGGCAGCAGCTCGTAGCTGGGAATTGGATAAAGCACATACCAACTTTTATTTTGCCGTCGATCACATTTATTCAAAAATTCGCGGCCATTTCAATGAATATAGCGGAGAGGTTAAATTTGACCCCAACAACCTTGCCGAGAGCAAATTTTCGTTCAAGATAGAGACAGCTTCCATTGACACCAACATCGCCAAGCGTGACAAGCATCTTCAGTCGGCGGATTTCTTCGACGCCGACAAATATCCGCTGATGACCTTCGAATCCACGAAGATTACCGCCGCCGGGAATGGGCTGTATGAGGTCCTCGGGAAATTCACAGTGAAAGGTGTAGAATATGAATTACTGCTCCCCCTGACCCTTGCCGGAATAAAGGATCACCCGGCAGTCAAGGGTAAGGAGGTCGTCGGTTTAAACGGCAAAGTGATCATTGATCGGCTGGCCTACAAAGTCGGTGACGGCAAATTCTATAATCTTGGAGTGGTTGGCAAGGATGTTGAAATTCTTGTCAGTATTGAAGCCCTGGCCGATAAATAGCCGCAGTTGTTACGCTTGTTCAGCCACCCCTGCCTGAATGTCGGGTGGCGGTGCCATTGACAATCAGTAGAGGTTGCTTAGGGTCTTAAACGGATATCCGGTATGTTCGGTACGAACCTGAATATGATTCCATTTTCAGGTTTCGGACTTTGCATAAGCCACTTGTCGGAATTATCCTCATTGTAAATCGGAATGAATTTTAATATTAATCTGCGCCAAAATAAGGAGGCTTGTTATGGCTCATACCTGTAAAAATTGTGGAGCCGTGGCTGATGATCCCGGCCATCTTTGTAACCCTTCCGTTGAGGTCATTGCCTGCTCATTTTGCGGCGAGGCTGATGTTGCTGCAACTCATGTTTGTAAGGAGAAGCTTGCGGCGATGAAATTCTCTTGTCAGTCTTGTGGCAGGGTTGCTGCGGAGAGCGATGATTTGTGTAAACCGTTTGTTATTTCCTGAGCAAGATAAAAACTCGCTCTGCAACAATCTTTGAGAAAGGGTCGATTCGCTTGGCGGATCGACCCTTTTTTTGTTGAATTTTGCTGAACGTCTAGTAATCGATTCCCGGCTGGGGTTCTATCCCCTTTCTGTAGGCATGCTTTATTTCTCGCACTTCACTTACCGTATCGGCAGCGTCGATGAGGTCCGGGTGGGCATCCCTGCCGGTGAGAACAATATGCATATGCTCCGGTCGCAGGGCAAGAATTCTTTTGACTTGAGGAAGATCAACGAGATTCAAATGCAAGGCATTGTTGATTTCATCAAGGATAAGGGTGTCACAATCGCTTTTGGAGAGGATGGTTTCCACCAGTTGCAGGGCATCTTGGGCGTTTTTTCGATGTTCCGCGTGCGGGAAGGGATTGCCCTCTATGCCACAGAAACCTTTGCCGGTATGGTAGAGCTTGACCAGAGGGGCGAGGTATGTAACCCCGTCCCATTCGCCGGAATAAAGATCGCCTTTCATGAACTGGACAATTGTGGTTTTTAATTGATGGCCGCAGCCGCGGAGCGCCATCCCCATGGCTGAGGTGGTTTTGCCTTTGCCGTTACCGGTGAGGATAACTACCAGGCCCTGTTTTTTTTTGGGTTGAAGCTTCTTGATGGGAACATCATCGTTCATGTTTGGGCTCCTGGAATGGATACAATCTTTTGTGCCATGCTTATTTTTGCCCGCCCGGAAGTAACGTGTGGAAACGAAAAGACCTCTTTTTTAAAGGGGATGGGCTATTTCCTTGGTGCAAAGATGATTGTTCTGTCGTCCGGTTTGTTGCATCCCCGACTTGTCTTTCCATGGTCGGTTATGATTGAATATATAAGGGTCAATGATGAAAGAGTAAATCGAAAGCCGGGAACATTCATCAACTTCAGTCCGCTCGCTGCCAAGAGGAGGGAATATGTTTGATTCATTAACCATAAAGCCAGCAGCCCTGATCATAAGCAATACAGCAACCGAGAGGCAGTTACTTGCCGACAAACTCGATGAACATGGTTTTTTTATCATTCCAGCCGAGAGCGGTCAGGCTGGGATCGAAGTGTGGGCAGAGAAAATGAGGGCAATACGAATGGTCATCACTGATCTTGAAATGATGCCGGTTGATGGTCTAGAGGTAATTAAAACAATTCGAGACCAAGAGCAGTTGTCTACATACATTGTAGCTCTAGGGGTCGAGGGAATGGGTTCATATCAGCAAAGTCTTTTGCATGATATGGCCGATGCCTGGATGCAAAAACCCATCCAAATAGATCAACTGGAGGCTTTGTTGCACAGCGCCAAGTTGCAGCTTCGAGTGTACGACCACAGTGATTTGCTGGCAGGGCTGGCGGAGCTTGCCGCAGAAAGGGGTGGAGAGACGGCGGGCCATTTGCAAAGAACTAAAAGATACTGTTTCCTTTTAGCCGACGATCTGCGCCGCCAATTTCCAGTCCTGGGGTTAACGGAGTGCCAGGTGCAAGATATTGCCGAGAGCAGTGTGCTTCATGATATCGGCAAAATAGGCCTGCCGGACGGATTGCTTAGCAAACGAGGGCGATATTTTCCAAAAGAATATGAAATAATAAAAGATCACACAAACATTGGTGGTAATTTGCTGAAAAAATTGTATCAGCGTAGCGGATCCTTGTTTATTCTCCTGGGTTATGAGATGGCCATGACGCATCATGAAAAATGGGATGGCAGCGGATACCCGCGCGGCCTTCGGGGGGAGGAAATACCCCTGGCGGGAAGAATCATGGCCTTCGCCGATGTGTACGATGCCCTGTTTTCGCGGAGGCCTTATAAAGACCCCCTTTCCTTATATCACGCAGAACATTCGATCAACGAAGGAAAAGGCAGCCATTTTGATCCGTTGGTCGTTGAAAGTTATCAACGAAACAGGCAGCTTTTTGTTGACATACATAATGAATTTAAGGAGAGGGACCCGCTTTGACAGCGGTGTCGGGTATGACAATCCTCTCTCCTCCTGGTCAATGCAGCTGCTACCTGCGGCGGTAGGTGACAACGGTAAATGGCTCAGAGCTGTCCGGGTATCGGGTGCTTTCCGCCACATAGAACTCTTTTTTGGAAAATTCGGGGAAAGTCACATCGCCAGGCACTTCCCTGTCGATGAGGGTGAGGACGATGCCTGTCGCCACGGCTATTGCCTGGGTAAAGATTTGTGCCCCACCGATAATATAAACCTTGTCCGACTGACGGCAGAGATTGAGAGCTGCGGCCAGGGATGGGGCGTATTCACCGCCCTCTGGCGCATAATCCCGGTTGCGGCTGATAATGATATGGCGTCTGCCGGGGAGAGGGGCGGGAAGGGAGTCAAAGGTCTTCCGGCCCATGATCATAGGATAGCCCATGGTGGTTTTTTTGAACAAACGAAGTTCTTCGGGGATGTGCCAGGGAAGCTTGTTTTCACGACCTATGACGCGGTTACGGGCCATTGCGGCGAGTATTATTATTTCCATAGGGGATCATTTACAAGGAGTGGTGGAAAAATATATTGTATTTGCATCTGCGTCTATTTAATAATACGATGATTATACGCATTTTCGATCCGCTGTCCAGCCACCCATGACTTGCGCGGAAATTTGGCCTACGAAGTTGGAGGAGTTCAATGAAAATACAGTGCCCCCATTGCGGGGTGAAAGGTTCCGCAGACGATTCATATTGCGGCAAAAAAGTCAAGTGCCCAAAATGTCAAGGAATATTCGAAGCTGTTGCGGGCATATCCAAGGTTTCGCCGGAGGATCCGGTGCAAACAGCAACAGTTGTCGAGGAGCCGGTAGAACCGAGTGCTCCGCTAAGCCAAGTACTAAAGGCGAGTGCCGAACCTCTTGATGATGGAGAGGCAGATGTTTTTGATTGGCAGGACATCGTCTCGGAGATAGACAAAGAGATGGCTGAAGATTCCAAGCGTGGGAGAGAACAGGAAGGATCTCCGGCGATTCTCCACGACTTTTTCGAGTCTGCCGCGCCGGTCGTCGACGCCCTTGGTAAACCTGTCGTAGAACAACGAGGTGAGGAGTTGGTTGAGGCCAATAGCCCAGCCGGCGACGAACCGCAGGCGATCACTCAACCACCGATTCCCTCCGGCTTGACGGAAGAAGAGCAATGGGCCGAAAAAATAATCCTGGATGGAGTTGAAAATCAACCCTACGGAATGGACAAGGAGCAATGCTGGCAATGCGGCAAAAAGGACAGCGTCGGTGTACCCTTTATTGCCAAGGATGGCCGACTCTATTGTCCTGACTGTTTTCCCCCCGAAGCGGCTGAGCACGATGATCTTGGTGCCATTCCTAAAGGTTCCGTCAGGGAAGGCGCGGGCCATACCGACACTTCTCCTCGAGAACCGAGATACAGTTTCACCATCGGCGGACTTTTGAAAGAGGCATGGGCGAAAACCAAAGGTGCCAAGGCAACGGTGTGGGCCGGCAGTTCGGTGTTGTACCTAGCGCTCATCATTCTCGTTGCCGGTGGCGCGTTTCTCTTGCCGTCCCAAGGAAACCAATATGTCGGGATGCTGGGGAATGTCCTTTTTCAGATGATTACCAATGCGCTATCGGTAATTTTTTCCGCAGGGCTTATATTTATCGGTATAAGAAAGGTGGCCGGTGAAACCATTCATTGGAAAATGGTCTTCGAGGGATTTTCCGTGGCCGGAAAGCTCATTGTTGCGACCATCCTCCAGACCCTCCTAGTAGGTATCGGTTTTTTACTTCTCATCTTGCCGGGCATCTATCTGGCCATTGGCTATACTATGACCGTGCCGCTTATTGTTGAGAGGAAGATGTCGCCGTGGCAGGCCATGGAGACGTCGCGAAAGGCTATTCATGAGGAGTGGTGGAAGATTTTCGGCCTCTTTATTGTTATGGGCCTTATTTTTATGATTTCCTCGCTGCCATTAGGGCTCGGCTTTATCTGGACCTGGCCGATGTTTGTCGTCCTCGGCGGCGTGGTATATCGGGTCCTGTTTGGGATCGACAAACGAGTCGGATAGTTAACAGGCACAATGACCGGGAATGCAGCGGCAATGTCGGTGATGCATCGGCATCAAAAGGAGGAGAGGAAATGCTGGTTCCTGCCCTGTATTGGCTGGCAATGGGTGTGATGCTGTTTGTTCCGGCGCTGGTAACCCTGCTGCCCCCAAGAGGGGTTGTTGAGAAACGATTCTTTGCCTCCGCGCCGACTGCGGCAGGGGCGGATATCGATGCGCAGCTTGTGGCCACCTTGCAGCATATCAGAACAGATCGAGGGGACACCGGCGAACCGGAGATCCGTCCCCGACGTTGAGACAATTATTAAGACAATATGTCGATAGGTTCGGTATCGGCAAGGAGAAACGATCGATCATCTTTGTTCATTTCCTGATGGTTATCACGGCAAGTCTCGTGTCCACATCCTTTACGGTTGGGGCGGCAATTACCCGAGCGCTTGATCCGGTGATCTTGACTTTTATTCGCTTTACCTTGGCGACCGCAATTTTTGGACCACTGGTCCATTTTCGTTACGGTCTTCGCTTTTCCTTCTCCCTCTTCCTGCGATGCGCCATGATCAGCGGCTGTCTGGTCATATTTTTCGTCTGCATGTTTTTATCCCTTCGTTATACCAGTGCATTGAACACCAGTGTTATTTTCGCCTTGGTACCGTCTATTTCCGGGAGTTATGCCATCTTAATCAATGGCGAGCGACTCGGGCGTGGGCAGTTGCTCGCCCTTGTTTGTGGTATAATCGGGGTGGTCTGGGTAATTTTTCGCGGCGATCCGGCTCAGCTTCTGGCTATGGAGTGGAACAGAGGAGATGTCATTTTTCTGGGCGGCTGTTTTGCCATGGGGCTCTACACCCCTTTGGTGAAACTTCTCCATCGGGGCGAGTCGATGGCGGTTATGACCTTCTGGGTTTTGGCCACCGGCAGCCTCTGGTTATTTGTTTTTGCCGCCGGCAACCTGCCGACCGTGGCCTGGTCCGGTGTGCCACTCTTTGCCTGGATTGGTGTCGCTTACCTAGCGGTTTTCACAACCATTATCACCTTCTTTTTAACCCAGTACGCCGTCCCGTATCTCGGGCCGACCAAGGTAATGGCCTATTCCTATTTGTATCCGGGCCTTGTTCTTTTAATCGATCTGGCGCTGGGGCACGGACTGCCACCTCTTCGGGTTATTCCCGGTGTCATGGTTGTTCTTGTCGCGATGTTTGTCCTACAGAGTTACAAATAAATACATCAGCTGAGGAGGGGGTGCCTCAGCGATCTTTTTTCACCAGGTGCAGATAAAGGTCGCCTCTCCCTAATGGGCTGGTCCGCCCTTTACCTCGCAGTCGCAGTTTTTGCCCGCTGCGGCTGCCGGCGGGTATTTTCACCTGCAGCGTTTGCTCGCCATTTTCATTGTAGACCAGAACCTGAATAGTTTTGCCATGGAAGAGTTCGGCTCCGGTCAGGGGGGTGCTATAGATTGTGTCCAAATCTTGGTAGCTTATCGAGGGTGAAGGGCATTTTTTGCGGCTGTCTGTAATGGCTTTATAACCGGAGTTAAGCAGGGAGCCGAAGGCATTGCCAACCGACTTGAGGAGAGAGGTTTTCCCGGACAAACCTTTTTTTGCGGCACCGGCAAGGAGCGGTCCGGCCAAAGAGCCGAGAAAGAAGATGCCGCCGATGAAAACGCCACCTTTGCCGCCGAAAAAGCTCCGTTTGATAAACTTCGAACTATGGCGGAGGCCGGAGCGCTGAAATTCCCGCAATAATCCTGAGAACATCTGTTGGAAATGTGGGTCTTTAAAGAGATCGCGGAGAATATCCTCCTGACTGTAGGTGAAATCGCCGCTTTTTCGGCTGTGTGTAGAGGCGTTGCCAGCCACACGGCAACCGTCGTATTGTTGGCGTTTGACCGGGTCGGTGAGTACGCCGTAGGCCTCGGCTATCTCCTTGAACTTTTGTTCCGCCATTGGATCGTTAGGGTTGCGGTCGGGGTGGTATCGCATTGCCAACTTTCGATAGTTTTTGCGAATCTCCTCGGCAGTGCAGGTTTTGGTCACGCCCAGTAGGTGATAATAGTCTTTCATTGCCTATGCATGTTCTTTGCTGGAGGCCGACGAACGGGCCGTGCCATGATCGATGCCACTGCGAACCGTTTTTGGCACCATATGTTCCATGTTCTTTCCCTCGCGAATATAGTAAAACTGTTTCGTGAAAATGACAAATAAATATAAATCTCTCGGGTGCCTGTGGGTGTGAAGAAGAGCTGTCGCCTACCATGTATAGGAATAGATGAATTTTAATATCTATTTTAGGGAACAAAATATATATTCATACGGTGAGATTGTGCCATTCCATCCTGGGGAGACGGCAATGCTCCAGAGTAAGACACATGACAGTAACAACGATTTCTGTCTAACCCCTATAAAATAAAATAAATCGTCCAGCCCCTGAAAACAGCGCTGGGGTAAAGCCGTTTGCAGATACAGCATAAAAACTCATGAAAAAACTCATCATCATTGTTGTTATTATAAGCGCCATCTTCGGGTTTTTTGCTTTTGACCTGGACCAGTTACTGACTCTTGCAAGCATCAAGGCCCGGCAGGCGGAATTCCTCCTATGGCGGGATAAGGCCCCGCTTATGGTGAGTTTTTGTTTCTTTGCCATCTACGTATTGATTACCGCCCTTTCTCTGCCGGGGGCGACCATTATGACCCTGGCCGGTGGAGGCTTTTTTGGCCTTGCCTGGGGCTTTGTGCTTATCTCCTTTGCCTCGTCCATTGGTGCAACCCTCGCCTTTCTAGTGTCCCGTTATCTCCTTCGCGACTGGGTGCAGAAACGGTTTGGCGACCGCCTGGAAGCGATCAACAAGGGGGTGGAGCGGGAGGGTGCCTTATATCTCTTCAGTCTGCGACTTGTGCCCATTTTCCCATTTTTTCTCATCAATATCCTCATGGGCTTGACTCCCATTAAGACCTTTACCTACTACTGGGTCAGTCAGGTCGGCATGCTTGCCGGTACCCTGGTGTATATCAATGCCGGGACGCAGTTGGCAAAAATTAACGGTCTGCAGGGGATTGTCTCGCCGGCTTTACTTCTTTCCTTTATCCTTTTGGGGATTTTCCCGATTATCGCCAAAAAAATCAACCAGTGGCTAAAGAAGCGGCGGGTTTACCGCAAGTGGTCGAAACCGAAAAAATTTGACCGGAACCTCGTGGTCATTGGCGCTGGAGCGGCGGGTCTGGTGAGCTCGTACATTGCCGCAGCAGTGAAGGCCAAGGTGACCCTCGTTGAGGTCCACAAGATGGGCGGCGACTGTCTTAACTTCGGTTGTGTTCCCAGTAAGGCCCTGATAAAAAGCGCCAAGGTGCTGCATCATATGCGAAACGCCGGCTCCTACGGCCTCGAAGATACCCGGCCGCAATTCAGTTTCCGCAAGGTCATGGAACGAGTGCAACAGGTGATTGCCACGGTGCAGCCGCACGACAGCATTGAGCGCTATACCGGGCTTGGTGTGCAAGTGCTTCAAGGGTACGCCAAGGTTGTCGATCCATGGACCGTCGAGGTCGCTCTTGCAAGTGGTGCAAAACAGATTCTTACCACTCGTTCGATTATCATTGCCGCCGGTGCCCGGCCTTTTGTCCCGCCCCTGCCGGGCATCGAAGACTCAGGGTATCTGACCAGTGACACTCTGTGGGATACTCTTCTTTCCCATGAGGAGGTGCCGAAGCGGCTGGTTATCCTCGGAGGTGGGCCAATCGGCTGCGAATTGGCGCAATGTTTTGCAAGGCTTGGCTCCCAGGTAACCCAGGTGGAAAGAGGTGCGCGCATCATGGCTCGGGAAGATGAGGAAGTCTCGGCTTATGCCCGCGCCGCTCTCGAAAAAGACGGGGTGGCGGTTCTCACTGAGCATGGCGCCGTCCGCTGTGTCAGGGACGATCAGGGGCGTGCCATAATCGTTGTCCATCAAGGGGTGGAAAGGCGTATCGATTATGATGTCCTGATCTGTGCCGTCGGCCGCAGCGCCCGCCTCACCGGTTATGGTCTGGAGGAGTTGGGCATTGCCACGGATCGAACGGTGCTGACGGGTGAATATCTGGAAACCCTGTACCCCAATATCTATGCCGCCGGCGATGTGGCCGGACCCTATCAATTCACCCATGTCGCTGCCTATCAGGCGTGGTACGCTGTGGTGAATGCCTTGTTTGGTGAATGGAAGAAATTCAAGGCCGATTATTCGGTTATCCCCTGGACCACCTTTATCGATCCGGAGGTCGCCCGGGTGGGATTGAATGAACAGGAGGCAAAGGCCAAGTCCGTCGCCTACGAGGTGACCCGCTACGGCATCGATGATCTTGATCGGGCTATTGCCGATGGTGCTGCCCATGGCTTTGTGAAGATCCTCACCGTGCCCGGCAAGGATCGGATTCTTGGGGTGACGATTGTCGGTGAACATGGCGGTGATCTGCTGGCCGAGTTTGTCCTGGCCATGAAGCATAAGCTGGGCTTGAACAAGATCCTCGGCACCATCCATACCTACCCGACACTGTCTGAGGCTAATAAATACGCGGCCGGAGAATGGAAGCGGGCGCATGCACCGGCAAGGATACTCGCCTGGATGCAAAGATATCATACCTGGAAGAGGGGGTGACGATGTTCCGGATATTTTTGCTGTTGTCTATGGCCGGTCGCACCATTCTATGCCCCTGTTATTAACCCTCCTCCAATGCCAGGCCTGCAAGAAATCCGGTAGGAAAAAGATGCCTTGTAACTGGAACTCAACCGACTACCAAGGCCGCATTGGATGCCGAATTTCCTTGCGACCACCCCCGTGTTGATGTTTACATAGCTTTTTTTGCGAAGGCATACCAGGTAACCATGGGAACACATCCTCGAAAGTGGGTGTTCTCCACAATAGCCAAAAAGTCGGTCGATTCCCCATGTCCCGCTATCTCTCGATCCCCTGCCTTATAGCATTTCTTGTCTTTGTTGCCGGCTGTGGTCAGCCACCATCTCCTCTTCAACCCTTAGTTGTTGCGCAAGAGGAAGAAAAATCCATTTGTCTTGAGCCCGAGGACGGCACTTGGCAACAAGCGGAAGAAGAGGAAGTGGAACAACAGCCATTCGTCCAGGATGGATCCGACCCACTGGTGTCATGGGGCGCCGGGAAAGGTCCAGCCTTATGCTACAAGTTGCAGCCAAGTGTGCAGGTTCCTGGGAAAAAGAAGAAGAAAAGCGCTAAGACGGTCGGCTGCTGTCAGCCGCAAAGCCTGATTTACGCCCGATTGCCGTTCCGGTATTGAAACATGCAGGCTGGGCGATACCAGCCCTGTACAATGGTTTTCCTGTGCTAAAAAAATGGGCAACACCTCAAATGTTCCGGCATCCGGCGCCATTCTGGTGCTGGATGGTAATGGCGGACGGAAGATGCATACCGGTCATCCGCTCTTTGTCCGGATTGCGCTGCAAAGCTCTACCCTGAATTCTTTAAGGCTAAGGTTCTACCGAAAATTGACTGACAGGAAGCAGTAAAGCGCAACCAAGGCCTTCCCAAGTCCTCAGGAGTGTGCCATTTTGAAAACGGCGATTCTCCTTCCCAAGAATAGACTGATGCATGCAAGAAGCCTTCATTGGCAGTATTGCATTTTCATATTGACTTAAACGTTAAGGTAATATATACAGAAAACAATGACGAGTTATTTACGTAAACGTTACCCTAAGCGGGCCAGCGAGATCAGTTTAAAGGGAGCAAGGAACATATGAGCATCATGTCATATCAGTCAATCCCGGCAGTACTCAAAGACAACGCCAAAAAGTTCGCCAAGAAAACCGCGATCAGCTATAAAAAGAAGGGGGTGTATATCTCTCTCACCTATGAGGACTTTTACGAACGGATTCTGCTGCTGGCAAGAGGCTTGCGCAAATTCGGGATGACACCTGGCGATAAGGTAGCCATCTTTTCCGAGAATCGGCTTGACTGGGCGATTTCCGATTTTGCCATCCAATGTGCCGGTGGCATTACCGTGCCGATTTATGCGACCAACACTGCGAAACAAGCGGCCTACGTCATCAACCATTGCGAGGCGAGAATTGTTTTTTGCTCAACCAAAACTCAATACGAAAAGCTCTACTTGATCAAAGATGAGCTGCCCAACGTCGATCTGGTCGTTTCCTTTGAACCCTTCATGGGACGCCGTTCCTTTCCGGTGTTTACCCTCTATCAACTGTCCGAGATCGACACACCCTTGTCCGCAGAAGATAGGCAGCTGATCGAGGAGCAAATCGCCCAGATTACCCAGGAAGATCTGATCACCATTATTTACACTTCGGGAACCACCGGGGTACCAAAGGGCGTGCTCCTGACCCAGCGCAATATCATGATCAATGCTGAATACGGCATCGAGCAGCTCGGTATGCCGCAGCAGGATATGACAACCCTGAGTTTCCTGCCGCTCAGCCACGTCCTTGAGCGAACCGGTGGCTACTACGCGACGCTGATGAACGGCAACCACATCGCCTTTGCCGAAAGTGCCTTGACGGTTATGGATAATATGGCGGAGGTTCGACCGACGTCCATGGTCAGTGTTCCCCGGCTGTTTGAGAAAATCTACTCCCGCATTCATGAAGGTGTCAGCCAGATGCCGCCTGCTCGCCAGAAAATCTTTCATCGGGCCATTGAGATAGGGCGGGAGTATGTCAATAAAAAATACATAACCAAGGAACCGCTTGGGCTGCTCGGCCTGAAATATAAAATCTTCGACAAGTTGGTATTCGAAAAAATTCGCACCCGGTTCGGTGGTAGACTTTCCTATTTTCTTTGTGGTGGGGCGCCGCTTGATAAGACCATATGCGAGTTTATGTGGATCATCGGCCTCCCGGTATATAACGGTTACGGACTGACCGAGACCAGTCCGGCCTTAACCATCAGCGGTGCCGGAATGGTTCGCTTCGATTCGGTTGGCAAGCCCTTGCGCGAGACGGAACTGAAACTGGCCGAAGACGGTGAGCTTCTGGCCAAGGGGCCGCAGGTCATGCTCGGTTATTACAAAAACGATGAGGCGACGCTTGATTCCATCCAAGATGGCTGGTTTAGAACCGGTGACATTGCCAAGATTGATGAAGAGGGTTTTGTCTATATCATCGATCGCAAGAAGGAATTGATCGTCACCGCCGGCGGCAAGAACATCGCACCGCAGCCCATCGAAAACGAATTGAAGCTTGATAAATTTATCTCCCAGGCGATTGTCTTCGGCGACTGCAAGCCCTATCTGGTGGCGGTTATCACTGCCAATATCGAAACACTCGCTATCTACGCAAAGGAAGAAAACATCAGCTACAAAAACAGTGAAGACCTGGTGCAGAACCCAAAGATCAAGGAATTGTATGCGTCCCGTATCAAGGAGCTGAATAAGAGTTATCCACCGTACAAGACGATTAAATACTTTGCCGTCGTCGCCAATGATTTTTCAATCGAAGGCGGGGAGCTTACGCCCACCTTGAAGTTGAAACGCAAGGTAATTCTCGAAAAATATAAAGATATTATCGAAGATCTTTATGCAACTAAGAATATAACGGAGAAAAAACATGAGGCAAATTAATCGAGTAGCCGTACTTGGCGCCGGAGTAATGGGGGCCACCATTGCCGCTCATCTCGCCAATGCGGGATTGGAAATTCTTTTGCTTGACATCGTTCCTAAAGGACTGGACAAGCAGGAGGAAGCACAGGGCTTAACCCTTGAGAGCCCGGTGGTTCGCAACCGCATCGCCAGAAACGGCCTGCAGGGCTTGCTGAAAATGAAACCTGCACCGTTCTATTTGAGTCGGTATGCGAGCCGGATTCAGGTCGGCAACCTGGTCGATGACCTTGGTAAATTGAAGGAGTGCGACTGGGTTATCGAGGTGGTCGTCGAATATATGCCGATCAAACTCGACCTCCTGAAAAAACTCGCCCCGAACCTTGCCCCCGGCGCCATCCTTACCACCAATACCAGCGGCCTGTCAGTCAATGAAATGGCGGCGGTACTGCCTGCTGAGGTACGGAAAAACTTCCTGGCCACCCATTTCTTCAACCCGCCCCGTTATATGCGTTTGATGGAGATTGTTCCCTGCGCGGAAACCGATCCTGCGGTCATGCAGGGCATGGCCGATTTTATGAGCAAGCGTCTCGGCAAGGGCATTGTGTATGCCAAGGATACCACCAACTTTATTGCCAACCGGATCGGCACCTATGCCATCTATAAGGGCATCGAGCATATGGTGGCCATGGGTATGACCGTCGAAGAGGTGGATGCCATCGCCGGTCCCGCCACCGCAAGGCCAAAGAGCGCCGCCTTCCGCACCGCCGATCTGGTCGGCCTCGACACCCTCGGCCATGTTGGCACCAACTCCCACGACCTCCTGCCCAATGATGAGGAACGCGGGGTGTTCAAGATGCCGGATTTCATGAAGAAGATGATTGACGGCGGTCTCCTTGGCAACAAGAGCGGCGGCGGTTTCTACAAGAAAGAAATGGTGGCCGGCAAGAAGGCCCTGTTCTACTACGATTATACCACCGGGGAATACAAGCCCCTCGCCAAACCGAAATTTGCCTCCACTTTGGCCGTCAAGCAGGTTGATAATCCCGGTCAGAAAGTAAAGATGGTGGTCGGCGGCAGCGATAAAGGCGCTGAGTTTGCCTGGAAGAGTATCCGCGACACCCTCATCTATGCCGTGAATCGCATCCCGGAAATTGCCGACGACGTGGTCAATGTCGACAATGCCATGCGCTGGGGCTTTAACTGGGAGATCGGTCCCTTTGAGATGCTTGATGCCATCGGCGTTGAGGAATTCGTTAAACGGGCGGAAAAAGACGGCGTCAAGGTGCCGGCGACTCTGAAAGGAATAACATCCTTTTATCGTTACGATGAAAAGGGCGGCAAACAATACTTCGATCTGTTGCAGCGTACCTACCTGCCGGTGCCGGTTAAAGCTGGGGAAATCCGTCTGGAAATTCTTAAAAAGGCCGGCAAGGTGGTGGAGAAGAACGCCAGCTGCTCGGTACTCGATCTCGGCGACGGTGTCTTCGGTTTCGAGTTCCATTCGAAGATGAACGCCATCAGCGGCGACATCCTGGCCATGACCCACAAAGCCATCAAACGGGCCGAAGACGAAGGTGTCGGCCTGGTTATCGCTAACCAGGGCGTAAATTTCTCAGTCGGCGCCAACTTAATGATGATGGCCGTGGCTCTCGCCGAAGGGGCCTACGACGATATCAACATGGTTCTCAAGGCCTTCCAGAGGGCGACCATGGCGGTGAAATACGCCAAAGTGCCGGTGGTTGCCGCACCCTTTAACATGGCCCTCGGCGGCGGGGCGGAGTTTTGTCTGCACGCCGACGCGGTCAACGCCTATTCCGAGACCTATATGGGGTTGGTGGAGATCGGCGTCGGGCTTCTGCCCGGTGGCGGCGGCACCAAGGAGATGAGTATGCGCGCCATTCAGCTGGCGCAGCAGTTCAATACCGATGTGCAGCCCTTTATCATCAAGAACTTCCAGCAGCTTGCCATGGCCAAGGTGTCCATGGGGGCGGCCGAACTGTTCGGCATGGACTATATGCGTCACGGCGACAGCATCACCATGGATATCGACCGCTTGATAGGCGATGCCAAACAAAAGGTATTGGCGCTGGCGGTGAACTATCGCCCAAGTCGTCCGGTTGAAAATCTTCCGGCTCCGGGCCGGGGTATTGCCGCAGCGATCAAGAGTCAGCTGTGGAATATGAAAATGGGTAATTTTATTACTGAATATGAGGCTGAAATGGGCTTCACAATCGCCCAGGTCATGTGCGGCGGTGATGTCAATGCCGGAACCCCGATCAGTGAAGATTACCTCCTCCAGCTTGAACGGGAAAATTTCCTGAAACTCTGCGGCAACAAGAAGACCGCTGAGCGTATCCAGCATATGCTGAAGACCGGCAAGCCGTTACGTAATTAATACCTTAGAAATTCTTTCTTTGTTTTTTAAGAAAGAATTTCGTGAAAGTATTTATCCCGTTTTTCGGGATTAGTAAGAAAATTACCCATAAGGGAGAACCAATATGAAAAAAGCATATATACTGGCCAGCTACCGAACTCCGGGTTGCCGGGCAAATAAAGGTAAATTCAAAGATGTGCGGCCGGACGATCTGGCGGCACTGGCCATCAGAGGCCTGGTTGAGCGCACCGGCATCGACCCGATGAGCATCAATGACGTCTACCTTGGCTGTGCCTTCCCTGAGGCCGAGCAGGGTATGAATGTCGGCCGGGTGGCGGCGATGAAGGCCGGCCTGCCGATCGAAGTTCCGGGACAGACAATTAACCGTTTCTGTTCCTCCGGCTTGCAGACCATCGCCATGGCCGCCGAGCGGGTTATGTGCGGTTTCGCCGATTGTATTGTCGCCGGCGGCGTCGAATCGATGTCCTGCGTACCGCTTGGTGGACTGAAATACAGTGCCAATCCGGGCATGATGGTCGACTGGCCGGAGGCCTTCGCTTCCATGGGGGTTACCGCCGAGCTGGTGGCCGAGCGTTACGGCATTGACCGGCTGGCCATGGACACCTTTGCCGTGGCCAGTAACGCCAAGGCCGCTGCGGCCATTGCCGCCGGAAGATTTACCGATGAAATCATCCCGGTTGAAATTGAGAAAAATGCCATCGTTAAAGGCAAATTGCAGCGCACCAAGGAAATGGTGCTGGTCGATGACGGGGTACGTCCCGACACAACCGTTCAATCCTTGGCCAAGGTCCGCCCGGCATTCAAGGTCGGTGGGCCGGTTACCGCCGGCAACTCCTCACAGATGACCGACGGCGCGGCCGTCGCCCTGGTGGTTTCCGAAGAGTATCTTGAGAAAATCCACCAGAGCCCGATCGCCCGCTTCTTGGCCTTCTCCGCCAACGGTTGCGCTCCGGAGGTCATGGGGATCGGCCCAATTGTTGCAATTCCGGCCGCCCTGAAACTGGCCGGTTTAAAGCAGGAGGATATCCAGCTCATCGAACTCAATGAAGCCTTTGCCGCCCAGGCCCTGGCGGTTATCAAGACCCTGGGGCTCAATCCCGACATTATTAACGTCAATGGCGGCGCCATTGCCCTCGGCCATCCCCTCGGCTGCACCGGGGCCAAATTGACCTCCACTCTTCTGCATGAGATGGGCCGGAGAAAACTGCGCTACGGGATGGTTTCCATGTGTATCGGCGGCGGCATGGGTGCTGCCGGAATTTTCGAAAGATTATAAGCGAATCCCGTCTAAACGGGATAAGTGCCTTCACGAAATTCATTCCTGAAAAGCAAGGAATGAATTTCTAAGACACTAAAATTATAAACCTGCGAGGTAATGATAATGGCTGGAAAAATATTGAAAGGCGGGGAATACTTGATAGCGGAAACTCCCTGTGCGGATATCTTCACCCCGGAAGATTTCACCGATGAACAACGGCAGATGGGCGAAACCGTCGAGCAGTTTCTCACCGCCGAGATCTATCCGAAAACCGAAGAAATCGACAAACAGAACTTCGACATCGTCATTGAAGGCATGAAGAAATGCGGCGAACTCGGCCTCCTGATGATGGATGCCCCGGAGGAATACGGCGGGCTGGAACTCGACAAGGCGTCGACCATGCTGGTCAGTGAAAAAATGTCACAGGGCGGCTCCTTTTCCGTTGCCTATTCGGCGCACACCGGGATCGGCACCCTGCCCCTCGTTTACTACGGCACCAAGGCCCAGAAAGAACAATACCTGGAGAAAATCACCTCCGGCGAGTGGTGTGCCGCCTATTGTCTGACCGAGCCGGGCTCCGGCAGCGACGCCCTCGGTGCCCAGGCTACAGCGGTACTCTCCGATGACGGCAAGTATTATATTCTCAACGGCACCAAGCAGTTCATCACCAACGGCGGCTTTGCCCAGCTGTTCACTGTTTTCGCCAAGATCGACAAGGAGCATTTCACTGCTTTCCTCGTTGAGAAGAGTTTCCCCGGCCTGATTGTTGGACCGGAGGAGAAGAAACTCGGTATCAAAGGATCGTCCACCACGCAGATCATCCTCGATAATTGCAAGGTGCCGGTGGAGAACCTCCTCGGCGAGAAGGGCAAAGGCCATAAGATTGCCTTCAACGTCCTCAATATCGGCAGGTTCAAGCTTGGCGCCGGTGTTTGCGGTGCCTCGAAAATGGCTTTGGTTGCAGGCATCAAATACGCCAACGAGCGTAAACAGTTTAATACCCCGATTGCCAAATTCGGTGCCATCGGCGAGAAGATTGCCAATCTGACCGCGGGTATCTACGCCTCCGAATCCCTGGTTTATCGTCTGGCCGGACTTCTTGACACCAAACTTGCGACCATCGACAAGGGCATCGACAACTACTACGACGAATATCTGAAAGGCATTGAAGAGTATGCCTCCGAGTGCGGAATTGCCAAGGTCTTCTGTAGCGAAATACTTGCCCTGACCGTCGATGAGGTGTTGCAGATCCATGGCGGTTACGGTTTCTGTGCCGAATACCCAGCCGAGCGTTACTACCGCGATGAGCGCATCAATCGCATCTTCGAGGGTACCAATGAGATCAACCGGCTACTCATTCCCGGCATGATCCTGCGCAAGGCGATGAAGGGCGAACTGCCTCTCCAGGCTGAGGCGATGAAGGCCTTCGAGTCATTGATGACCCCAAGTTTTGAGGAGTTGGACGAGACTATTCCTTTCGTCAAGGAAAAGGCCCTGATTAAAAACCTCAAGACCCTCTTCCTCATCCTCTCCGGTGTCGGCGTCCAGAAGTTTATGGATAAGCTGGTCAACGAGCAGGAGATCCTCATCGCCGCAGCCGATATCGCCATCCAGATTTTTGCCCTGGAAAGCGTGGTCCTGCGGGCTGAGAAGGGTATGGCTAAGGCAAGCGACAGCAAGCGCGAGCAGGTTTTGGCAGCCGTCAAAACCTTTGCCTTCGAGGCCTCGGAGATCGCCGCCAGCTCGGCACGCAGAGGCGCCTTCTATATTGAGGAAGGGGATACCTTGAATATGATTCTCTCCGGTATCAGACGTTTCGGTAAGTATGACGCCACCGGCCTGCTCGCCGCCAAGCGGACCCTTGCCAAGGCCGCCTGCGAAACCGAAAAATATATTTTCTAATCTGTAAATCCCTGCCGGTGTCCGCCAGCTCAAGCGGACACCGGTTCCCCTGCCCGGTATCAAACTCCCACCTGATCGCTATGACCGGATTGACGCAGCATACCATCAGCACCCCGTATATGGTTGGTCCCGTGCACTGCTATTCCGGTGTGTTGGCAGGGGAGCTGGTGCTTTTCGATACCGGTCCGCCTACCGCCGGCGCAGAGCGCTATCTGCTCGATCATATAGATTTGCCCAAGCTCCGCCACGTCATCATCAGCCATTGTCATATCGATCATTATGGCCAGAGTCTCTGGCTTGAACAGAACAGCGACGCCACAATCTATCTGCCCTATCGGGATTGTTTGAAAATCGCCAACCATGAAAAGCGCATAGAGGGGATGTACCAACTTCTTGCTTCCTTGAACTTCGATCAAGAGTCTCTTGACGAATTGCGACGGATTTTTGAGAGTGGCCAGCTTTTCCCGCCTTTTCCGAAAAAATTCCTAGTGGCTGAAAAGGATCTTCCGGAGCGACTGGGGATTTCCGTGCTCAATTGTCCCGGCCATTCCCAGAGCGATCTGGTGTACGTCGGGAATGATTGGGCGGTCACCGGGGATACCCTGCTGCGAGGAATTTTTCAATCGCCGCTCCTGGATGTCGATCTTGAGAGTGGTGAGCGGTTTAATAATTACGAGGTATATTGCGCAACCCTGGTTAAGCTTGCGGGTTTACGAAACCACCAAATCCTGCCCGGCCACCGGAAGTCGATTGTCAGTATCGATGAAACCCTGCTTTTTTACCTTTCGAAACTGCTCCAGAGGGTTGAACAGCTGCGCCCGCATAAAGCTGAAAAAAACCTGATGGTCATGATTGAAAAGCTTTTGGGTGAACCGATGAAAGAGGCTTTTCATCTCTACCTCAAGGCCTCGGAAGTGGTTTTCATGCAAGACCTGCTTGAGCAGCCGGAGATGTTGCGGCGGGCGCTGGAAGAGATTGGACTTTTTGATCAGGTTAGAGATCTATACCATGCCGCCACAGGGCGGTGAACCGTTGGCGAATAATAATATGACCGAAAGAAGAAATTATGAACGATCCGTTGTTTGAAAAAATATTTATTGGCGCCGTCGAGCTGAAAAATCGCCTGTATATGCCCGCAATGCACCTTAACATGTGCAAAAACTTTCTGGTTACCGAGCAATTGATCGAGTTTTATCGGGAACGGGCGAAAGGCGGCGTCGGTCTGATCAGTGTCGGATACGCCACCGTTGATGAATTTTCAGGCACTCCGGCCAATATCGGCGCCCATCTTGATGAACATTTGCCGGGGCTTACCAGGCTTGCCAAGGCTATACATGATGGCGGGGCAAAGGCCACTGTCCAACTGAATCATGCCGGGCGCTATAATTCTTCGCTTTTTCTTGGCGGTAAAAAGCCGGTGGCTCCGTCGCCGGTGCCCTGCCGCTTAACCCGGGAGACCCCGGAAGAGCTGAGCCCGGAGAAAATAGGTAACACTATCAATCGTTTTGCAACAGCCGCTAAGCGTGTCCGTGATGCCGGTTTTGATCTCGTTGAGATCCTTGCCGGTACCGGCTATCTGATCAGTGAATTCCTGTCGCCGCTGACCAATAAGCGTCTCGACGAATACGGTGGCAGCCTGGAAAACCGCATGCGCTTTGGTCTTGAGGTTGTCGGGGCAATCAAGAAAACCGTCGGCGATGATTTTCCCATCCTGGTGCGGTTGAACGGTAACGATTTTATGGAAGGCGGCATTGGCCCCGAGGAGCTCCTTGAATTTGCCGTGGCCCTTGAGGCGGCCGGTGTCCAGGCGCTCTGTATCAATGTCGGCTGGCATGAGGCGCAGGTGCCGCAGATCGTCACCAAGGTTCCACGCGGTGCCTTTTCCTACCTGGCCCGCGACATCAAACAGCGGGTTGGGGTGCCGGTTATCGCCAGCCATCGTATCAACGATCCGGCCATTGCCCGCTTGCTGGTGGAAGAAGGATTCTGCGACATGGTCGCCCTCGGTCGATCGCTGATTGCCGATGCCTATTTCCCGGAAAAGGCACGGACCGGCCGGGATAAAGAAATCGTCCATTGCGTCGCCTGCGGACAGGGATGTTTTGACCATCTTGTCAAGATGAAGTCGATCGAGTGTCTTTGCAATCCACGCGCCGGCCATGAATATGAGGTGCAACCGGCAAAAACCACCAAGCCGCAGAAGGTGCTGGTGGTAGGCGGCGGCGTCGCCGGTATGTCGGCGGCGATTGCTGCTGCTGATCTCGGCCATAAGGTCAGTCTTTATGAGGGCGGCATGCACCTTGGCGGGCAACTGCATCTGGCCGGGGCCCCGCCGGGGCGCGGCGAGTTTTTGGTCTTTGCCGATGATCTGGCCTGCCAGGTAGCCCTGCGCGACATTCGAGTGCTTCTGAACAGTTCGGTGGACGTCCAGATCCTTGAGACGGAAAAGCCGAATGTCGTTATTCTGGCAACCGGCGGCGAGCCTATTACTCCGGCCATTCACGGGGTAGAGCGGCAGCAGGTGGTTCAGGCCTGGGACGTTCTTGCCGGGAAGGTGGCAACCGGTCGAAGGGTGGTGGTGGTCGGCGGCGGTGCCGTCGGCATTGAGACCGCCCTGCTCCTCGCCGAAAAAGGTACATTGTCCGGCGATGAGATAAAATTCCTCCTGGTCAACGGCGCAGTTGCCCCGGAAAAACTGTACCGGCTGGCGACGATGGGAAGTAAAGAAATTTCCGTTGTTGAGATGGCCGATACCCTCGGCAGCAATTTCGGCAAATCGACGCGTTGGGGCATGCTTCAGGATGTCGGCCGCTATGGAGTGAAAACCCTGATGCAGGCCAAGGTTCTTGAAATTACCGAGAATGGCGTTCGTATTGAACATGGCGGCGAGGTCAGCGAATTGCCGGCCGACACTGTGATTCTTGCAGTCGGTACCCGTTCGGCCAATCCGTTGCAGCGGCTTGCTGAAGATTTAGGCATAAGCTGCCTGGTGGTGGGCGACGCCCTGGCTCCGGCCACGGTGTTCGAGGCCAATCATCAGGGCTATAACGCCGGTAGAAGCATCGGTTGAACGACCGCAATTGCTAACAAAAACGAAAAAAGATACTCCCACGGAGGATATACGGTGCAACTGTTTAACCCGAAAAATTATCAACGCCTTCATGCCGATGCCCGGTCGCGGCAATTGGTTGAAAAGACCATCGACTTCTTTGAAAAGAAGGGCTTGAAGAGTATCAAGGCCGACGATCAGGCGATGGTCTGGTATGAGGACTTTTTGAGTTTCATTAAGGAAGAGAAGATCTTTGCCGACTTTCTCACCCCGGAAGCGTACAGCAAGACCTGCGGCCGCTGGGATATGTGGCGGATCAGCGAGTTCAACGAGGTGCTTGGCTTCTACGGACTGTGCTACTGGTACGCCTGGCAGGTGTCCATTTTAGGCCTTGGCCCAATTTGGATGGGGGCCAACGAGGATGTTAAAAAGAAAACCGCCGAACTCCTGGTGGCGGGTGGCATCTTTGCCTTCGGCTTGTCGGAAAGGGCGCACGGCGCCGATCTTTATTCGAGCGAGATGCTCCTCATTCCCCAGGTGGACGGCACCTATCTGGCCAGGGGATCGAAATACTATATCGGTAACGGCAACTGCGCCGCTTTGGTTTCGACCTTTGCCAAGATTGAAGGCAGCGGCGAATATGTGTTTTTCGTGGTCGATCCGAACCATGAAAAATACCAGTGTGTGAAAAAGATCGACACCTCCGGGGTGCGTCAGGCCTACGTCGCCGAATATGCTTTGCACGATTACCCGATCACCGAGGCGGACATCGTGTCGCGCGGCGAGCACGCCTGGAATTCTTCCCTCAATACCATCAATATCGGCAAGTTCGAGCTGGGCTGCGCCTCCATCGGTATCGCCACCCACTGTTTTTACGAGGCTCTGAACCATGCCGCCAGCCGCCAGCTGTATGGTCGCTATGTCACCGATTTTCCCCACGTAAAAAAGCTTTTCATCGAGAGTTATGCCCGGCTGATCGCCATGAAGCTGGTGGCCTTCCGCTCGGCTGATTACCTACGCGCCGCCTCCGATGACGACCGCCGTTATCTGCTTTTTAATCCGATCGTCAAGATGAAGGTCACCGGCCAGGGCGAGAAGGTGGTCAAATGCCTGCATGAGATCATCGCCGCCAAGGGTTTTGAACAGGATACCTATTTTGAGATGGCCATTCGCGATATCGGCATGCTGCCAAAACTCGAAGGCACCGAGCATGTCAACATGGCGCTGATTATCAAATTTGTGAAAAACTATTTTTTCCAGCCGGTTGCCTATCCCGAAGTGGGGCAGAGAAATGAGGCCGGCGATGACGGTTATCTCTTCAAACAGAAGACCGGGAAGCTGGCCACCGTTCGTTTCGCCGATTACCGGTTGGTCTATGCGGGGATGCAATCTCCCAATATCCTGGTCTTTCGCGAGCAGGTCGAGTTATTCAGAACCCTTCTGATTTCCGCCCCGCCGAGCAAGGAGCAGGCCCAAAACGTCGACTATATGCTGGCCGCAGGTGAACTCTTCACCCTTATCGTTTATGCTCAATTGATCTTGGAAAACGCCAAAATTTATGGCACCGATGCCGATGTCCTGGAGCAGATATTTATTTTCCTGGTCCAGGATTTCTCCGCTCAAGCCCTGCAGATGATCCTCGGTCAGGAAAATTCTCCGACTCAGGAGGAAATATTTAACAAGATGATTAAAAAGCCAGTTAAGGATGGAGAAGGGTCCCATCGGGTTTGGCAGACGGTGTACGGGCTCAAGGATCAGTACCTTATGAACGAGTAGGATAATCGGGGCGAAGAAGAGGGAGAAAAGAGCAAAAATGGGACATCATCTTGACGGAAAAAGCAGCATCGTACCTCTTGTCGACCGGTTGAATAAATATCCCATCGGTCTGCCCGACAGCGACACGCTGCGGCAGATCTTAGCCATTCTCTTTTCTGAGGAGGAAGCCTTTATCGCCTCGCGCTTTCCTCTGACCGAGGCGACTCTCCCCGAGCTTGTCCGGGCGACCGGTTGGGAGAGTCCCAAGCTGAAAGGGGTACTTGAGCAGATGGCCGAGAAAGGCTTGGTGATGGATAGCACCTATGGCGGTAAAACCTTCTACCTTCTTTTGCCGGGACTGATCGGCTTTTTTGAACTCACCTTCATGAAGCAGCGCAACGACCTGCCGGTGGTCGAACTTGCCCAGCTCATGACCGAATATCTCTACGGCGATCCCGAGCAGAAGATGGGCCGGGAATTCTTTGCCGGCAAAACACCGCTTACCCGCTCGTTGCCCTATGAAGAACACATTCCGGTAAGTTCTCAGGTCGCCACCTATGAAAGCGCCCGAGAGATTGTTAAAAATGCCGGCTACGGCGCCATCGGCATGTGTTACTGTCGCCATAAAAAAGAACATCTGAATGAGAGCTGCAAGAAAAACGCGCCGACCAAGGAGATCTGCATCTCCCTCGGGACCGCGGCAAAGTTTATGGTTCGCCGCGGTTTTGCCGAAAAGCGCAGCACCGAGCAGTTGCTGGCGATACTTGAACAGGCGCGGGATCTGCGACTGACCCATATAACCGATAATATCCGCCACAAGCCCTCCTTTATCTGCAACTGCTGTTCCTGCTGCTGCGAACTCTTGGGTGGGGTGCAGATGGGCTATCCCATGGGGGTGGCCAAGACCAATTACACCCTGCAGGTCGACGCCGAGACCTGTCTTGGCTGCGGCATCTGCCAAAAGGCCTGCAATGTCGAGGCGATGGAAACAATCGGGGTAGATAACGGCAAGCGGAAAAAACGCATGCAGGTTCTCGGCGACAACTGCCTGGGTTGCGGAGCGTGTATCAGCGCCTGTCCAACCAATTCGCTGTCCTTGGTCCACATTGCCGGGCGCCCTGTGCCACCTGAGAAAAAGAAGGATCTCTTTCGGCAAATCCTCAAAGAAAAGAAAAGATTGACACCTTTTATCGTAAACGGCATAAAGAAGAAGATTCGCCATGCTCTGGGAATGGGGTAGGCAACGAACTGGGGTTTGTCTGCCTTGTGAGAGCGTCTCGGACTTCGCGACAGGTCCGAGACGCTCTTTTTTGTGCAGTTTCCGGCACGATGCAAGACTGATCAAAAATGGGTTTCGACCCTTATTTCAAGAGCCATGGATTGATGATATTGAGGTTGTCAATTCCCTCAAAATCCGCTGTATTCCTTGTCACCACCGAACCTGAATGGACGATGGCAATAGAGGCTATTTGCGCGTCTTCTACACTGATTGGCCGTCCTGCGGCCAGGCGGCTGGCGACTAACCGGGCATAATGGATAGCTGCCTGTTCGTCGAACGGTAAACATCTGCCATCGAATTCCAAAAACATATCAAGAGCAGCGGCATACAGTGCGTTTCGGCGTTTTCCATTCGGCAACAAGGCAATACCAAGCTCGATTTCTGCTCGGGTCACCGCGCTGATAAAAAATTGATTCTCCGGTTGCGCATCCAGCCATTCGACAACACCCTGACATGGCTCTGCCCGCATGAGTTCGGAAAGTACATTTGTATCAAGGAGGAACATTCTTATTCCTCCAACAAGTCAGACTTATCGCGGGGAAGAGATCGTGGGGGTAAGGACAATTCGGTTACACCGATTGGCTGAAAATGCTTATGTATTTTGCTTCCCAGGCCTTTTCGAGGTGATTGGGGTAAGAGGTTTTTCCGAAGTATCCGCCGCACCTCTTCTTCCATTGAACAACCATTGCGGGCAGCCGCAAGCCTGAGGCTGTTTTTCAGAGATTCATCGATATTTCGTATTGTCATGGTGGCCATCAGCTGTTCTCCTCACCCGCTAGCGGAAATCCCTTCAGATCTTCTGAGGAACAAAGCATTTGCGGTGCATTCAATGCATTCATTGCTTTCATCATAACAGTTTTTTCAAAAGATGCAAGATGGATCCCATTGCTCTAAGGCCTTCGCTTCTACTCGGACTATACGGAATGGTTGGTTTTTGGCATTTTATTTGACAGTTATATCCCCCTTTTTGCGTGTCCTTTTTTGTACGCATATTTTTGAGCGAGATCGGTAAGAATGGAACAAAAAACTGCTCGACAAGTGACCTGGCCTGAGCCCTCCGCCCAGGAGATCTAGGCTAAGCGCCACTTTGTCTTTGTCGGACTTTATACATTCTGCGTTTGCTCATAATAGCTCAGCGTTTCTTTTATCTTCCCGGCATAATTATATATTTCATTGAGGCCTTGTATTGGGTATCTTGTCTCGCTTTTGTCAGAGGCGATGATCCCTATGTATTTTTGGAGAGTGTTAAAATGGAGGCGACACAGCGGCTTTCTATTGTTATCGTCAAGAAGAATACCGAAATAGCTTTTGTTGTCTCGGTGGACCACCAGAGATACATCGATAACTTCATGAAATATCGCTCTCACAATATAAAATCCATCTATCGCATCTTGTGAGGTTACCACTAAAGAAAGTGGCAAAATTTAAGCATTTTGTCCCCAGAATATAATGGTTCCTTTTTCAAATCTCATTGACGAATGACGTATCGCGTCATACAATCATTCCATGATCAAGTCCTTTAAGTGCAAAAACACCGAAAAACTTTTCAACGACTACGACGTTAAGAGATTTCTATCAATTTCCAGAGTCGCCCGTATTAAACTGGAGATTCTGAACGCTACTGTATCGCTGGATAGTCTTAAGATCCAGCAGGGTAATCACCTTGAAGCGCTCAAAGGCGACCGGAAAGGACAGCACGGCATACGCATCAATGCGCAATGGCGTATTTGTTTCGTATGGAAAGACGGAAATCCACATGACGTGGAAATAGTGGATTACCACTGAGGAGAGAGAAAATGGCCGATAAACTGCGTCCCATTACTCCGGGTGACGTGTTGCTCGAAGAATTCCTGCAGCCGATGGGAATAGCACAGATTCAACTGGCAAAAGATCTGAATGTCCCTGCGAACAGGATAAGTCAGATTATACATGGAAAACGGGAAATCAGCGCCGACACTGCTTTGAGACTCGGCAAGTATTTTGGCATCGAGCCTGAATTCTGGTTAAACCTGCAGGTCAGATACAATATGAAAATCGCGAAGGAAAAGGCTGAAAAGAAGATCGATACCGAGGTCAAGGTTTTCCGTCGCAAACAAAATGCCTTGAAGCTTCAGCATAGGTGATAAGCGACATCAGGATTCTTTGTCGCGGAATAGCCTTACTATTCCTGGAATTCCCAGGACATGACACTTAATTCCAACGAGAAAATGCACCGGATAAACCGGTGTATTTTCGTGTTAGCGCCAAGTATCGCGAAGCACATCAAATATATGTGAATATTTTATGGGCATAAGAACATTAAATAAATCAGACAAAGAGGTGTATCACCAATCGATTCCATTGGTCGTCGTGGTTATTACCATCGCGTCAATAATCGCCGTTTATGTTTTTGGTACCGATTATAGCGAAACTGGCTCCATAGCATTTTTGCTTGTGGCCAATGCATTTTTGCTTGTGGCCATTGTATTCGCAAAGCCAATAGTTGAATGGAGGAGGATCGAAATCGACAATGAATGTATCACTATATACAAGTTGTTCTTTAAACCCTTAAGAATCAATATTTCACAGTCACTTTACCAGGTCGTAATGAATAAAGATGAGATACGGTCTTATCGGTTTCGGGTCGGGAAGCACTATATCCAGGTATCTCCACAGGTTTATAAAAATGGACAGAGATTATCGAATAGGCTCAAAAAGCACATATCACAGAATAGATTAGTTGTGGAAGCTGTAAATTGATCGTGGTGCGGCGCTAACAAGGCAAATCCAGCGGACGCGCCAAAGGCGCGCGCCGCTGATTTGGTCGTTGTGCAATAAAACAAGACCTGATAATCCTTTTGCGCAGCAACAACCAGAAACACAAAAGGGGCAACAGGCTATAAGCCCATGTCCCTTGCGGTCAATGTGCAGCGCCGCGTTGAGCCAATAGCCATTTTCAATCTTTATTTTTTTAGCCCTCTTTTTGGGTGCTGGATTGACTTTTGCCGCATCAACTGTTTGATTATTTTCTTTTTCTGTTTTAGATATTCCAATGCGAGACACACCTAACATTGCTCCTGGGTATACTAATTCTGGCGCCGGGCTTATAGCCCCCAACAGCTATTTGAAACTCAACAGATAAGTTATAGAGGTCTTCGCGAAGCCCTTGGTGCTTTAAAAGTATTTTTGTTAATTCAATAAATGAAAAATCTACTATCTGGTTATAGTTGCGAAACTATCAATGTTTCTTTTAGGTAAACAGCAAATAATTTGAGAGGTGCTGGATTGGTGGGGGCAAGCAAAGTGCCGTTGCTGAACCTTCCGTCTGGTCATGTTTTCTTATTTTGGCGAAAAATAGTTTAACCCCGATAAACGGGACTCCTTTCAGTGCCTCCTTGAGGGGTATAAGTACCTTCACGAAATCCACTTAAAAAGCGAGAAATGAATTTCTAAGGTGCTAAAATACGCTCTGTTATCGACTGATTGTAAAGATCGTTTAAGAATTTGGGCGCACCTCTGTTGTCTTGCATTCTTTGTCAAAAAAGGCTTTATTGAAAGCCGTGATTGATCAGTAATCACTTATATTTCAGCCCTGAATGACTGGAGTGCTGTACACTCTGTTGCCTTATCGTGCATTAAAATAAAGGAATGTCAATGATATACGATATTTTAGAAAACTCCGATCGTTATGTGGTCCTGCACGAAGGCTTTGCCGAGGCCTTCGCCTTTCTCAGGCGTCCGGATCTGCGGGAGCTGGCAGTCGACAGATACGCCATTGACGGCGACCGAATCATTGCCATGGTGGCAAGGGACCAGGGCCGGGACATAGATGAGGCGCAGCTGGAGGCGCACGAGAAGTTTATAGACATCCAGATGGTCTTGGATGGGCTTGACGGCATGGGCTGGCGGCCGAAAGCTCTCTGTCGGCAACCGGCCGGGCCGTACGACCCGGACGAGGATATCCGCTTCTATGCCGATCCGCCTGCCGCCTGGTTGCCGGTATCACCGGGGATGTTTGCGATTTTCTTTCCTGAGGATGCGCATCTGCCGCTCGTCTCGTCCGGCCTGATTCACAAGGTTGTGGTCAAGGTGGCGGTGGGGTAGGGCGACTGGGGCAGGTGTTTGAATTTACGCAGTAATTTGGTGTGCCAAGGAAGTATCGCAATGAAATACTATTTTTACGCCCTCGGGGCCATTCTCTGCTGGGCCAGTCTGCCGGCGGCGACCGGCTCCGGCCTGAAGGAGTTGTCCACCGAGGAGCTGATGTTTTACAGCTTTGTCAGTGCCGCTGCCTTTCTGTATATCCAGGACCTTCTGGTCCTGCGGACTGCCAAGGTGTTTTTTCCAGGCCTGAAGGCCTCGTTGATGGGGGTGTGGGGGATTTTTCTGTACCACTACATCTACTATCTGGCTCTTAGTAACGCTCCGCTGGCCGAAGGGGCGATCCTTGCCACCACCTGGTCGTTCTGGATTGTGGTGTTTTCCTCGCTGCTGCTTTTCAAAAAACTTAAATTGTCTATTGTGGTCACCGCTCTGGTCGGGTTGTTCGGGGCGGGCCTGGTGATCAGCGCCGGCAAGGAGCTGTCCTTTGATCTGGGCTATATGAAGGGTTATCTGCTGGCGCTGTTATGCGGGCTCATCTGGTCGAGTTTTTCCGTTGGCTTGGCGCATGTGAAGGTGAAAAAAGAGCCGATGACCGCCTTTACCCTGTATGCGGCCTTATTGTCGGCGGTCCTTTTTGTGCTGTCCATGCCCCACGCCATGCCATCGCTTGCCGCCCTGGGATCGGCGGTGTACCTCGGCTGCGTGCCTCTCGGCCTGTCTTTTTTCCTCTGGAATCGGGCGATGACCGGAGGCAACGTCGTGGTCATCGGTTTTCTCAGCTATCTGACGCCGCCGTTGGCGGTGCTGCTGGTGGCGGTTGTTCACCACCAGGTGGTTTCGGGGCGGGTGCTGCTTGGGATGGGGGTAATCCTCGCTGCATCTCTCTTGGGGCGGATTCTTGTCAAATACGAAGGGAAGAGGGAGTAATCTGCGGATTACTCCCGGTCATGGTGGGTGAGGAATTCGGTCATGCGAATCCGGTAATCGACGATATCTTTTCGGAGCGACGACAGGCTGGCCATCTTCTCATCGACTCGGGCAATGTGGTTGTCGAGTATTTCTATGAGTTTTGGAGTGATTTGCGTGAAGTCATTGGCGTGAATGTCGAATATATCGGAAAGATCCTTCATCTCTTTCAGGGATATGCCCATGGTTTTCAGCTTTAGTATGAACTTCAGACGAAGTACCTCTTCTTTGGAGTAGGTGCGGGTGCCGCCGCCCAGCCTTTCTGTTTTGCCCATAAGACCTATCTCTTCATAGTAGCGGATGGTGCGGGTAGTGATATCGAGGGCTTTTGCCAATTCACCGATCTGCACCGGTTTGATTTCAGGTTTACTCATGCTGGTTTTCCTTTGGGGCAACAACCGCTATAGCTGACAGTGCCGTGTCGCGGGCATCTTGCAGTGTCTTGGGTCGGGTGTTTTTAATGTTTTTGAGTAACTTAGGAATTCTCTTGTTGTTTTTTAGCAAGAATTTGGTGAAGATACTTATCCCGTTTATCGGGGTGAAAGACCACCGGTGGTAGAGGTCTGTGGGCTTTGTATTTACCTTTACGTAATGTATTTGTGCCAAGGTAGCATGCTGATCATCGACCTGTCAAATAAAAAAAACAGAACAGTACCAAGTTTCCTCCGCCTTTACGCGCGGCGGAAAAAAGTATGAGAAAATATCTTGACCTTTACGTAAACACATTTTATAAAGGAAGGTAAATAAATTTCTGGGGGCGTTTTTACTGAGTTTCGGCTTAGGCCGGGAGAATATAAAATATGAATTTTGAACATACCGAAGAGCAGAATCTGCTTCGTGACATGGTTCGCGAGTTTGCAGAAAAAGAGGTGGGACCGTCGGCTAGGGCGCGCGACGAAGAGGAGCTGTTCGATCGCCCTCTGATGTTTGGCCGCTTGGCGGAATTGGGACTGACCGGCATAGTTTTTCCCGAGAAATACGGTGGAGCCGGCGCCGATTATATCAGCTACGCCATTGCCGTTGAGGAATTGTCGCGGGTCTGTGCCTCGACCGGGGTCACACTTTCGGCGCATCTGTCACTCGGCTCCAATCCCATCTATCTTTTTGGCAGCGAGGCGCAGAAGCAAACCTTTCTTATTCCTCTGGCCGAGGGCCGGAAAATGGGAGCCTTTGGCCTTACCGAGCCATCGGCCGGCACGGACGCCGGCGGCACCAAAACCACGGCGCTAAAAGATGGCGACCAGTGGCTTTTGAACGGCACGAAGATCTTCATCACCAACGCCGGTGAGGCGGAAATATATATCGTTTTTGCCAGGACCGACAAAACGGCCGAGAAACATCATGGCATCAGCGCTTTCATAGTGGAAAAGGGTACTCCTGGTTTTACCTTTGGCAAGAAAGAGCAGAAGATGGGTATTCGCTCCTCACCAACCATGGAGCTGGTTTTTCAGGATTGCCGCATCCCGGCTGATAATCTGCTCGGCGCTGAGGGTCAGGGTTTCAAGGTGGCAATGAAGACTCTCGATGGCGGGCGCATCGGCATCGCTTCCCAGGCTCTGGGGATTGCCCAGGGGGCACTTGATGTCGCGGTCGGCTATGCCAAGGAACGCAAGCAGTTTGATTCGCCGATCAGCCGTTTTCAGGGAATACAGTTTCAACTGGCCGATATGGCAACCCAGACAGAGGCCGCTAGATTACTGGTGTACCAGGCCGCCTACCGGGCCAGCAACGGGCTTTCCTATTCACGGGAATCGGCGATGGCTAAACTCATGGCGAGCGAAACGGCCATGCGGGTTACAACCCAAGCGGTGCAGATCCTCGGCGGCTATGGTTATACCCGGGAATTCCCGGTTGAGCGGATGATGCGTGACGCCAAGATTACCGAAATCTATGAAGGCACCAGTGAAGTCCAGCGCATGGTTATCGGCAGCGCGCTGACCCGCTAAGAATATTCAGGAAAACTACGAATTAGTCACAGTTACTGGAGAAAACCATGGAATTTACTCGAGAAATTTACTGGAATGTCGGTCATGGCGCATTGACTTTGGTGCCTATGTACCTTTTGGCAGCGATCGCCATCGGGCTGCTGGTACGGGGAGCCTTGCAGAGGATTCCGCTGTACAAGCAGGGTTTGCCGCTCAATCGCACCGATCAGATGGGCCGGCGTATTGCCATTATGCTCGAGAACGTCCTGCTGCAGAAAAAAGTAACCAGAGTCCCGTGGCCCGGGCTGCTGCATGGCCTGTTCTTTTGGGGCTTTGGTCTTCTTGTCATCGGCACGACCCTGATTGTTATTCAGGCCGATTTCACCGATCTGCTTTTTAATGTCAAGTTCCTGAAAGGCACATTTTATAAGCTGTTTTCCATCGTCCTCGACCTCGCCGGTCTGGTGTGCATCGTCATGCTCGGCGGCCTTTTGGTGCGTCGTTATTTCTTCGCTCCGGAAGGTCTTGAGACGAAAAAAGACGATGCGATCATGCACGGCCTGATGTTCACCATCCTCATCACCGGTTTTATTATCGAGGGTTCACGGATGGCGGTAACAGAAATGGGAACGCCTCTGGCGATGTGGTCGCCGGTCGGGCTGATTGTTGCCAATGCTCTTTCCGGTTTGGGCCAGGCCGGTTTGCTTCTTCTGCACAAGCTCACCTGGTGGTTTCATCTTCTCCTGGTGATGGGCTTTTTCATTCTCATCCCGCTGACCAAGTTCAGACATATTCTGACCACCAGCAGCAATTATTTCTTTTCCGATCTCGGCCCAAAGGGCAAACTTGTCAATCTCGATCTGGAAAATGAGGAAAGTGAGACCTTCGGGGCGACAAACATCAAAGAGATGACCTGGAAGGACATCTTCGATGCCGACGCCTGTACGCTTTGCAAGCGCTGCCAGGACCGTTGTCCGGCCTTTGCCACCGGCAAACCATTGTCACCAATGAAGGTCGTCAATCAACTGGGAGAGACCGCCTTTAATAATCCGGAGGCCAACCTCATTGAAGTCGTCGGCAAGGATGTTCTGTGGTCCTGCACCACCTGTCTAGCCTGTCAGGAAATTTGTCCGGCGGCCATTGAGCATGTCGGCAAGATCGTTGAATTGCGGCGCTCCATGGTTTTGATGGAAGGGGAGTTCCCGGGCGAGGAGGTAATGACGGCGATGGAGGCCACCGAGGTCAACGGCAATCCGCTCGGTATCGGTTATGCCGAAAGAGGCGACTGGGCGGAAGGGCTGGGAATTAAATCTTTAGCTGACGATGCCGAGGTCGATGTGCTCTTTTTTGTAGGTTGCTACGGCTCCTTTGACAAGCGTAATATCGCTGTGGCCAAAAGTTTTGTGAAACTTTGTCAGGCTGCTGGCGTCAAGGTCGGCATCCTCGGCAAGGAAGAAAAATGCTGTGGCGAGCCGATGCGCAAGATGGGCAATGAATACCTGTATCAGAGCCTGGCCGTCGAAAATATTGAACAAATCAAGGCCTACGGGGTGAAGAAAATCGTCACCACCTGCCCGCACTGCTACAATACCCTGGCCAAGGATTATCGCGATCTCGGTCTTGAGACCCCGGTTGAGATCTACACTGTATTTCTTGAGCAGTTGATTGCTGACGGCAAACTCAAAATAGATGCAACCGATCTGTCCTGCACCTACCACGATTCCTGTTACCTGGGACGGCACAACGATATCTACGAGGCGGGTCGAAATCTTATCGCCGCAGCCGGTGGTAAGCTGGTGGAGATGGATAAAAACCGGGCCGAGGCGTTCTGTTGCAGCGCCGGTGGCGGCCGTATTCTCGCCGAGGAAAAGATCGGCGAGAGGATCAATATTGTACGAGTGAAAATGGCTGCCGAGACCGGCGCTTCGACATTGGTGTCCAACTGCCCGTTCTGTTTGACTATGTTTGAGGACGGCGTCAAGGGCGCAGGCGTTGAGGAAAGTCTTCGGCCAAAGGACATCGCCGAGATCTTGGCGGAACGTATCCATTAACTGAAGAAAATCATAACAATCAGGGTAAATAGATAACAATTGGAGGGAGAGCATGAAGATTCTCGTGTGTATAAAGCAGGTTCCCGATATGGAATCGAAGTTCAAGGTAGACGCCGGCGGCACCTGGTATGCTAAGACCGACCTGGCCTGGCGGATGAACGAATACGACGAATATGCGGTTGAACAGGCGGTACAGCTGAAGGAACAGGCCAAGGACGCCGATCTGACGGTATTGTGCATCGGTTCCGATCAGGTTAAGGAAACGATGAAAAAGGCCCTGGCCATGGGCTGCGACCGTGGTGCCCATATTGCCGACGACAATGCTTCCGGCAAGGAGCCCTTTGAGATCGCCGGCGTTATTGCCGAATACGCCAAAGGTAAAAACTTCGATCTGATCTTCACCGGCATGCAATCGCAGGATCGAGGAAGTGCCCAAGTTGGCGTTCTGGTTGCCGAAATGCTCGGCCTGCCGAGTGTTTCCACCGTCGTCCACTTTGCCTACGAAGGTGGCGCGGTTGTTGCTAAGCGCGAGCTTGAGGGCGGCATCAAGGCCTGTGTTAAGGTCCAGGCCCCGGTGGTTATCACCTGTCAGCTCGGCATGAACACCCCGCGCTATCCCACCCTGCCGAATATCATGAAGGCCAAGAAGAAAGAGCTGCTGTCCACCCCGGTACAGGATCTGTTAAAGGTCGATGCGCGCCAGGAAACCGCCAGGATGTATTTTCCCGAAAAGAAAGGCGGTGGTCTGGTGCTGGAAGGGGATATGGCCGAAATGGCTGATAAACTGATCAAAATCCTGAAAGAAAAAACTGCTGTTTTGGCATAGGAGGATACAACAATGAAAATATTGCTTATTGCAGAAAGCAGGGAAGGTAAGGTTCTCAGTGGTACCTATGAACTCGTGGCCTTCGCCGCCAAGATGAATGCCGAGAGCGTGATGTTTTTGGTGGGCGATGAAGGCGTTTTGCCGAAATATGACGGCAAACTCTATTTGGCGGATGGTAAAACTGTTGGTGAATACAATCCCGATGTCCATAAACAGTTGGTGCTTGACGTTATTGCCAAGGAGAATCCTGATATGGTGGCCCTCTGCCACTCTTCCTACGGCTGGGATTTGGCGCCTCGTATCGCCTATGCCCTGAAAGCCGCGCAGATTTCCGAGGTGGTAGACGTGGTCGACGGAGTGCCGGTGGTACCCGTCTGCAACTCCAAGCTGCGTTGTGATGTGAAGGCCAAAACCGCTAAGACCGTTGTGACCTTGCAGGCCGGGGCTTTCGGTCTGAGCGATGAACCGAGCGGCACTCCGACAGTAGAGAAAATTGTTGTTACCGGCGGCGGACGGGTGCAGTTCACCGGTTACGAGCAGGCGGCAAGCGGTGGCGTTGATCTTGGCAAGGCCCAGGTTATTGTCAGCGCCGGGCGCGGTATCGGCAAGCCGGAGAATGTGGCGATGATCGCCGGGCTCGCCAAGGCCTTGGGCGGAGAATACGGAGCGAGTCGTCCGGTCGTTGATTCCGAGTGGGTTGAGCATAATCGTCAGGTCGGCACCACTGGACAGACTGTTACCCCGAAACTCTACATTGCCTGTGGCATTTCCGGGGCCATTCAGCACCTTGCCGGCATGAAAAAGTCGGAGTTCATCGTGGCCATCAACACCGATAAAGATGCGCCCATCGGCGATGTTGCCGACGTTCTGGTGGTAGCTGATCTGAAACAGTTTGTTCCCCTACTCACCGAGAAAATTAAATCCCTTTAAGAGTGTTGGACGGTTTTATGATAGAAGAAATTTTCGCGACACTGTCGCAGTCCTTTGTGCCCAAGAGCCTATCACAACCGAAAAGCTTTTACTTTTCTTTAGGTGATACAAAAAAGACCGTGGAGTTGAGCAGCGACAGTTGTCGGGTGACGGACGGCAAGGCCGTCGAAAACGCCGACTGCGTCTGCAAGACCAGCCCGGAGTTTTTCTTGAAAATCTGGCAGGAGAACTATCGGCCGGGAATGAAGGATTTCATGACCGGCACGATTAAATCCAACAATCCATCGGCATTGCAGGATTTTTTGCGAACTTTTGGTAAAGGCGCTTGATGTGAAGCTGTTGAGCGATACTACCTTGGACATATTCATTTCAAAAACGGCATTCACAAAAACAAAGAGTTTCAAAAGGAAATTGAACGGATGCAACACCTGACGGAAATAAAGGTTCGCGGCTATCATGCTGATTTCTATGGACATGTCAATAATGCCAGGTATCTTGAGTTTTTTGAAGAGGATCGATGGGCACATTTTGAATCGAAAATCGATCTTCGTAAGTGGGCCGAGAAGGGTCTGATCTTTCTCGTAGTGAATATCAATGTCAACTATCGAAAGGCGGTTCCGGTCGGCGAAACCCTGCTTGTAAGCACCAGACTTGAAAAAATCGGCAATAGAAGCGTGGTGCTCAAGCAGGAGATCCTCCTGAAAGAAAGCAGAGAAGTGGCGGCCGATGCAATCATCACCTTTGTCATTTCCGACAAAAGTGGCCGGGCAGTTACCATGGATGGAGAAATCCGAACAGAGATTGAGAAGCTGCAGTAGCGGCAAATACGACCAATTTGTTGAGATGAGAAACGCATCTGTTCCCTGGCTTCTGTAATAGTATGCTAGTATGGCCTTCATGCCCAGCAAACAAGATTAATAGTTGACATTCATTGTCTTTGTATATTATTCAGCGATATGAGAAGCGACAATTTTTTTTGACCTGCTGATTGACCTGAACGTAAAAGTTATATTTTGTGGAGGAAGCCTTACTATTTCATGCAATTTTAAATGGAATAGGGGGTAATGAAGCGTCTGTTTTTGTGAGGGAGATTTGTCGGTGATACCCTTTCAAGCAAAGACAGCAAGAATCTAATACTGAAGGGAGAAAGGTATGAAAAAAGTGATTTCCGTACTGGCGTTGACGTCCATTCTGGCTGCTGGGTCGGCCATGGCTTCAGGGTATCGTATCCCTGAACAATCGGTCGATTCAACCGCCAAAGCAGGTGCCAACATAGCCTCATCGACCAGGGCTGATGCGGCGTATTACAATCCTGCCAACATGTCCTGGATGGCCGATTCGTGGAACACCCAGCTTGATGCCACCTATATCCATCTTACTTCAATCAGTTATGAAGATTCCCGAAGCGCCCTTTTTGACGGTGAATCGGAAACCGAAAACTTCCTGGTGCCGACTGCGTTTATGGTTTCCCCTTCACTGGGCGGAGCGCGTATAGGACTTGCTGTTGTAGCACCTTACGGTTTGTCAAAACAGTGGAAAGATCGTTATCCGAGAGCTGCTGCCGAAGAATTTTCATTGACGACGATAGAAGTCAATCCGACTGTATCCTATAGTTTTGCTAAAATGGTTTCAGTTGCCGCAGGTGCTAGAATGCTGTATGCCGATGCCACGGTGAAGAGCGATGCCGCTGGTCTTGGCAAGCCTCTGTCCCGCGAGATGGAAGGAGATACCGTTGAGTGGGGCTGGAATGCTGCAGTGTCGGTAAAACCGATTGACAAATTGAATGTTTCGGCAACCTACCGTTCCAAGATCGATATGGAGTTTGAAGACAAAGCCAAGCTCAATCTGCTGGGCAAGAAAGTCACTTTGGACGCCGATGTTTCCCTTCCGGCCCCGGCGGTGTTTGCCCTCTCTGTTGCCTACGATGTCTTGCCTAATCTCAATATCGAGCTGACCTGGGATAGAACCTTCTGGTCCGAGTATGAAGACCTCGACTTCAATTTCTCTCCAGCTATCCCCGGCAACCCCTTTGAGCCTGCAATAGTGAAAAACTGGGATGATGCCGATGGATTTCGTATTGGTCTGACCTATGGTGTCACCAAGACTCTTGATCTGATGGCTGGTTTCGGTTATGACCAAAACCCCGTACCGGATGAAAACATTCAGTTTGAGTTGCCCGATTCCGACGCTTGGCTCTATTCTCTTGGGGCTCAGTATAAGATCAACGACAAGATGGATATCGGCGTCGCGATGCTCTATGATTATAAAGAGTCGCGCAAGGTGAATGTTACTCGCGCGGAATCAATCTATCCTAAAGGCGAATTTACCGATGCTGCGGCTATCCTGGTTTCTGTTGGCCTGAATTACCGATTCTAAAAGGTTGCCGGCATAAGAAAAATCAGCCCCCTTGTTGCGAGCAGCAGCAAGGGGGTTTGTTGTTTTGGGAGGAAAATCGAAAGTGGTAATTGCTCTACAGACCGCGCAGATACTCCGGCTTGAGGCCTATTTTTCCAGCGAGCGCCCGGGCAATAAGCTGCAGGGTGACCTCTTTGTCTTGCGGCAGTTTGGCCTTGATCGGCAGGTAGTTCGAGGCATGGTTGGCGTGGAAATAGCCGTTGGTAAGGTCGGTTGCGGCAATCATGATCGACAGCTCTTCGAGCATCTCTTGTGATGAAAGAAGAGAAAAATCGCCACTTTTCGAGGCCTGATAAAGCGGAGTGTTGGGGGTAAGCATGAGGCTCAAGGCCCCGACATATTCCGGATCGATGGCGGTGAGGACACGGCCGGTCTCTTTGGCATGGATGTGGGAACGTTCCCGGCCGGCTATGCCGAGGAGGACGGTAATTGACAGTTTGATGCCTGCGGCGCGCAGCTTTTTTCCCATATCGATCATTCGCTGGGCATCGGCCCCCTTGTTGATGTTTTTCAAGGTAAGGTCGTCACCTGATTCAAGGCCCATATAGGCTATGCCGATGCCGCCTTCATGCAGTTCCCGGAGCTGTTCCGGGGTTTTCATGCGGATGCTTTTGCTGTTGGCGTAGGTGCCGATTCTCGTGACCCATGGCAATTGAGTGCGAATGGCTCCAAGGATTGTCAGGAGTCGCTCCTGCGGCAGGATCATGGCGTCGCCGTCACAGAGAAACAGTCGGTCCTGGCTGCGACAGTGTTGGGCGGCAAAGTCAATATCCGCCATGATCGTGTCGTCGTCTTTGATAGAAAATCGAGTGCCCTTATACATGCCGCAGAAGGTGCATTTATTATGGGAACAGCCTGTGGTTATCTGCAGGAGAATCGAGTAGGCTTCACTCGGCGGACGGAAAATGTTGCCGTGGTAGTGCATAATTTTTTATTAAGAATGAGTTGATAAGAAGGGTCTTCGGTTCACTTCTTTTATAGTACACCCAACTTACGATGCAATAGAAAATCATCCTTCGGCGAAAGGTACTGACAAAGGACTCGATAAATGATGAATATTTCACAACCCTTGTATCCACACTTGCTGCAACCCCTCGATCTCGGGTTTGTGACGCTGAAAAACAGAGTCCTCATGGGTTCCATGCACACCGGCCTTGAAGAGGAAAAAGACGGTTTTCGCCGTATGGCTGCCTATTTTGCCGCTCGGGCTCAAGGTGGGGTTGGGCTTATTGTCACCGGGGGCGTTGCACCGAACCGGGCTGGTTGGGTGGGACCCTTCTCGCTCAGGCTGGCGAAATCGTCACAGGTGAAAGACCATTACCTGATAACCGATGCGGTGCACCAGGAAGATGGGAGGATCTGTATGCAGATTCTCCATGCCGGCCGATATGGCTATCATCCGCTGTGTGTTGCACCCTCTTCGATCAAGGCGCCGATCAACAGATTTAAGCCAAGGGCGCTCAGCGACCGGGGGGTAAAATCGACCATCCGCGATTTCGTTACCTGTGCATCCCTTGCTCGGGATGCAAGGTATGACGGGGTTGAGATCATGGGCTCGGAAGGCTATCTCATCAACGAGTTTATTGCCCGCAAGACCAATCTGCGCGAGGATCGGTGGGGTGGCTCCTTCGCCAATCGCATCCGCTTCCCCCTGGAGATTGTCCGAGGTGTCCGCCAGGCCGTCGGCAAGGATTTTATTATCATCTACCGGTTGTCGATGCTTGATCTGGTCAAGGGCGGCAGCACCTGGGAGGAGGTGGTATTGCTGGCGAGAGAAATCGAGATGGCCGGGGCGACGATTATCAATACCGGTATCGGCTGGCACGAGGCCAGGGTGCCGACCATTGCCACCATGGTGCCGCGGGCGGGATTTACCTGGGTGACCAAACGCTTGATGGGGCAGGTGAAGATACCCCTGGTGACCACCAATCGCATCAACATGCCGGAGGTGGCGGAAGCGGTACTGGCCGAAGGCTGCGCCGACATGGTCAGCATGGCCAGGCCATTTCTGGCCGACCCGGAGTGGGTGCAAAAGGCTGAAAGCGGGCGGGTACGTGAGATAAACACCTGCATCGGTTGCAATCAGGCCTGTCTTGACCATATTTTTGCCAGGGAGTCTGCTACCTGCCTGGTCAATCCGCGGGCCTGCCGGGAAACCATCATGCCCTTTGTGAAGACCACAGTTGCAAAAAATGTGGCAGTGGTCGGCGCAGGTCCTGCCGGGCTTGCCTGTGCCGTAACCGCCGCCGCCAGGGGCCATGCGGTCACCCTCTTTGAGGCAAGCGGCGAGATTGGCGGCCAGTTTCGCCTGGCAAGGCAAATTCGCGGCAAGGATGAGTTTGCTGAGACGCTCAGATATTATCAGCACCAATTGCTGGTGCATGGTGTTACCTTGAAGTTGCACGCCACTCCAACCGTTGCCGAATTACAAGGTTTTCAAGAAATCGTCATCAGCACCGGAGTCAAACCGCGGCCGATTGCCATCAAGGGGAGCGAGGGCGGCAACGTTGCTCTGTATCCCGATGTTCTCACCGGGAAAAAACAGATAGGTGCTCGGGTAGCTATTATCGGTGCGGGCGGTATCGGCTTTGATGTGGCGACGTTTCTTCTGCATCAACATTCAGGCCCGGAAACGGTCAAGAGCTTTATGGGCGAGTGGGGCGTTGACATGGAGTATGCAGCCGATGGCGGTCTGGGGGAGGTACGGAAAGAGGCCCCGGTAAGAAAAATCTACCTGCTGCAGCGCAAGACCAGCAAGCCGGGGGCCGGACTTGGCAAGACCACCGGCTGGATACATCGCTCGATCCTCAAAAGAAATGGGGTCAAGATGCTGATTGGGGTCGAATATCTTGCGGTCAGCGCCGAGGGACTGCATATCCGCCATGAAGGAAAGGAGCAGCTCCTTGCGGTAGATGATGTGGTCGTTTGTGCCGGACAGCTCTCGGAGCTCGGCTTGGCCAAAGAACTTGACGACCTGAAGATGGTATATCATCTGATCGGCGGAGCCTTGAAGGCCGGAGAACTGGATGCCAAGCGGGCTATTGCCCAGGGCCTAGAGGTGGCGGACCGGCTGTAACAGGGGGCACTTTGGCATATACGATTTTCAAAGGATATGTTTCAATAATCGTGTGTTCTGCGCCGTTGCTCGTCAACTGGTTTTTATAGAGGTTGAAGGCTGCAACTCTGAATATCAAGTAGTCGGCTACCTTCCACCTCGCTGTTGACACAAGCCCTTTGATTACATAGATTTCCTGTTGAGTATCGCACCCCTGGAAGTAATTGTCACGCGGCTGTTTGCCAATGAGGAGGAGACCATGGACCTGAAAAACACTCGAACCACCATCCTGAATAGAGGAACTGCCGAAGAAAAACGGGCAGAAATACTGGACTATTTCCAGAGGACCTATGCCCTTGACGAGCAGCTGTACGATCACCTGGCAAACGATGCGGCCTTTTATCTGCGAGCCGAACCTCTGCGTCACCCCCTTATTTTTTACTTTGGCCACACCGCCTCTTTTTATGTCAATAAACTGACGATCGCCAGACTTATCGACCGGCGGATCAATCCGGCCTACGAATCGATGTTTGCCATCGGTGTCGATGAGATGTCCTGGGATGACCTGAGTGCCAAAAACTACAACTGGCCAAGTGTCGATGAAGTCAGAGAGTATCGTCGCCAGGTTAAAGAGCTGGTAATGGAGGTTATCGGCACTCTGCCCCTGTCAATGCCGATAAACTGGGACGCGCCTTTTTGGGCGATCATGATGGGTATAGAACATCAACGGATCCATCTTGAGACCTCTTCGGTCATCATTCGCCGTCTGCCGATAGATCAGGTTCGGGCCCTTGACGTCTGGGATCAATGCCCCCTTGCCGGTACGGCTCCGGGGAATAGCCTCCTGCCGGTAGAAGGTGGCAGGGTAGTGCTTGGCAAAACCAAGGATCATCCCCTGTATGGCTGGGACAATGAGTTTGGCAGGCGTGAAAGCGAGGTGTGGGATTTCAAGGCCGGCAAATATCTGGTGTCGAACGGCGAATATCTTCACTTTGTCG
>Ga0335397_10000794_pt1 | contig 42247 bp, 30 predicted proteins | sample MAT04_FD_205740 | JGI IMG/M metagenome (GOLD analysis project Ga0335397, IMG submission 205740) | Freshwater microbial communities from Lake Fryxell liftoff mats and glacier meltwater in Antarctica - MAT-04 (spades assembly) (version 2) ... | reverse complement strand
GGGCGTGGGCGAGCCCCGCTCAGTAGCGAGACGGCGATTAACGCGCACCGGAGTCGGCCAATGGAACGGGACCTATGCGCCAGCGACCGGGGGATTGGCCCGGCATGAGCCTCCGGCGACTTAGCCGGGCATTAACCTTGTGGTTGGATTGCATGTCACGAAATTCTGGTTTCTACTCCTGGGCTCACCCCGCCTCAGGAGGCAGACAATGGCTGACCCGACCCCATCTGGCCCCACGCTCGAACAAATGCAGGAGGCGCTCGGCGTCCCTGGTCCCGATGTCGCCGCGGCGCTGAACCCGCTCGAATCTCAGGAAGCCTTCCGGCTCATCGGCGCCCAGATCGCGAGCGACCGCGTCCTCATCGATACCGCGCGGATCTTCGCCATCGCGTTCGTGTTCTGGCGGAAGGCAACGCCCGAGCAGCGGAAGAAGATCAAGGGCTTCTCGCAGGAGCTGCTCGCGTTCGCGGTCGACCGGGCCATCGCGCTCGAGGCGATGAAGCGTGAGTTCACCCAGGCAGGGACGGCCGACAAGGGCGCGCGCCTCGGCTCGACGGCCTCGGCCGGTGTGGCCTTCCAGAAGGGCCTCACCCTGCGCGACCAGGCCGACGTTGCGCTGCAGACGGCGGTCGGGACGGACGCTGGCTTGCGAAAGCGGCTCAAGGTCGCGCTCGGCATCGCCGAAGACGGTGAGCAGCTGGCGAGCGGGCTCGCGCGGCTCTCAGCCTTCGGTGTCGAGCTGCTCGCGAATCCCAAGACCAAGGTCCGCGCGACGCTGGCTGGCATCGACGCGGACTACCTCACGGAGCTCACTACTGAGGCCGCTGCCGTTCGCGCGGCGACAAAGGACGCTTCGGGTCGCCTTACCGCGAACACCACCTCGCAGGGCGAGCTCGACACCCTCGACGGGCTCAACATCGACCTGCTCTCGCACATCGTGCACGCCTTCGCGGCGGCACGTGAACGGGATGGCACGATCCCGCGCCTCGTCCCGCTCTCCACCCGACGCCTCCTGTCGAGCCGCACCAAGCCCAAGCCCGCCGTATCGCCCCCGGCGCCCGATGCTGGGCCGGTGCCGGAGGCCTGACGCTAGCTGCCGGTCGATGCTGCCGTGCCGGTCGACCGATCGACCGTGCCGGTCGACCGATCGACCGATCGACCGTGCCGGTCGACCAAGATCGGATGCCGGTACAGCTCACGCACTTGCCGGGGAACCTCGGCAGCTTGCCGGGGGACCTCGGCGACATGCCGAGGCATCCCACCCCGAATGACAGGGCATCCCCACCGGCTGCCGGTGACCTCCTGCCTCGAGATGCGCACCCCGCGTCGAATCAACCGCCCGTGTAATTCCTTGCAATGGCGATGAAGGGCCGTTAGTTGGGGCCAGCCCTATGCGGGGTAGCGGTGGAGCATCAGTCGGCTGCGCGTCGATAGAGGCAGGAGCATGAGTTCGAGCAGAACTGCCTCGCGCACGACGCGAGCGACGCGAGCGATGCTGAGTGCGCTCGCGGTGGTCCTGCAGTCGGGTTGCCCGACGACCGAGCCACCGTGCATCCGTTCGCCAGGTGATGCCGCGATGACGACCTGCGGCTGCGCCCCGTGCACGGACGACGGCGCCGCACTCACGTGTGGCGATGGCCGTTGTGTTGCCGGCCGCGAGACCGCGGCGAGCTGCTATGCGGACTGCGGGTCGTGCGGCGACGGCACCTGCAGCGCCGAGCACGAGGACGCGGCGAGCTGCTATGCGGACTGCGGTAGCTGCGGCGACGGCACCTGCAGCGCGGGGGCCGAAGACCACGCGAGCTGCGACGTGGACTGCGCGGTCTGCGGCGACGATGTGTGCGAGCCGTTCGGCGAGGATGCGGGGAGCTGCTTCGCCGACTGCGGTCGCTGCGGCGACGCCGACTGCACGGTCGGCCATGAAGACGCGAAGACCTGCTACGAGGACTGCGGAGCCTGTGGCGACGCGGTCTGCACGACCGACCACGAAGACGCCGAGAGCTGTCCCCGCGATTGTCTCGTCTGCGGGGACGGCAGCTGCTCGCCGGGTGAGGACGCCGCGAGCTGCTACGAGGATTGTGGCACCTGTGGCGATGCGGCCTGCACCGCCGACCACGAAGACGCCGCGAGCTGCTACGCGGATTGCGGCAGTTGTGGCGATGCGGTCTGCACGGCCGACCACGAAGACACGACGACCTGTTACGCAGACTGTGGGGCCTGCGGCGACGGTGAGTGCAGTCGCGATCACGAAGACGCGACCAATTGCTACCTGGATTGCGGCGCCTGCGGCGACCGTGCCTGCAGCGCGCCGGTCGAGGACGCGGCCAGCTGCTTCGACGATTGTGGTGGCTGCGGCGATGCCGTCTGCACGGTCGCCAACGAAGACGCGACCTCGTGCTACGAGGACTGCGGGCGCTGCGGTGACGGGATGTGCAGCGCCGAGCACGAGTCAGTCGCGAGCTGCTACAAGGACTGCGGCGCCTGCGGCGACGCGCTGTGCAGTGACGGTCACGAAGACGCGAGCTCGTGTTACGGCGACTGCGGCCGCTGCGGCGATGGGGTCTGCAGCGCTCCCATCGAAGACGCGGCACGCTGTTATGCCGACTGCGGTCGCTGTGGCGATGGCGTTTGTTCGGCGGGGCGCGAGCAGGTCACGGCCTGCTACGTGGACTGTGGCCGCTGCGGCGACGGCGTGTGCACCGCGGGTCACGAGAGTGCCGCGGATTGTTATGCAGATTGCGGCAGCTGCGGCGATGGCGTGTGCACGGCCGGCCGCGAAGATGCCGTCAGTTGCTATGCGGATTGCGGTAGCTGCGGCGATGGCGTGTGCACCGCCGGCCGCGAGGACCTGACGCGCTGCTTTGCCGATTGCGGTCGCTGTGGCGACGGGCTCTGCACCGCGGGAAAAGAGACGCTGGCGAGCTGCGCACTCGACTGTAGTCGCTGCGGCGACGGGACATGCTCGACGGCTCAGGAGGACGCGACCTCGTGCTATACCGACTGTGGCCGCTGCGGCGATGGCGTCTGCACGGGCACGCGCGAGGACGCGAGCTCGTGCTACGGCGATTGTGGTCGCTGCGGCGACGGCGTCTGCACGGTGGGGCGCGAGAATGTCGCGTCATGCTACGCCGATTGCGGTAGCTGCGGTGACCACGTGTGCAGCGTCGGGCGTGAGGACGTCACGAGCTGCTATGGCGATTGTGGCAGCTGCGGCGATGGCGTGTGTACGGCCGCGGGCGGCGAGGATGTCGCGTCATGCTACGTCGACTGCGGTCGCTGCGGTGACGGGGTGTGCACCGCGGGCGTCGAAGATACGCGCAAGTGCTACGCCGATTGCGGTCGCTGCGGTGACGGGGTCTGCTCGCCGCTGCACGAGAACGCGGTCGACTGCTACGACGACTGCGGTCGCTGCGGTGACGGTGAGTGCACGGCGGGCGTCGAGGACGTCACGAGCTGTTATGGCGATTGTGGTACCTGCGGCGATGGGCTCTGTTCCGTGGGGGAGGAAGACCTCGCGAGCTGCTATGGCGACTGTGGTCACTGTGGCGACGGGGTCTGCAGTGGCACTTTCGAGGATGCCGCCGGCTGCTACATCGACTGCGGGCGCTGCGGCGACGGTGCATGTACATTCGGCAGCGAGACCGCGACGAGCTGCTACGGCGACTGCGGGCGCTGTGGCGACGCGGTGTGCACGGTGGGCATTGAGAGCGCCGCGAGCTGCTACGGCGACTGCGGGCGCTGTGGCGACGCGGTGTGCACGGTGGGCGTTGAGAGTGCCGCGAGCTGCTTTGGGGACTGCGGTCGCTGCGGTGACGGCGCCTGCACGGTCGGTCGCGAGACGGCGACGAGCTGCTACCAGGATTGCGGCAGTTGCGGCGACGGTGCCTGCACGGCTGGCCAGGAGACCGCGGCGAGCTGCTATGATGACTGCGGTCGCTGCGGGGACAGCCGTTGCACAGCAGGTCGCGAAGATGCGACGAGCTGCTATGGGGATTGCGGTCGCTGCGGCGACGCGCTCTGCACCGCGGGGCGCGAGACGGTCGCGAGCTGCTATGCCGACTGCGGTCGTTGTGGCGACGCGCTGTGCACGGCCGGCCAGGAGACCGCGACGAGCTGCTATGCGGACTGCGGTCGTTGTGGCGACGCGCTCTGCACGGTCGGCGCCGAGACGGCGGGGAGCTGCTACGAGGACTGCGGTCGCTGTGGCGACGGGTTGTGCAGCGCCGCGCACGAAGACATCGTGAGCTGCTACGCCGACTGCGGTGATTGCGGTGACGGGACCTGCACGGCGGCCAACGAGGACGTGGTCAGCTGCTATATCGATTGCGGGGCGTGTGGTGACGGCGTGTGCAGCGCCGGTCACGAGGATGACGCGAGCTGCTATGCCGACTGCGGCAACTGTGGCGATGGGATCTGCAGCGCACCGGACGAAGACGCGACGAGCTGCGTCGACTGTCGCTTCTGCGGGGACGGGCTGTGCACGGCGGGCGAGGAGAGCCTCGCGAGCTGCTACGAGGACTGCGGGCGCTGCGGCGATGGGATCTGCACTCTCGCGCGCGAGAATGCGGACGACTGCTATGTCGACTGTGGCGAGTGCGGGGACACGTTGTGCACGGTCAGCGCCGAGGACGTCGTCAGTTGCCCGGTCGACTGCACGGCGACACCGACACTGCTGCGTGGGGTCAACATCGCCGGGGCGGAGTTCGGTGAGTCACAACTGCCCGGCATACATGAGATCGACTATCTGTGGCCAAATTCTGCCAATGGTTATTCGACAGCCTATTTTACGGACAAGGGGATGCGGGTCGTTCGCCTGCCGTTTCGTTGGGAGCGGCTCCAGCCGACATTGCGCACGGCATTCAACGCGCCTGAGCTGGCGCGGTTGTTAGCAACTGTCGCGGAGCTCCAGGCGCTGGGGGCGACGGTGATTCTGGATCCGCACAACTTCGCGCGCTACTTCGGCAAGGTGATCAACGAGAGCACGGTGACGAGCGCTGACCTCGCCGACCTCTGGTCGCGCCTTGCGACGTTGTTCGCGGACGACCCGAAGGTGATCTTCGGGTTGATGAACGAGCCGCACGACATGACGACGGGCAACTGGGTCGCTGCGGCCAACGCGGCGCTCAGCGCCATTCGCGCGTCAGGCGCCGACAACCTGGTGCTGGTGCCGGGAAATCATTATACCGGGGCGCACTCGTGGGCGGCGACCTGGATGAGCGAGAGCCAGCGCAATTCGGTCGCGATGCTGGCGATTGTCGACCCAGGCAATAACTTTGCTTTCGATGTCCACCAGTATCTGGACGCAAACTTCGTGGGCACGAGCCCGACCTGTCTGAGTGCCACGGCCGGCTCGACGGCTATGGTGGACCTGACGGCGTGGCTGCGCCTGCACGGCTATCGCGCGTTCCTCGGCGAGTTCGGCGGCGGTCCGAATGAGACCTGCCTCGCCGCGATCGACGACCTCGTGGCCTACGTCGAGCGCAATGACGACGTGTACATCGGTTGGTCGTACTGGGCCGCGGGGCCGTGGTGGGTCGCTGGCTATTTCACGTCGCTCGAGCCCGACGACGACGGCGACAAGCCGCAGATGAACGTACTGGCACCGTTTCTGCGGTAGCGAGAGTTCAGCGCGAGGAGGCGGCAGGCGCAGCCGGGCCCTTGGGCTGGCCCGCGCGCCAGATCGCGAAGCCGACCAGGCCCAACACGAGCGCCATCGCGACCGCGATGAGGAGCCAGGTGATGCCGCTGCCGGCCGCGCCGGTGGCCGCTGGGAGTGCCAGGCTCTGGGCCAGCTCGTGCGACACCAGCGGCAGGGAATCGAGGTTCATGGTGCCTTCATCTTTTCAGCTAGCGACTGGTGCTCACTCGTCGACACCCTCGGCGGTCATCACCTCGGCGGCGGGCTCGCGGCCTTCGTTCGCGTCGCTGTCGCTGCGCCGTGGCGCGCTCAGGAACGCGTCGGCCGTCACGACGATGGGCCCCGAGCTCTGGTGCAGCACCAGATCGAGGCGCACCGCGACGCGGCTCGCGAGCTCCCAAAAACCGAGCTTGTACCAGCTCGTCACACGAAATGGCGTCGGCTCGGAGGACCCGACTGCGTCGAAGCGCATGAGCTCGATGGTCGACTCGTCCCGCGAGACGACGCGGTCCTGCGCATCGAGCAGCGCCGTCGCGAGGCGCGCCTCTTTACAAGGGATGCCCGCTAGCTGACGCATGCGCCCGACCACGTCGAGGTTCATGTCGCTGCTGTCCGGGCGCCGCACGATCCCCAGCTCATGGGGTCCAATCGTCGTGGTCGCCACGCCGACTCGTCCGAGCGTCTGCAGCGTCGGGATGGCCGTGACCTCGAAGCTCGCGTCCCCGACGTGCAGGCGCCCGCGCGCGAAGGTCCGCAGCTCGATGCGCGCGACACGCGCGAAGCCGACCCCGTTGGGCCAATGGTTGACGGAGAAGAGGACGGCCCCGTCGGTCATGAAGTCGAGGTCGATCGACCCCTCCTCACAGCCGAGCAGGCGACCATCTCCCGACCAGAACGCGGTCTGCAGGCGGACCGTATCGAACGTGACGTCGTCGCCGACGCGGCAGCGGGCGCTGATGCGCAGGCCACCTTCGTCGCCTTCGCCGGTCCGGAAGACGCTGATGGTTTCGGGGTCGAGCGCGATGAGTCGCAGTTCGGTGGGCATGCGACATTGTCTACGCGAACGCGGCAGGGTCGTCACCCCCACGCTCCGCTCCGCGAATTCGCGGCCAGCCTGACTTCGTCAGGCCTTCGCTCACGAATTCAGTAGCCGCTCGACTCCAGGCAGAGGCGCCAGCCCGCGCCGCGCACCGACAACAGGATGGCGGGGCGGCTCGGGTCGGTCTCGATGACGCGGCGCAGGCGATAGACGAACGTGTCGATGCTGCGCGTGCGGCTGGTCGCGGGCAGGTCCCACACGTCGGTCAGCAGCTCTTCGCGCGAGACGACCGTGCCGGGGTTGTCGAGCAGGTGGCGCAGGAAGCGCAGCTCGAGGTCGGACAGCGTGACCGGCTCGCCGTCGCAGCTCGCCTCGCGGGTGCGGAAGTCGACGGTGAGGCGGCCGACGGTGGCGCGCTCGATGACGTTCGCGGGCGCCGGGCGCGTCCAGCCGTGACGCCGCAACAAGGCGTCGATGCGGGCGACCAGCTCGGGCAGATCGAAGGGCTTACTGAGGTAGTCGTCGGCGCCGTGGCGCAGACCTTCGACCCGATCGGACAGCGTCGCGCGCGCGGTGAGCACCAGGATCGGCGTGATGTCCTCGCGCTTGCGCAGCTCGGTGACGAGCTCGAGGCCGTCGCCATCGGGCAGGCCGAGGTCGAGCACGATGATGTCGGGTGAGGTGTTCGGGCCGTTGGTGATGGCGATCGACGGGCTGGCCAGCGCGGCGCGCGCGGACGCGAGGGTCGGCGCGAGGTGCACGTGGTGGCCGTTGGCGCTCAAGGCGAGTCGCAGCGACAGGCCAAGCGTCGGGTCGTCTTCGACGAGGAGCACGTGAGCCATCAGGTCTCGTTGTCCAGCGGGAGCCAGACCTCGGCGGTGGCACCCTTGTGAAGGCCTTCGGAGTCGACCCGGACCTCGCCGCCGTGGCCGCGCGCGATGGCGCGGGACAAGCGTAAGCCAAGCCCCGAGCCCTTGCGACCGGTGTCGCCCTGGCGACCCGCGAACACGTTTGTCGCGTCGTCGGCCTTGAAGCCGAGGCCGTGGTCGGTGACGCGTACGACCGCATGCTGGGCGCTGTGGGCACAGGTGACCTCGACCCGCGGCGGGCCTTCGGCGTATTTCAGCGCGTTGTCGACGAGGTTCTCGAACAGGAGGCGCAAGGCGCGACGATCGCCGACGACCATTACCGGCTCGTCAGCGGCTGGTGGCGTCGAGGTGCCACCTTGTGCGGCGAAGGCCCAGCGCGCTTCTTCCAGCACCTCGCGTACGAGTGCGACCAGGTCGAGTGGGCGCAGGTCGTAGGGGCGCTGTTCGAGGTCGAGGCGCGCGGTCTCGATCAGGTTCTCGATGCGAAGCTCGAGGCGGTGGGTCTCGTTGGTGACTGCTTTGAACAGCAAGCGTTTGTCGGCGTGGCTGAGCTGGTCACCGGCGCTGGCGAGGGTCTGCAGGCCGGTGCGGATGGCGGTCAGCGGCGTTCGCAGGTTGTGGGAGGCGCCCGTCAGAAAGGCGATCTCGACCTGGCGCAGCCGGCTCGCGCGGCGCAGCGACCAGAAGAGGCCGGCCAACAACACCAGCAGGATCGAGAACGCGATGGGCCCGAGCGTGAGCCACACCGCGTTGGGACCCTGGTCGTCCATCGCCCAGGTGATGATCCAGGCGACCAACATCGCGATGACGAGGCCGACCGTGAGGATGGCGATGACCAGGCCGCCGGGGCCGGCCCAGAAACCCTTGCTGCGGATGCGCACCGAGTCGGCGCGCGAGAGCTGGATGGGCACGACGCGCGGTGCGCGCCGAGCGACGGGGCGGAGATCGCGTCTGAACGTCACGCGGCCCGGGCCTCGCTCGCGCGACGGCTGCGGTCGAGGAGCTCGTTGCCACCAAACCAGAGGTTCTTGCCGTAGTCGATGGCCACGAGCGCGAGCGACAGGGTGGCCCAGCCAGTCGGCGTCCACGCGTGCGGAGCAACCGCGGGAACGATCAACGGCAGCACCGACAGCCACAAAATGGGCGCGATGAAGGGGTTGGTGTCGCCGCGATGGCGCAAGAGGATGAGGCGGCAGGTGATGTCAGCGCCGAGGATGCCGACCGTCGCGGCGGGCACGAGCGGGTGCGAGCCGACGAACGGGAAGGCGACCTGCGCGCCCATCAGCACGAACAGCGGCAAGAGCTCGAGGGAGGACACCTTGAGCTTGCTGGCGCGCACGACCGAGGGGATGGCGGCGCCCGCGTAGCCGACGAAGACGAGGGCGACGAGGATGGTGCCGGCCGTGATCTCCTCGTAGGAGAACCTGAGCCAGGGCGGGCTGCCCGCGAAGAAGCGGATGATTTGATAGATGAAGAGGATGGTCACACCCTCGGTGGACGAGAAGCGTGGGATGACGAGCAGGCCTGTGCGGAACTGCTCCCAGAAGAGCACTACGAAGCTGAACGCGCCGAGCATGCAGAGCGCGACGATGAGCCAGCTCTGGTCGATGGTGAGGACCATGCCGGTCACGATCAGGATGGCCGCCGAGGCGATGCCATCGAGGCCGTGGTCGAGGAACTCACCGAGCGACGAGGTCTGCTTGGTGCGTCGCGCGTGCGCGCCGTCGATGTTGTCGAACGTGAGGTAGGCCAGCAGCAGGAACGCCGAGACCAGGTAGAAGATGGGCGTGCCGGCGATGGCGGCGCCGGTCGCGACGGCGGAGAGCACGCCACATATCTGGCCGACGATGGTCAGCGTGTTGGGCGTGATGGAGGCCGGGATACGCGGGATGATGCGGTTCCAGAGCAGCTTCTTGTAGAAGTCGAGCAACAGCTCGTCATCCTGCACGCGATACTTCGCGGGGCCTGCCGCGGGCGGGGGCGCGTTCTGATCCGGCTTGGGGGCGTCGCTCATGGGACCTCCGCCCCGCGGGGGTGGCGGGGCTGAGCACTACTAACGCCAGCCGGATCCGGGGGGAAGCTCCTGATCATGGCGACCGCAGATGGAGCGACCGAGCGGTCGCTCGACCGCGTTCCAGGCGGCAGCGATCGAGGCGCTCGGCGAGGCAGCAAGCCGCAACCGCAGGGTGGCAGCGAGTGCGAAACAGATCACACAGTTTGATGGCCTCGTGCGGCCAGCATGCAAGCAGGCGAGTTGGTTCGTCTTCGACTCACCGAACGTCGCCCGCTCGACACGCTGACTTTCGCACTCGGGATGGCCTCGTGCGGCCAGCATGCAAGCAGGCGAGTTGGTTCGTCTTCGACTCACCGAACGTCGCCCGCTCGACACGCTGACTTTCGCACTCGGGATGGCCTCGTGCGGCCAGCATGCAAGCAGGCGAGTTGGTTCGTCTTCGACTCACCGAACGTCGCCCGCTCGACACGCTGACTTTCGCACTCGGATGCGTCGCTACTCGTGGATGCCGCGGGTCGCGAGCGTGCGGGTGACCATCGCGAGGAACGGGCGTTCGAGCGCCACGCGCACGTCGTCGCCTTCGAGGAGGCCGAGCGTGCGGGCGATCGCTTCGAAGGTCGCGAGCCCTTCGGGGTGGGGCTCGGCGCGGAGCTGGTAGTTGCTCAAGGCGCCGGGCGGCAGGGCGAGGCGCGGCAGGGCGGCGATGGCGGGGATGCGGCGCAACATCTTGGTCGCCTGGCGCCAACTGCCATCGGTCGCGACGATGGTGACTGGCGGACCGGCGTTGAGAATTTCAACGCGCTCTGGTGTGAGCGGCTGGCCCGAGGGTGCGAGCACGTAGCCGACGGTGCCGGGCGGGACGAGCGCCTCGGGTGTGGGCGGCGCCTCGGTGGCGGCCTCTTCGCCGCCCCACAAGAAGAGGCTCGACCGGCTCAGCGAGCGCAGCGCGAGGTGACCGGTGTTGGTCGTCTTGGTCCACTCGCGCTGGTGCATCACGAGCGTGAGGTGGGTGCGCAGCGAGAGCCGCGGGATCAGATCACAGATGCAGTGCCCGGCCAGCATGCGGCACCAGGCGCAGCGCACCGAGTTATGCGAGCGAGAACCTCCCATGGCGGGAGCTCAGAACCCATCGTCCATCTGCTCACGCTTGGCGCGGCGATGCTTCTGACCGTCGGACTCCTGACCGCGCCCGAGCATGCCGGGGCCGGGCGTCGGACGCGACGCGCCGGCGAACCCGTTGTCGGAGTTCCAGTCGCGGAACTCGAGGTCGTCACGCTCGACCCGGGTGGTGTCGCAGGCGCGCTGGGTGGGCTGCGCCGGGGTGTAGCGGGTGTAGTCGTTGCCGTCGTTCAGCTGGCCGCGGCGGATGATCGCCTGGTCGCGCAGCGCGCGCTCGAGGCCTTTGGCGGAGAAGGCCACAGCCCACTGGGTGTAGGTTCCGAGCTCTTCGTCGTAGCGGGTCGCCATGGTCGTCCTTGGATGCTGCCGGGCGCGAGGATAGGGGGTCGGCGGGACAGCGACAAGCGCTATCTCGAATTGTTAGCGGTTGGATTTCGAGCTCTTGCCGAGGTTGCCGGCGTGCTGGGCGAGCGGCGAGACGGGCAGCAGGTCGAAGCCCTTGTTCTGGTCTTTGGCCCAGTTCACGCCCCAGCTGTTCGAGAACAGGATGACGGTGTGGTCGTCGCGGTCCTTCGCGACGAGCGTGCCCTGGCCGATCTTGTAGGTCTTCGGGTCGAAGACGGCGGTGGAGCCGGGCGACGGCACGACCCAGCGGCAGAGCGTGTAGGGGATGGCCGTGAGGATGGGGGCGCTGCTGTACTCGTGCTCGAGCCGGTGGGCGAGCACGTCGAACTGCAGGGTGCCGACCGCGCCGACGATGTCGGGGGACTCCTGCCAGTAGTCGCGGAAGACCTGGATGGCGCCCTCTTCCGAGAGCTGATCGAGTCCTTCGATGAGCTTCTTGCGCTTGAGTGGGTCGGCGACCCGGATCTTGCGGAAGAGCTCCGGCGAGAAGTGCGGGATCCCCTTGAACTGGATGTTCTTTCCGGAGGTCAGCGAGTCGCCGACGCGGAAGTTGCCGGTGTCGAAGAGGCCGACGATGTCGCCCGCGTAAGCCTCTTCGACCGACGAGCGTTCGCGCGCCATGAACGCGATGGGGTTCTTCAGGCGCACGTTCTTGCCAAGGCGTGGATGCCACGCCTCCATGCCTTTGACGAAGCGCCCCGAGGTGATGCGGAAGAAGGCGATGCGGTCGCGATGGGACGCGTCCATGTTCGCCTGGATCTTGAAGACGAAGCCGGACAGGTCGGGCGAGGTCGCCAGGATCTGGTCGGACTCGCCATCGCCGAACGAGATCTTGTCGGGGTGGGGCGCCATCTCGAGGAACGCCTCGAGGAACGGCTGCACGCCGAAGTTGTTGAGGGCCGAGCCGAAGAACATCGGCGACAGCTTGCCCGAGCGGACGCGCTCTTCGTCGTAGGCGTCGCCCGCGACGTCGAGCAGCTCGAGGTCGGCGGTGAGGCGGGTCTTGGCGCGCTCGGTCAGGAACTCATCGGCTTCGGGCGAGCCGAAGAGCGCCGACTGCGCCTCGATGGCGGTCGCACCGTGCGAGGCGTCGGACGAGAAGACGTGCACCAGCTTGGTGCCGCGGTCGTAGACGCCGACGAACTCGAAGCCGTCGAAGATGGGCCAGTTCATCGGGCAGGTGCGCATGCCGAGGTGGCGCTCGATCTCCTCCATGAGCTCGAGCGGGTCGCGCCCGTGGCGGTCCATCTTGTTCGCGAAGGTGAAGACCGGAATGCCTCGCAACTGACAGACACGAAATAGCTTTTCTGTTTGTGGTTCGACGCCCTTGGCGGCGTCGATGAGCATCACCGCGGAGTCGGCGGCGGCCACCGTGCGATAGGTGTCCTCCGAGAAGTCCTGATGGCCCGGCGTGTCGAGGATGTTCACGACGTGGTCGCCGTAGACGAACTGCATGACCGCGGTCGTGACCGAGATGCCGCGCTGCTTCTCGATCTCCATCCAGTCCGAGGTCGCGTGTCGCGAGGCGCGCCGCGCCTTCACCGAGCCGGCGAGGTGGATGGCGCCGCCGTACAGCAGCAGCTTCTCGGTCAGCGTCGTCTTGCCCGCGTCGGGATGCGAGATGATCGCGAAGGTGCGACGGCGCAGGACCTCTTCTTTGATCTTGCGCTCGTTCAGCATCGCGACCGACGGCCCGTCGATGTTGGTGATGGGGGGGGCGGGCGTGAGCGCTGCGACGGCGTGCACTTCGGTCTCGGTGGTGCTCATGGGCTGCTCTCGATCGGTAGGGCGATGAATGTCGCGGACTTGGTGCCGGCCGCGACCGGTAGCGCCAGGGCCTGCCCGCCGCGCAACGAGGGGCGCACCTCACCGGGCGCGCAGTCGTCACAGGCGGCGTCCAGCACGAGGCCGAGGTCGCTTATGTAGATGAGCGGCGCGTCGAACACGCCAGTCACGGGGAAGGCCGCGTCCAGGCGCGGACGTGAGCCGTTGCGCGCCATCACGAGCGTGTGCGCGATGCCTGCCTCGCGCAGCACCCAGTGCAGGAGGTGCGTGCGGTCGACGGTCGTTATGTCGTTCTTCGCGAGCGCCAGCGGCAGCGCGTGAGTTGCGTCCCAACGGACGACCGGGTCGGCGCGCAGCGGCCGGCCACGCACCCAGGCGAGCGCATCGAGCACCTGCGGGCGACCACTGCCGACGGGTCGATAGGGGACCTCGTAGCCGTCCTCGAGTGCCGCTGAGATGTCGAGAACGCGGGCGCGATAGGCGGCGGTCGTGTGCGACCAGTCGCTGGAGAACGTCTGGTCGAAGCCCTTGGGCGACGCGCGCACGGTCACATAGCGCGCATACGGTGCGCTGGCCGACGGCGTTATCGGCGCGAGGTTGGTCGCGAGCAGCGCGATGAGGCGACGACCGTCCTTCTCGGTGACGATCGGGCGTGCGTTCGGCAAGGTCGTCTGGAACGTGCCGACGGTGTCGGTCGCGAGGTCGTAGCGCAAGAGCAGCTCACCGACCGGCATGCCGACGAGCCCCATCCAGCGCGCATCCGAGGCCAGCGTGCCGGCGACCTCGAAGCGCAGGATCGCCTCGACCACGCCGCCCTCGGGCGGAGCCGGCAGCGTCAACGCAACGACGTCCTGGTCGGCGTCGACACCATCGTTCGAGCGCTCGCCGGGGGTGGAGATCGGCGCTGACACGAGCGCGGCGGGTGTGTTCGTGGTGGCGACGAAGCGCACCTCGGACGTCGTGAAGCGCGCGCCGCGTGGGACCGGGAAGGTGATCGGAATGGGCGCGGGCTGGGCCCCGAACTTCTGATCGATCTCGCCTCGCCACGGCTTCGCCTGCTCGGCGAACTGTGCCACCGCCAGGTGCACGACCAGGGCGCTGGTCGCCTTCGAAGCGTCGGGTCGTGTGTCGACGAGCGCCTCGATGTGCATGCGCAGCGCGACCGGGCCGCTGCGCTCACCGCGCCACTCGTCGCGTTCCGCCAGGAGCGTCGCCGGGTCTTCCATGCGGGTGTGCGACGCCGTGCCGCCACAGGCGGACAGACCCGCCAGCGCGAACGCGAGCAGGGACAACAGCGGGCGCATCCTTATAACGAACGTGGCCATGGCGGGCGCACCTTTGCCCGAGTGGCGCGCGGGGGTCAATGGCCCGTTCGGGCTTGCCCGCATCGGCAGCCGACGGCGATACGGCGAATCTCCCGTTGCGATAGGCCTGACGTTGATGGGGAGGTGAGTTTGACACGGTGACGGACGCGGCGTTGTATCGTGCGTCGGCGCGCGTGCGGCGCGTCGCTTTCGACCCGAAGGTCAGCCCATGCCTCGCATCCAGACGTTCAATGTCGCACCGAACATCCCCGAGGCGCTGCGACCCCTGCAGGAACTCGCATATGACCTTGCGTGGACGTGGAATCCCGAGGCCGAGCGCCTCTTCCGGCGGGTCGACGACAGCCTCTGGCAAGAGGTCAATGGCAACCCGGTCGCGCTGCTCGGGCGGGCGAGCCAGGAGACGCTGAAGCGTCTGTCGGAAGACCCGAGCTTCCTGCGGCACCTTGAGCGCGTGATCCATGCCTTGGCGGACGAGGCGCAAGTGCCGACCTGGTATGGACGCGAGGTGGGAGGGCCGGTGCCGCGGCCGCCGGAAGGCACGCTGGTCGCGTATTTCTGCGCGGAGTTCGGGCTGACCGAGGCACTGCCAATCTATAGTGGTGGACTCGGGGTGCTGGCGGGTGATCACCTGAAGTCGGCATCTAGTGTGGGGCTGCCGCTAGTTGCGGTCGGATTGGCGTATCAAGAGGGATATTTCCACCAATATCTCAACAGCGATGGCTGGCAACAGGAGGCGCCGTACGACAACGACTTCCAGATGTTGCCGATGCGGCGCACGCGCTTTCCCGATGGGCAACAGGTGTCGGTCGACATCCTGATCGAAGGCCGCATCGTGCGGGTGCGGGTGTGGGATGTGAAGGTCGGGCGGACACGCCTGTTCCTGCTGGACACGAACAGCCCGCACAACCATCCCGATGACCGCAACATCACCTACCGGCTGTATGGCGGCGACAAGGACTATCGCTGCAAGCAGGAGATCGTGTTGGGGGTCGGCGGATTCTATGTACTCCAAGCAATGGGGATTACGCCGACCGTCTTCCACATGAACGAGGGGCACTCGGCGTTCATGGGGCTCGCGCGCATCGCAGACTTGCGGCGCAAGAGTGGATTGTCGTTCGCGGAGGCGCGTGAGGCGCTCGCGGCGAGCAATGTGTTCACGACGCACACGCCGGTGCCGGCGGGGTTCGACATCTTCTCGAAGCAGCAGCTCGATCGGTTCATGCCGCTTGTGCACGAAGAGCTCGGCATCGATCGCGACGCGTTCTATCGAATGGGCGCGCACGAGAATGATCCGAATTCCGAGCGTGGCTTCAACATGGCCTTTCTCGCGCTGCGCTGCTCGGGTTGGGTCAATGGTGTGTCGCAGCTGCATGGGCAGGTGTCGCGCTCGATGTGGCAGTGCCTGTGGCCGGGGTCGGAGGCGAACGAGGTGCCGATTGCGGGGATCACCAACGGCATTCATCACCTGACCTGGGTCGGCGAGGAGATGCGCGAGCTGCTCGAGCGCTATCTCGGCGAGAAGTGGCGCACCGATCCGGCGGCGCCGGGGGCCTGGGCCGCGGTCGAGAAGATCCCCGATCCGGAGCTGTGGCGCGCACACGAGCGGGGGCGTGAGCGGATGGTGACGTTCGTGCGTGAGCGGGCGGCGGCGCAGGCGACGCGCATCCGTATGCCCCAGTCGGATGTGGCCGCGCTGAGCGAGGTGCTCGACCCACGCGCGCTGACGATCGGGTTTGCACGGCGCTTTGCGACCTATAAGCGAGCGACCCTGTTCCTGCGTGATCCGGAGCGGCTGCGAAAGCTCCTGCTCGATGAGGAGCGGCCGATCCAGTTCGTGTTTGCTGGCAAGGCCCACCCGATGGACACGCCAGCGAAGGAGCTCATCCAGCAGCTCGTGCATTTCGCGAAGGACCCGGCGATCCGCAGGAAGATCGTGTTCGTCGAAGAGTACGACATGGGCGTGGCGCGGCGGCTCGTCCAGGGGGTCGACGTGTGGCTCAACAATCCGCGGCGCCCGAAGGAGGCGTCTGGCACGTCGGGCATGAAGGTCGTGCCCAATGCCGGGCTGAATCTGTCGGTGTTGGATGGCTGGTGGGCCGAGGCGTGGGATGGCGACAACGGCTGGGCGATCGGCGGTGGTGAGACCTACGAAGATGCGGAGCTGGGCGATGCGATCGAGGCCCGCGAGCTGCTGGAGATTCTGGAAAACCAGGTGATCCCGGACTTCTACGCGCGGGGTGCAGACCACCTGCCGCATCGCTGGGTTGCGCGCATGAAGCGCTCGATGGCGACCTTGAGCGGGGTCTTCAATACCGATCGAATGGTGCGCGAATATGGCGAGCGGATGTATTTTCCAGCGGCCAAAGAGGCGTTGCGCATGGCCCAGGGAGATTGGTCGCTCGCGCGCGACCTGGCGAAGGAGGCCGGGCGGCTCGATGCGGGCTGGGGTGACACGCGCATCGGCGAGGTGAAGATCGAGGCGCCCTACGACCTGGTCTTGGGGCAGCCGGTGGAGATGGCGCTGGAAGTGTTTCTCGGAGGGGTCCTGCCGGGTGATGTGATCGTCGAGGCGATGGGCGGGATCGTCGACGGCGTGCGGCGGATCGTCGATGGCGAGCTGACCGAGTTCATGCGGGTCGGCGATGGCAGCGCGAGCGGGTGGCACCGCTACAAGGGGACGTGGCTGCCGCGAAGTGCTGGACACAATGGCTGTATGCTGCGGCTGCGGCCGCGGTTTTCGCGCGGGGCTCCCGCGCGGGAGCTGGCCGTGCGCTTCTGGGAGTAGGCACGGGCCAGATAGCGCTGGGCAAAAAGCCTCGCGTCACGAGCAAAGTAGAGGTGGGTAATGCGCCGGCTCGTGTAGTCTGCCGGCCATGCGCACCACCTCCGCCCTACTCTCGTTCTGCTTTGTCGCGCTGAGCGCTTGTGGCTCCAGCCCCGATGCAAGGTCGACGCGCGGCCAGTCCCAGCGCTCGGACGCGCCGTCGCGTCCGTTCGCGGCCGAGCTCGAGCGGCCCGTCGCCGTCGCCGATCTCGAGATGATGCTGCGCTGGGTGGGCACCCGCTTCGACGAGGCGCGGCTCGGCGACCGCCGGCGCGTGCGGGTGCCGCTCATCCGACGGGCGGCCAACCTCGAAGACGACAGCCCCGAGTGGGCCATCGCCGCGTCTCCGATGCAGGGGCCGTTCTATTGGCTCGCGCTCGTCGGCAACATCGGAGCCATTCCGACCGGCGACTGGGCGGGCTGGGTCGAAGGCTCGTTCACGGGGAACGAAATCCAATATCGCAGCCGCGACAGCGCGGTGACGATGAACCTCCCGGTGTTCGAGGTGCGCAGCCAGGAGCGCCGCGCCAGCGAGACACCCATGGTGCAGACCTATCCGCGCTGATTGAGGCCGTGGTCCTCAGCTGGCTATGGCCGGTCAATCAGCACTCCGCCAGAAGTCCGGTGCCGACTCGAACGCGAGACGCTCGCCGGTCAGCGGATGCGTGAAGGCGAGCGCCTTGGCGTGCAGGCACAGGGCGGGCAGGGGCGCATCCAGAAGAGGTGCGACCCCGTAGATCCGGTCACCGACGATCGGCAGCCCGAGCCCCTCGGCGGCATGTAGGCGGAGTTGATGGGTACGGCCGGTGATCGGCTCGAAGTGGATACGCGTCTGACTTCGAGTCACGTCACGCGCCATTACACGCCAGCGGGTCTGGGCCGGCTTGCCGCGCTCGCGGTCCAGCACCTGGCGCGGACGTAGACGCCACTCGCTGCGCATTGGTAAGTCGATGATGCCTTCATTCGATAGTGACTCATCGAGCACACCGACAAGCAGCGCCTCGTAGGCCTTCGATACAGTCCGATTGGCAAATTGCAGCGACAAAGCGCGATGTGTTTCGGGCGTCAGCGCGACGACCATCAGGCCCGACGTCGGCGCGTCGAGGCGATGCGCGAGCAGTGGTCCGCGCGCGAACGGAAAGAGGTTCGCGACGCGGAGCGTGACGGAGTCCCAGCCGGGTGTGCTGGTGCCCGGGCAGCTCAGGAGCTCGCGCGGCTTGACGACCACCGCGAGGTGCTGGTCGGCGTGCAGCACGATCAGCGGCACGTCCACGATGGGGGGCAGGAAGGCGGGCGACGCCATGGGCTGCAGGTCCCACACGCGCGCGGGCGGGTCAAGTCGCGCCGCGGTCCGGCGTTTCCGCAGGCCCAGTCAGCTCACGAGGACCGCCTCTACGGATGCCGCACCCAATGCCAGAGCTCACGCAGGCTCGGCCGCTTGCCGGTCATGAGGATGCCTACCCGGAAGATGCGGGCGGCGACGAGGGTGAGCAGCCAGGTCGACGCCGTGAGGATCGCGAGTGACATGAACAGCGAGCCGAACGACGCCCCATCCAGCAGGTAGCGCATCGGCATCAGGAACGGCGAGGTGATCGGGATCTGGGTCAGCAGCTCGGCCGCGTTGCCGCGCGGATCATTGGCGACCAACTGGATGCAACTGATGGGGATCACCAGGATGATGACGACCGGGCCCTGCGCCTGCTGGGCCTCCTGCTCGGACGAGACCATCGCGCCGATGGCCGCGTACAAGGCCGCGAAGAAGAAGTAGCCGAGCACGAAGTAGGCGAGGATCACCGCCATCGCGGCGAGGTCGACCGACGGCAACGTGGGCATCGCGGCACCGAACAGGCCACCGCCAAAGGTCGAAAAGGCCAAAATGACGGTGGTCCAGAGGCCGACCTGCAAGAGCCCGGCGAGCCCGACGCCGAGGATCTTGCCGAGCATCAACGCCTCGGGCTTCACCGCCGCGAGCAGCACCTCGATGACCTTGTTCGTCTTCTCGACCACCACCGCGCGCATCACGTTTACCGCGTAGATGACAATCGACATGTAGAGGATCAAGACGACCGCGTAGCCGAGCACGAACACCAGGTCGCCGCGGGTGCCTTCGGAACGTCCGGTCGTGTGGCGCGCCTCGAAGCTGGGGTGCTGCAACGCGACCTGGATGGACGAGCGCGCGAGCCCCAGGTTGCTCAAGCGTAGGCTCGTAACGGTGCGGGCCAGCCTATCGGAGAGCATGGCCATCGTGGTCATGCTCGAGGCGTTGTCGCCGTTGTAGACCGCCTTGCCCTGGCCAGCGACGAGGTCGGCCGGCAGGCGCAGGAAGCCGTCGATCTTGTCGTCGGCGATCTGCTGCAAGAGCTCCGGCTCGGGGGTCTCGGCGGCGACGTTGGTCACGCGCCAGCCAAGCCCGGACAAGTCCGCCGAGAGCGATGGCCCGACTCCCGAGCTGTCGTCGACCAGCGCGATGCGCGCGCCGAAGTTTCCGCCTGAGCTCGCGATGAGCACCGGCACCGCCATGGCGCCGATGAGCAGCAGCGGGCCGAGGATGGTCGTGACGATGAACCAGCGTGAGCGCAGCCGCTCCGTCAGCTCGCGCCGCGCGATGACCCACCAGATGGCGCGTTGGCTCGTGACGATCATCGCGTCGCCTCCGGGTGAGTTGCGGCTGCCGGCCTTTGAGCATTGGGCGGGTTGCGCGTCGGCTGGGCCGCGTTCGCGCCGACGAGATCGATAAATATCTGGTGCAGCGAAGGCACCACCTCCTCGAAGCGACGTGGCACCAGCTCCGCTTGCAACAAGGCTGCGAGCAGCTTGCCCGGCGTCGCGTCGGGCATTGGCCGTACTTCGATCGCGAGCTCGCCATGCGCAATCACGCTGTCGCAGAGTCCGAGCTCGGCGAGCAGGCTCGTGGCGCGTATCGCCATCGCCGCGTCGTGGAACGTGAACGCGACTCGGCCGGTCGCGGCCGACTGTCGCAGCTCCGCGAGCGACCCCGAGCGCACGAGGCGCCCGCTCGCGATGATGGCCACCGCGTCGCAGATCTGCTCGGCCTGCTCCATCACGTGGGTCGACAAGACGACCGTCTTGCCGGCCGCCGCGAGCTCGCGCACGACGTCGCGCAACACGTCGGCGTTGACCGGATCGAGGCCCGACCACGGCTCGTCGAGGATCACCAGCTCGGGATCGTGAACGAGGCATGCCGCGAACTGCACCTTCTGCTGCATGCCCTTCGACAGCTCCTGCACCTTCTGCTGGAGCCAGTCGGACAGCCCGAGCTTGTCGAGCCAGCGACCCGCCCGGGCGCGCGCTTCACGGCGTGAGAGGCCGCGCAGCTCGCCCATGAAGCGCGCGACGTCGAGCACCTTCATCGTCGGATAGAGCCCGCGTTCCTCTGGCAGGAAGCCGATGTGGGGCGCCGCCTCGCGACCCGGGCGCAGGCCGTCGAGGATGCGGATGGTGCCCTCGTCGGGGCCGAGGATGTCGTTGACCATACGCAGCGTCGTCGACTTGCCGGCACCATTGGGGCCGAGCACGCCATATATCGATCCGCGCGGGATGGTCAGCGTGAGCGACTCGACCGCGACATGTGTTCCGAAGCGCTTGCTGACGGACACCAGCTCGATAGCGCTGCCGCTCATTCGTAGATCTCGGTGCGCGGCTTGGTTTCCACAGGACTCATCGCTGGATGCTTACCACCTCTCGCCTGTCGCGACACCCCGCGCGTGGTAGGGGGTGTGCCAGCGCCCGCTTTGACGAGGAACGATGAGAATCGCCTACCTACGCAGCAATTTCCCGAAGAGCAGCGAGACCTTCATCATGGAGGAGGTGCGTTGCCTCATCGCCGCGGGGCATGACGTACGTGTCTTCTCGCAGAGCGCAGAGCTCGACGCGTTGCAGCCGAAGGTCCTCGAGCATCGCCTCGCTGACCACGTCGTATACGCTGCCGAAGCCCTCTTCTGGCCCCAGCGGGTCTGGAGCCTCGTGCGCTTTGCTGGGCGCATGACGCTGCGCCGTAGCTATGCGCGAGGCTATTGGCTCAATCTATTTCCCGGAAAATCAAAGCGATCGGCCGTTTTCGAGAAGCTTCGTGCGCATGGTCTGGGAGCGGCGCTGCCACTCTTTATGAGAGCCTCGGAGATCAACAACCTGTCGCTGGCGGTTGGCGAGCTGGGCGAAAAAGAGGGGTCGATTGCGGACTTCGCGCCGGACGTCGTGCACTGCCCATTCATGTTCGACTGGGAGGTGGAACAGCTCGAGCGCCTACAGGAACTTGCTCCCGCGGTCCCATTCACTGTCGTCTTGCGTTCGCGCGATCTGCATCGCGACCAGGTCGACGACCAGCGATACCCGCTCAAGGTGTGGTTGCTCGCGCGGGCTGCGCGCATCCTGGCGATATCGCGCTTCAATCGCGAATTCGTGCTCGCGGGCGGCTCGCCGCATACGCGTGCCGCCGCGGGACCCGGGGCCTGGCATGGGATCCGCGTCGTACACAGCGCGATAGACACGACGTTCTTCGCGCCGCAGCCGCAGGTCGACAAGCGCGTCGGGCAAGTAGCCTGCGTCGCGCGCCTCATACCCAAGAAGGGTCTGCATTTATTGATCGAGGCATGCGCGCTGTTGCGCGAGCGCCAGGTCGACGTGCACTGCGTCATCGTCGGTGATGGGCCTTTGAAGTCGGCGCTGCTGGCGCTGATCCGGGAGCGGCGGCTCGAGTCGTGTGTCACGCTACAGGCCACCTGCACCCAGCACGACGTGCGCCGCATCTTGTCGCAATCGGAGGTCTTCGCGCTGCCATGTGTGGTCGCGAAAGATGGCGACCGCGACATGCTGCCCAACAGCCTCAAGGAGGCAATGGCGATGGAGCTACCAGTCGTGACGTCGGATATCTCCGGCATAGAGGAGCTCGTCAGCGACGAGGTCGATGGGCTGTTGGTGACAGCAGATGACGCGTCGCAACTGGCGGACTCAATCGCTCGGCTGCTGCGCGAGCCGGCGCTGCGGGCGCGCCTCGGGAGGGCCGGGCGGGAGGCGGTCGTGCGCGACTTCGACGTCGCGAACGAGTCGCGCAAGCTGCTAGACGTGCTCGCCGAGGTGGTCACAGTGCGAGGTCAGTGACGCGGCAAGCAGGGATTCCAGCGGGCCGGGCGGCGATCGGGCTATCGTGACGTGCGGCCGGTGATGGCGATGAGGTCGCGGTAGAGCGCGCTTCGGTAGGCTTGAAAGCCCGGCTCGAGCCAGCGCGCGACGGCGGGGTCGTCGCCGCTCGGACAATAGAGGACGTGGCCGACGTCCTGGACCATGGGCCGGGTGGCGCCGGCTACGGCAGCCGAAGGCGATATGTTGGCGCCGCTGAAGCTCAGCACGACGTCGTCGCCGAAGGCCAGCGGCCGGCGCGTCGGGTCGATGGCATAGAGCGTATCGAGCAGCTCGAAGAAGCGGTCGCGGTGTGCGGCGGTAAAGAAATAGACGCGGTTCAGGACGTCGACCGGAGCCGTGCGCCGCGCGGCCAAATCGTAGCGAAGCTGACCGTCTGGACCGATCGCGCCCATCACTTGACCGATGACACCGCGGGGCGTCGCGGGCTCGGCGAGGAGTCCGCGAAACGCCGCTTCGAGTTGTTTGGGGAGCAGGAAAACGTCGTCGTCGAGCGCCAGGAAGTGCTCGCCGGGCAGGTCGCGCGCGAGCTCGAAGCGCTTGAGCGGCCGGCACGCGGTGGCCTGGTTGATGACCTCGAGGCGTGGTGAATCCAGGTGCAGGAAGTCGTTCAGGCGAATTGCGGGGTTGTTGTTCGAGATGACGAGGCGGTCGACGAAGCTGCAGCGCAGGACTCGCTCCGCGATTCTCTGGATGTTGCGGGGGCGACCATAGCTGAGCAGGATCACCGTCAGTTTGGCGCCTCGCGGGGGTGTGGGCAGCTGGCGCAGCCCGGACAAGTCGGTTGCGCGGACCATGACCTCGAACTGGAGCTGGCGCAGCGCTCGATAGGCCGGTTGCACGCCAGGCACCTTCGCCACGCGGCGGCGTGCGGCGCGCAAGGTCTGCCTGATGATCCTGACGATGCTCATGGTTTACCTCCCGCGCGCCCAAGTCGCGCGGCGAGCCGCGCTGTAAGGTCTCAGCCCGCCCACGGGCCGACGTAGCGCATGCGCTCCATCGGTGCGAGGTCGACCCGAGGCGGCAACGCCCCGCAGCTCGCGACACGCGGTGTGAGCTGCGCGCACAAGGCCTCGACCTCACCGCGAACGGCCGCGAGGCTGTGCTGTCCGAACAGGGTGTAGCCCGCCTCGTAGTGCTGCACCTGATACTCCTCGAAGGTCGTGAGGTAGCCGACATAGGCGCTGGCGTATGGACTCACGACCACGTGCGAGACACCGGGCAAGGCGGCCTCGACCGTCGCGCGCAAGCGTCGGCCCGCGACCGTCGTCGTCTCGAATGGCAGCGCGACGACTGCGAAGCTGCCAAGGCGCACGATGTGCAGCGGCACGACCGAGGGCAGCCATGGGCCGCCGTGAACGGCGCCGCGCCTGACGGCGTCGCGCACCCAGCGGAATACGGGGTCGACCGGCGGGGTCCAGGTCATCGGCAAAAATCCCCCGAGGCGACCGGCGTTGCCGAGGCCGAGCTCGAGGAAGGGGATCTTCGGGTCGCCGCGAAGGGCCGCGATACGGCTCAGGAGGCGGTTCATGGCGCGCACCGGGCGGAGCGGTCCGGGGCCTTCGGCGGTGCCCTCGGCCATCGACAAGCCGAGCGTCGCCGACGTGGTGTGATGGCTTCGCTTGTCGTGGGTCAGGTGTGCTGGGGCGGTCGCGGCCGCGAAGTCGACGAAGCGCACGGCCACCTCGAGCGGGCCACACAATGCGACCTCGTCGGAGTCCGGGATGGCGTCGACGTTCTTGACCTGCACCTGGGCGACATGCGCGGAGCTCGCGAGGTCATCGTCGTAGCGACCCATCGTATGGCCGCGGCGCTTGTCCCAACGATAGTTGGGCGACACGTCGCCGCAGCACTCCTGCGCGAACACGACGCCGAGGCCGCGCCCTTCGAGCGCCAGCGCGGCGAGGCCCTTGTGGTCGGGGTGCATGCGGGTGTTGTCGGCGTGCACGGTCGTGCCGTGCAATCCGAGCCAGGTCACGAGGCCCGCGAGGCGACCATCGGGCTCGCGAAAACGCAGCACGGTCAGCAGCCGATCGGTCGCCTCGTCGCGGCGCGCCTCGGTGACGGGCGTGACCTCCGGGTTCCTGTTGTAGGCGAACCACGAGCGATTGAACGCGATGCCGTCGCCGAGCGGGACGGTCGTGCGCGCGACTGACACGCGGCCCCTGCGGCGCGCGCCGAAAGCGTCGACGATCGCACCGACGATGCCGTCGCGCAGGCCGTCGTAGACCACTTGTGAGAACCCGGGGGTGCTCATGTTGGTCCAGAAATGGTGGGCATAACCACTGGGTCCACTGTGCGAGTGGGTCGCGACGATGATGACGTTGTGCTCGCCGAGCCCGAGCTCCGGTCGCAGTGCCAGCGCGTCCAGCACACCCCACCAGAGCCCCTGCGTGACGATCAATGCGTCGATCGCGACGAACGCCATCGTCGTGCCGACCGCGTCCCGCACCAGGACCGCGCGGGCATGCAGCGGCACCCCGACCTCGCGCGCCCGATTGGTCCGCACGCCCCAGCCCATCATGGTCATCTCGGGCTCGAAGCACGAGATGTCGCGTCGCCCGAACCCGAAATCGAGGTCACTGCCCGTCATGTCCCTGCCTGCCTTTGCTTCGCTCGTCGGCGCGGCAAGATGGCATAGCGCGAAGACGCGCGAAACCGCCGCGTGAGGCGCGAGCGGCGGTGGCCGCAACGATGTCGCATTGCGGGTCGGAAGACCGCCGGCATGGACGAGCGCAGCCTCCCGGGCTACAACGCACAGCGACGCATTGAGGAGTTCGTATGCGGCTGATTTCCCGACAGATGAGCACCCGGGTGGCCGCTTCACGTTGTACTCGGTCTCGCTCTTCCCCGAAGATGCGCTCGTTGCGGTGACCTGTAGTCTCGTCGGGAACTGACCCTGAATTGGAGCATGCGATGACCGAGCACAAGCTCAAGGCGCTCTCGGAGATGCGGCACTCGTGTGGCGCCTGTGGGCATTGCTGTCACGGGCATCGCGTCGGCCTGCAGGGCCCTGAAGAGGTGGCTCTGCTGGAAGAACAGGCGATTGCGCTCGGGGTCGAACGACCCGTCGAGGAGATGGCGCTGCGCATGACCGATGGGCACTGCGTCTTCCTCGACACCGACCAGCTCTGCCGCATCCACAAGGCCTATGGGCTCGAGGCCAAGCCGCGTGTGTGCCAGCAATATCCGCTGCGCGTCGGCCTCACGGAGACTGGCTGGCGCGTCGGCGTCGATCCCGGCTGCACCAACAACTGGCGCTCGTGGAAGCTCGGGCCGCTGGTCGATGTGGTGCCGCTGCTACCGCCGCACGACAACCGCCGTGAGCCGGACCCGGCCGAGGCGCAGCTGCTGCACTTCGCGGCTCAGCGCGGCATGACGATCGCCTCAATGGTCGCACAGATCGCCGAGTTCGGCGGGGTGCCCTCCGAGAGCGACGGCAGTGTCGACGACCTGCCGCCGGGATTCGCAGGCCGGCTCGCTGCGCGCTTGAAGGCGATGAACTTACCGCGGTTTTTGGCGGTCGAGTCGGTCGGCGATGGGATCCGGTCGTGCCTCGGTCACCTCCCCGCGATGATCGCGGACTTGGATGTGAACGCACCGCCGAGCTGGGTCGGGCGTGTCGACAAGGACAGCGACGAGTTCGCGCTGGAGGTGTTGAAGCGCCACCTGTTCTTGCGCGTGGGCGACGAGCCGCTGCCCGACTTCGGGCAGGCGGTCGTACTACTGGCGGGCGCGGTCGCGGCCGGCTGGGCGGACCCGCGACCCGAGGTGTTCGGGCCGGCGGTCTCGAGCTGGGCCAAGTCGATGCGCCATCGCGCGTTCTGGGCCGCGTTGATCCCGCGGCCCGAGACGCTGGTGTGGCTCATCACCGGGCGACGTCAGCCGGCGGATGTGCCGACCGCTTGAGTCTCCAGAGAATACTCGTGCTTGCAACGCTCGGCCGCTACAAAGCTATCGTAGCGGCCGAGCTTGCTCGGCCGGGAGTTTGCCGCACGAGGCCATCAAGTTAGATTTTCAGCTTCCATTCTGCGAGCGCCTTCTCGACGTCGGCCTTCCAGAAGAAGTTCGCGTCGGCCTTGCCGAGCTCGTAGGCCTTCTCGGCGAGCGGATAGGCGGCCTTGAAGTTGCCGCCGTTCGACAGGATCTGGGCCTTGGTCCAGAGCGCGAACCAGGTCGGCTTGAGCGCGAGCGAGGCGTCGACCAGCTCGGTCGCCTTGGCGTTGTCCTTGCCGGCGTCCATGTAGTAGCGCGCGGCGGCGGCCAGTGGCCGCCAGTTGCCATCGACGTGGGCCTGGATGGCGGCCGCGGTGTTGCGGGCGGTGTCGACCTTCACGGGGATCGACACGCGCAGCTCGTCCCACTCCATATCGATGCGGGTGCTGTCGTCGGCGGTGTTCGAGAAGATGTAGGCGAGGCGCTCACGCTTGGGGGCCTTCTCGGGCTTCGCCTCGAAGCGCAGGGCGTCCAGCTTGTCGTCGTAGTTCTGGTTCTGGGCGTCCTTGTTCTTGTTGAGCACGACGGTCCAGGCCTTCGCGGTCGGGATGAAGAACAGCGAGTAGGTACCCGCGGCGACCGGCTTGTCGGCGACCGTCACGTCGGTCCCGAAGGTGACCTTGGTCGCGGCGTTGGCGCCCGCGCGCCAGATCTGCGCGTACGGCACGAGCGTGCCGAAGACCTTGCGACCCTTGAGGCCGGGCGACGAATAGTCGACCGTGATGTCGGTGATGCCGACGGTCTGGGTCACGGTGCCGTGCGGGCTCGGGGCCGGCAGCGGCAGGCTCTGTGCGAAGGCCGCGCCGCTCGACAGCGCAAGCGAGAGGGCAACGATGGGGAAGACGATTCGGTTCATGATGAGTCCTACTCGAAGGCACGGGCGGATGAACGGGCCCGAACATGGGCGCGCAAGGTAATTGCAGGGCCTTGCGCTGACAACCCAGGCCATCCCAACGCGGCAGATAGCACCGTTCGTTCAATCGGATCGGGTCGCTTGGCGGTCGTGCGGAGCCGCGCTATCCAGGCGGCAATGAAGCTCTTCCCGCTGATTGTCCTGCTCGCTGCCGCGCCTGCCTGTGGCGAAGACGCTCCCGCGCGTGAGGTCGATGCCGACGACGTGGCAGAAACGAGCGACGTGCCCGTGGTCGCGCACGAGTGTCGCGCCTGGACCGCGGAGCGGGCGCCGCTATTTGGTGACCTGCACGTGCACACGCGCTTGTCGCTCGACGCGAACCTGCAGGGCACGCGCCTGGGTCCGGCCGACGCGTATCGCTTCGCGAAGGGCGAGGAGGTCGGCATCCAACCGCATCGCGCCGATGGCACGGCACTCCGGCGGCTGAAGCTCGAACGCCCGCTCGACTTTGCGGCGGTGACCGACCACGACCGCGGCCGACGCGGTCATTGCCAGGGCTCGAACGCACGCTGGGAGTCGCGGCCGCAGAAGCGATCAGGGCGGCGCCAAGACAAGCTTGGGTGCCAATCGACTCGCCGCTCGGTCATCACCTGGTGCGCGTCGTCGACCATACGCCACCGTATGTGCCGGCGCTCGCGGCGATTCGTGCGCAGGTCGTCGCCGCTTGGCGCGCCGCGCGGCGACCGCACCTGGAGCGCGAGGCACTGACACGGCTGCGCGCCGGCTTCGAGCTGGGGCTGGCGCCGATGGACGAGCACGCCATGGCCGCCCAATGACGCGTTGGCTCGTCCCGCTGTTGCTGCTCATCGCGCCGCCAGCGAATGCGCATCCGCTCGCGCCGACGCACCTCGTTATCGCCGTCGCCGATGGCCGGGCCGAGCTGACCCTCACGTATGGACGCGACACGGCGCGGCCCGACTTCACGGCACCGCCCTCGTGCCCGGTCGAGCAGCTCGCGACCACGACCCACGCCGAGTCGCGGGTCAGCCACCTGGTCTGGCATTGCGCGCTGGCGGGACAGCTACGGCTCACGGCCGAGGCAGGCGCGCCGCCGCTCATCGTCGAGATCAAGCGCGCCACTGGCACGACCCTGGAGGTGCTCGACGCGGCGCATCCGCTGCTCGACCTCGCGCCGGCTGTGCCCTCGCTGCTCATGACGCTCGCGACCTGGACACGGCTTGGCGTCGAGCACCTCCTCGGTGGGCTCGACCACCTGTTCCTGGTGCTCGGGCTGGCGCTCGTCATCGGCTTGCGCTGGCGGCTCTTCGCGGCCCTCACTGCGTTCACCATCGGCCACTCGCTGTCGCTCGCGCTGGGCGCGACCGGCGTGTTGGTGCTGCCGAGCGCGCTGGTCGAGAGCGCCATCGCGCTGACGCTGATAGCGCTCGCGCTCGACCTCGTGTGTGCGCGCGAGGCGCCTCACAAGAGCTTGTTCGAGAAGGCACCCTGGCTCACCGGGCTCACGGTCGGGCTCATCCATGGGCTCGGCTTCGCCGGCGTCTTGAGCGAGCTGGGCCTGCCGCGCGACCAGTCCGCCGTTCCGCTGCTCGGGTTCAACCTCGGGCTCGAACTCGCCCAGCTCGGGGCGGTGCTCGTCTTCGGCGGCATCTACTTCGCGTTACGCGCGACTCCCTTGCCGCTGCGTCATGTGCCGACCAGCGCGGGCTGGCTCCTCGGCATGGTCAGCTCGGCCTGGCTCGTCGAGCGAGCCTTGGCGCTGTGAGCACGCTGCGCGCGGACTGACGACAGTTCGCTGTCAGCCAGCGGGTCGTGCACTTCGCGGTCGTGTCGGGCGCTGCTGCTTGAACAGCTCGCGCCGCGCGCTCTCGGACAGGACGATTACCGCGGGGTGCTGCAGCTTGCGTTGCAGGGTCACCGCGTAGAAGCGCTCGCGCACACCGCTCAGGTCGCCGACCCGCTGGCACTCGAACTGCGACTCGATCTCGTGCGCGATCGCCGCCGCGCCCGCGAAGAGGCCGAAGCCCTCGCGCCCGAACGCCGTCATCAGCGCGCTGTCCTCGAACTCGCCCACGATCGTCGGGCGCACGCCGAGCTCGTCGAACATCAGGTCCAGCGACCGTCGCAGCGTCGTGCCGACCGTCGGCAACAACATCGGCGCGCCGTTCAACGACTGCGGAAAGCCCTTCTTGTATTGCTTCGCCAGCGCCGCCACGCCGAACACGCTGACGCCACACTCGCCGAGCAGGTGATTGAACACCTTGAGGCTCGTGTCCGGCGACACCGGCGCGTCGGTCAGCACCACGTCGAGGTGGTGCGCCGCGAGGTCGGCGACGAGGCGCTCGGGCGAGTCCTCGCGACACACGACCGTGAACTGCAGCTCCTCTTTGCGCTTGAAGATCGGCTCGATGAGGCGCCAGCAGATGAGCTTGGGCACCACCTGCGCGACGCCCACGTGCAGCTTGTGCGAGCGCCCGCCTGTCCACGCGACCTGGCCGCGCACCGTGTCGACGAGCTCGCGCCCGAGCGTGAAGATCTCATCCGCGAAGCCGAGCACGACCCGCCCCATCTCGGTCGGCACCAGGCGGCGGCCGTGCTTTTCGAACAGCGCCTCACCGAGCGCCTCCTCGAGCGCCTTGACCTGACTGCTGATCGCCTGCGGCGACAGCCTCAATTTCGCGGACGCCGGTGCGAGCCCGCCTTCACGCGCGACGGTCCAGAAGTAGAGGAGGTGGTGATAGTTGAGCCACTCGGCCATCGTCGCACGATCCCAGAAAGCGGCAGTATTGTCGCGAAACTTCCTGATTGTCGAACAATGACCCGGTGCCCACGCTCCGCCCTCGCCGTCCGGTGCGCTGTCTGCGCCGGCGAGCCAAGGAGTAGGCGATGCCCCCCATCGAGTCGGTCGGTTCTCCCGCGCTGTGGATAGGCTTCTTCGCCTTCGTGCTGGTCATGTTGGCGCTCGACCTCGGCGTCTTCCACAAGAAGGCGCACGTCGTCACGTTCAAGGAAGCCGCCATCTGGAGCGCGGTCTGGGTCAGCCTCTCGCTCGTCTTCAACGGCGTCGTGTTCGCCACCGCCGGCAGCCAGGCCGGCATCGAGTTCACGACCGGCTACCTCATCGAGAAGTCACTCTCGGTCGACAACATCTTCGTGTTCGTCGTGATCTTCGGCTCGCTCGGGATCCCGCCGCAGTACCAGCATCGCGTCTTGTTCTGGGGCATCCTCACCGCGCTCATCCTGCGCGCCATCATGATCTTTGCCGGCGTCGCCGCCATCAACCAGTTCCACTGGCTCATCTACGTGTTCGGCGGCTTCCTCGTCCTCACCGGCATCAAGCTCTACCTGCAGCGCGACAAGCCCGAGTCCCCCGAAGAGAGCAAGATCCTGCAGTGGGCGCGACGCGTCATCCCGACGACCTCGCGCTTCGACGGCCAGAAGTTCTTCACGATCGAGAATGGCAAGCGCATGGCGACCCCGCTCTTCCTCGCGCTCATCCTGGTCGAAGTGTCGGACGTCATCTTCGCGGTCGACTCGATCCCCGCCATCTTCGCGGTCACAAACGACCCGTTCATCATCTTCACCTCGAACATTTTCGCCATCCTCGGCCTGCGCTCCCTGTTCTTCATGCTCGCCGGCATGGTCGACAAGTTCCGCTACCTCAAGGTCGGCCTCGCCGTCGTGCTCGTCTTCGTCGGCGTCAAGATGTTGATCCTCGACCTCTACAAGATCCCGGCACTCATCTCGCTCGCGGTGATCCTCGGCATCCTCACCGCCTCCATCGTCCTGTCGCTGCGCGCCTCGCGCCGCGATGAGGCCGAGGCCGCGTCGAAGAAGGTCGGCTGACAGCTCTGACGCTAGCGCAACGCCTCGCTGCGGAACCAATCCGCCAGGCGTCGCGTGCCGACCTGCGGCGCGACCACGTCCGCAACCGCGACCTCGGTCGCAAAGCGCACGAGCTGTGACAGGCGCGGTGAAAAGGGGGTCATCAGCACCGACCCGGCGCGGGCTACCCACGGTGGCACGTGCCGATAGCGCGGTGGCTTGCCGATCGCCTCGAACGCGAGCCGACCGACATCCTCGCGCGTCAGCACGTCCGGTCCGCCCAGCGATTGTTCGGCCGGCCCGCCCTCGCACACCGCCGCGACCGCGATCGCGGCGAGGTCGCGATCATCGATCGGGTTCGAACGCGCCTGGCCATCGCCAAAGACCGGCACGCGCCCGCCCTTGGCCATCCCGAGGAACGCGCTCAGCGCCGAATAGAACGCGGTCGGTCGCAGCACATGACCACCCGCCGTCGCGAGCACAGCCCGCGCAACCTCTTCGTGGGCCGCGAAGTAGGCGAGCCGCTCAGTCTGCGGGATGACGAACGCCGACACGTACACGAAGCGCGGCACCCGGGCTGCCTCCGCCTCGGAGAGCAGGTTCAGGTTGGCCGGCACATCGATCCCCTGATAGCCGCGCCACCCCGCCCCGAGCTTCAGCGACACCGACGCGCCGAGGCACGAGAAAACCGCATCGACGCCGTCGCACACACCCGCGAGCTGTGCTCGTATCCGTGCGTCGCCGACCCTTACCTCGCTCGTGCCGAGCGCCGCTGCGCGAACCGCATCGCGGCTCAGCGCGCGCACCTCGACGCCGCGCTCACGCAGCCCTCGCACCACCTCGCGCCCGAGCATGCCGGTCGCACCTGCGACAAGTACCTTGCCCACTTTCGCCATGTTGTCCTCCTCGTGAGGATCATGGCATATCACCAGCGGCGGTAGAGCGCCACATAGCCGTCGAGGACCGCGTTCATCTCGAAGCGCCCGACGGCCCGCTCACGCGCGGCGAGCCGCATGCGACCAAGGCGCGCGGGATCCGCGAGCAGCTCCAGCGCGGCGGTGGTCATGCCGGCGATGTCGCCGACCGGCAAGAGGCGGCCGGTCTCGTGGTCGGCGATCACCTCGGGCAGGCCCCCGACGCGGCTCGCGATGACCGGCACGCCCATCGCCTGGGCTTCCAGGGCAGCGACTCCGAAGCTCTCGCTCTCGGACGGCAAGAGGAACAAGTCCGCCTCCTGCAGATGCGCACGCACGTCGTGCAGCTCGCCGACGAAGTCGACCTTTGTCTGCAGCCCGAGCCTCTCGACCAGGTACTCGACGCGGCCGCGCTCTGGCCCGTCGCCGATCAGCGTGAGGTGCGCCGGACGCTCACGCAGGACGCCAGCGAAGACCTCGACGACATCGGGCACGCGCTTGACCGCGCGGAAGTTCGAGACGTGTACGAGCGCAGCCGGACGGTCACCATACGGCAGCGTACGGTTGGGCGCGAAGCGCTGCATGTCGACGAAGTTTGGGATCACATCGATCGGCAGACCATCGAGGTCCAACAAGCGATGGGTCTCGTCGCGCAGCCACGTCGACGGGGTCGTGACAGCGTCGCTCTGCTGGATCGAGAAGCGCGTGATCGGGCGGTAGGTTGGGTCGCTGCCGACCAGCGTGATGTCGGTGCCGTGCAGCGTCGTCACGATGCGCGGTGCGTGCGCCCCCAACACCGAGCGGGCGAGGAACGCGCTGGTCGCGTGCGGCACCGCGTAGTGCACGTGCAGGATGTCGAGCTTCTCGTGGCGCGCGACGTCGACCATGCGCGAGGTCAGCGCGAGCGTGTAGGGCGGCTGATGGAACACCGGATAGTCGCGCACCTCGATGCGATGGAAGATGATTCCGTCGGCACTTTCAGCAAGGCGGGCAGGGCGGTCATATGCGAACAGGTGCACGCGGTGGCCGCGTCGCGCCATGCCGAGGCCAATCTCGGTCGCGACCACGCCGCTGCCCCCAAACGTCGGATAGCAGGAGATCCCGATGTTGAGTGGCACCTGCATCAGCGGGCCTCGAACAACAGTGCCGGGCCTGGCCGCGAGCGTAGATGCGTCAGCGGATCGGCGACATGCAGCGTCGCCCGCATGATGAACGGCTCGGCCGCGATGGACCCAATCTGCGCACCATAGAACTGATCGCGCGCCGCGATCGAATCGATCCCAGACGCAGCCGCGTGCGACACCAAAGTCCCACCATCGGCCGTCCGGGCGGCGCCGACCTGGCTCGCATGGCACGCGATTGCGGCCCGCTTGGTCGTCAGCGTATGCGCGATGTCGACCACGAACGACGGCTTCACGAGCACGCGCATCGGGTAGTGCAGCACCTCGCGCACGACGTGACGCGGCAAGGTCGGCATGAAGCCACCCGCCGACGCGAGGAACACTGCGCGCAAGACAAGCCGCGCGGCCGCCTCGTGATCGGGATGTCGCTCCTCGGTCCACGGGCACAAGACCAGCTCTGGCTTGCGCGTGCGCAGGTACGTCACCAGCGCCGCAGTCTGCTCCGGGTCGTCGGCACGAACGCCACCATCGGGCAGGCCGAGCTGGTCGCGCATAACCCCGAGCACCTGCGCCGCATGTGCCGCCTCGACCGCACGGATGGCGGGTGTGCCGCGGGTCGCGCTCTCGCCGCGGGTGAGGTCCAGGATAGCGACCCGCTGGCCCAGCTCGACCATGTGGCGCGTGGTGCCGCCGATGAACAGCTCGACGTCGTCGGGGTGGGGGCCAATCGCGAGCACATCGAGTCCGTCACTCATAGGTCGACCACCTTCGGCGTGCCATCGAACGGCGTGATGCTGGCGACGATCGTATCGACCAGCGCCTTGGCGCCCACCTGGGCCGCGAACGACACGAACGCGAGCACCCGCTCTTGCGGCGCTTCGTTCGGCGCAAGCAGCGAGACGAAGCGCGTGAGCCGCTCCGACGTGGTCGCGTCGCTCTCGAGCGCCAGCCTGCGTGACCGATCCAGCAGCCGATCGAGCGTCGCGCTGACAACCTCGTGCGCCTTCTTGGCGTGCTTGCCAAAGCCTGAATCGCCGCGTGTGTCGGCTTCTTTTCCCAAGGCACTCAGACCCGCCTCCAGCGCCGCAGTCAGGTCGCGATGGTGCGCCTCGATCGGCGCGAAGTCGGCCTGCTCACGCGCCATTTTCTGCGCCAGCTCCGCCTTGGGCAGCCCCGCCTCGTGCACCCCGAGCCCAAGCTGCTCGCCGAGCCTGCGCGCGGTCGCGGTCACCAGCGTCAGGCGCGCACGCGGCACCGCCAACGGCATCGCGCGACCGGCCAACGCATACAGCGGCGCGAGCTGCGCGAAGTACGCGAGCTCGCCCGGGCCACCGATATACGCGACTGTCGGCAACAGCGTGTCCTGCAGCAGCGGACGCAACAGCGCGGTCGTCGTGAAGCGCTCGGGCGCCTCCGCCAGCGCCGTCTCGATGGCACCACTGTCGAGCGTCTTGCCAGTCGTTGCGAGGTCCTTGGTGGTCCAAGTATCTCCGCGCGCCCGCGCCAGCCGGTGCCGTGGCGCCTCGCACGCGGTCGCGTAACACGACAGCGCCGCGCCCTCGCGCAGCGGCACCTGAACCTCGAAGCCGGCCTGCGTCAGCGCCTCGGAGCGTTCGGCCAGGGTCCGGTGGATCGCCTCCGCGTGGCGCAGCGAGAACGCGTGCAGCGGCGCCGCGAGCCGCGCCAGGTCCGCCTTGCAAGCGGCCGCGCGTGGGTCGAACACGATGAGGCCATGGTCTTGGAACAGCTCGGCCAGCGTGTTCGCGAACGCGTCGGCCCAGCTCGCGTCCGCCCGATAGTGCCGCGACAAGAGCGCCGTCACCGCTTCGGCATGCGGCCCCGTCAGGCTCGCCGCGGCCAGCGCCGTCGCGATGCTGGGACCCAGCCGCCGCTCCGACAGCGACACGCGTGCATCTCGCACAGTATCGCCTGCGGCTGCCGCCAGCTCGTCGCCGACCTGCAAGGTCGTGAGACCGCTCGCGCTCGGCACGGTCGTCGACTGCACCTCGGCGAAGTCGTGGTCTTCGGTCTGGAGCCAGAACACCGGCACCACCGGATGGCCAGTCGCCGCCGTCAGCTCACGCGCATCGACCACCGCCGACGCCGCCTTGTGCAACGTGTAGAGCGGCCCGAGGAAGAGCCCGACCTGCTGCCCGGTCACGACCACCGCCGCGCCTTGCCGCAGCAACTCCAGGTTGGCGGCCCGCGTCGGACTCGCCGGCCGCAGCGCTTCTTGTGCCGCGATGGCCGCGAAGACCGCCGGTTCGATCGGTCGCGCCCGCGCCGCAAGGACGGCGGCCGCGCGCGCCTCTGGCTCGGCAAAGCCCCGTCCGAGAAAGCTCGTAGCAATCGGCTCGCCAGCCAACCAGGCAGGTGTGAACGCTCGACTCATCCAGTCCCCAGGTCGAGGCCGCTGATGCACGACCACGAGTCAGCTCAACGTCGCACAACCGCGATTGGTTCGCGAAGGTCTCGCGAAGGTCGGCCTTCCGTGCGATGAGCCCCCCGTGAAGGGCGGGAACCTCGTGAAGGCAGGCGGTTAGCATGGGCGCCATGGGCATGACGCGGCGCTCGACGCTGCTCCGCAACTTTCAGGCCGGCACGACGACCGCGGTCGTGATCATCCCGCAGGGCATGGCCTATGCGATGGTCGCCGGGCTCGAGCCGATCCACGGGCTCTATGCGGCGCTCCTGCCGCTGGTGGTCTACGCGCTCATTGGCCGGTCGCGTGAGCTCGCGGTCGGGCCGGGCGCGCTCGATACGCTGCTGGTCGGAGCGTCGCTGTCGACGATGGCCTTCATCACGCCGGGCACCTACGCGGGCTACGCGGCGCTCTTGGCGCTGCAGGTGGCGGCCATCCAGCTTCTGCTCGGCGCCTTGCGCGGCGGCTTCCTCGTCAACTTCCTGTCGGCGCCAGTGCTCAGCGGCTGGACCTCGGCGGCGGCTATCACCATCGCGCTCAGCCAATTCGGCAACCTCTTCGGCTTCAAGCTCGCGGCGACCCCGCACTTCCACGAGCTGGTCTATCGCATCGGCTCGAGCCTCGCCGCCATCAACCCCGTCACAGCCGTGGTCGGGCTCGTGTGCGTGGTCCTCCTGGTGCTCGGCAAAAGGCACATCCCGCGTGCGCCTTACGCGCTCGGCGTGGTCGTCATCGCGACCGCCGTCTCGGTCCTCGCCGGGCTTGCCGGCCATGGCGTCGCGGTGATCGGCACCATCCCCCAGGGCCTGCCCGCGTTCGAGGTACCGCCAATCGAATGGGACAGCTTTGTCGCACTATTACCGACCGCATTTGCCATCGCGATGGTCGGCTACCTGACGATGATCTCGATCGCCAAGACCTTCTCCGAGCGCAATCGTTACGACATCAATCCCAACCGCGAGCTGCTCGCGGCGGGCGCCGCCAACCTCGTCGCCGGCCTCAGCCGCGGCTTCCCGGTGAGCGCCAGCTTCTCGCGCTCGGCCGTGCACGCCCAGGCCGGCTCGACCTCGCACCTGACCCTGCTCATCACCGCGGGCTGGGTCGCGCTGACACTGCTGTTCCTGACGGGCCTCCTGCATGACCTGCCCAAGGCGACCTTGGCCGCAATCATCATCACGGCGGTCTATGGCCTCATCGACTTCAAGATCCTGAAGCGCCTGCGCACCGTGAAGCCGATCGACATGTGGCTCCTGGTCATCACGTTCATTGCGACGCTCGGCATCGGCATCGAGCCGGGGATCGGCATCGGCGTCGCCGCCTCGCTGATGGTCTTCATCTACGAGTCGACCCGCCCGCACACCGCGGTGCTCGGCCGCCTCGGCGCCACACCCGACTTCCGCAACGTCCGTAACTATTCGGAAGCGAAGACCTATCCCGGTCTCCTCATCCTCCGCATCGACGCCCAGTTCTACTTCGGCAACGTCACCTTCTTGAAGACGCTCTTGAAGCAGCTCGAGCGTGACGCGAATGAGCCCTTGCGCGCCGTCATCCTCGAAGCCTGCAGCTTCACGCAGCTCGACAGCAGCGCCGACTCGGCCTTGCACGGCATCATCGACGACTACCGCAAGCGCGACGTGCGCTTCATGTTCGCCAGCGTCAAAGTCCCGGTGCTCAACGTGATGAAGGCGTCCGGCCTCTACCAGAAGCTCGGCCCGGACCACTTCTTCCTCAACGTCGACGACGCGGTGAAAGCCTGGCTTGCGGGGACTTGAAGGTGGCAGGGCGGCTCGCGGGTATGGGTCACGTTACCCGACCCATTCCTTGGCATCTGTAGCGGCCGAGCTTACCAGGCCGGAATTGGACCGCCCCAATCGTAGCGGCCGAGCTTGCTCGGCCGGTGTCGAATCAACGGATTCGCTCGTGAATTGGCTGTCGCGCCCGCGCTGGAGATGACGAGCACGACAACCGAAACGCTACCGCATCAAGCCTCGCGACGAACCGCGCGGCGCACGAGCCACAGCCCGAGGAACGCGCCGACGAGCCAGAGGGCGCCCTGCGAGCCACCAGCACAACCGCTGCCACCCGACGCTACGACCGGGCCTTCGCCATCGGCGCACGCGTCACCGATGCCGTCCTCGTCCTTGTCCGCCTGGTTGGTGTTCTTGACGGTCGGGCAGTTGTCGTCGCGATCGATGACGGTGTCGCCATCGTGGTCGAGGCTCTCGGGGTCGACCGAGACGCTGCACTCCTCGGTAGACTTATTGCCCGAGGGGTCGGTCGCCGTGACGGTGTAGGTCACCTTGACGTCGCCACCGGCCAGCGCCGGAGCATCCGCCACGACCACCTTGCCGTTGTCGATCGTCACCTCGCAGCGCTCGCTGACGGCGGTCTTTTCGCCGGCGACGACCCGGGCACAGGCCGCGTCGGCGATGGCGATGGTCGCACCGCAGTTGTCGGTCGCACGCGGCGTGAATGTCGCCACGAGGTCGGTCTTACCCACCGCGCCGCCACAGTCGATGACCGGCAGCGTCGCGTCGACCACCGTCAGCGTCGTCGTGCAGCTCGCCGTCGCGCTGTCGCTCGGGCGGGTTGCCGAGAACGTGATCGGCGTCTCGCCGATGATGAACGACGCCGCGACACTGCTGACCGCCGTCTCGCCGTTGCACTGGTCGACCGCCGACGCGGTGAGCGCCTCGTTCCACCCGCAGAAGTCGTCGGGCGCGTTCTTCGTCAGCGTCAGCTCGCAGTCGATCGTGAAGTCGTCGAGCTCGGTCACGGTGACGGTCGTCTCGCACGTCTGCGCGTTGCCGGACGCATCGGTCGCGGTCACGGTCACGGTGTTCACGCCCGGCCCGAAGAACGTGTCCTCGAGGCCAGTGATCGTGACGTCGCCGCAGCCATCGTTCGCCACCACATCCAGCGCGACGTCCTTGCCGCAGGTGCCTGCGTCCCCGGTCACGCTGACCGCGGCGGGGCAGGTGATCGTCGGCTTCACGTTGTCGATCACGGTGACGTTGGTCGTGCAGGTGCCGCGGTTGCCCGCGATATCAGTGGCCGTAAACGTCACGATGGTCGTGCCGAGCGGGAACGTCGCAGGCGCATCGTTGCTGATCGCCGTCGTCGAGCACGCGTCGGTCGCCGAGGCGTTGCCGACCGTCACGGTGTTGCCACCGGCCACGCACTGCACGCGGTCGACCGCGGCCGGGCAGGTCACGACGGGCGCGACCGCGTCCACGCTGCAGCCGGCGCAGACCTCGTCGATCACGTAGTCGCAGACGCCCGTCGCCGGATTGCAGGTGCCGTCGGTGGCGCATGGGTTGGTCGAGTCGCAGCCCTTCTCAGAGCCGAGGCACTCGCCCGCGCTGCACGTCTCGCGATCGGTGCAGGCGTTGCCGTCGTCGCACGCGTCGCCGTTCCTCATCGGGACCGCCACGCAGCCGTCGTCGGGGTCGCAGGCGTCGACCGTGCAGGCGTCGCTGTCGTCGCAGGTGACCGGGGTCGTCACGACGCACACGCCGGCGTCGCAGGCCGCGACCTCGGAGCACGGGCCGCCGTCGCACGGGGTCTCGTCGTCCAGGCTCGAGCATGGGTCCTCACCGCACGCGACCGGGATGTGTCTGCAGCCCGTCGCCGCGAGGCAGCTGTCGGCGGTGCACGGGTCGTTGTCGTCGCAGTCGACCGCAGCGTGAGCGACACCGGTCGCCGGCACGCACTTATCGGTCGTGCACGCGTCAGCGTCGTCAATCACGACCGCCGTGTGCGAGACGCCCGCGGTCGTGTCGCAGCTGTCGGTGGTGCACGCGTTGTTGTCATTGATGACGACCGCCGTGTGCGAGACGCCCGTCGTCGGCGAGCACGCGTCGGTGGTGCACGCGTTGCCATCGTCGATGACGAGGGCGACGTGCTTCACCCCGGTCGTCCCGTCGCAGCTATCGGTGGTGCACGCGTTGTTGTCGTTGATGTCGATCGCGTCGTGGGTCACAGCGCCGCTGGTCGGGTCGCACTTGTCGAGGGTGCACGCGTTGTTGTCGTCGACGACCGCGGGCGTATGCGTGATGGCGCCGGTGGTCGGGTTGCACGCGTCGATGGTGCAGCCCTGGTTGTCGTCGACGTCGACCGGGACGTGCGTGATCGTGCCGCTCGCCGGTGCGCACGCGTCGGTCGTGCACGGGTTGCCGTCGCTAATGTCGATTGCAACGTGCGCCACGCCGGTCGTGATGTTGCAACTGTCGGTCGTGCAAGCGTCGTTGTCGTCGGTGACGACCGCGACGTGCGTGACAACCCCATTGGTCGGATTGCACGCGTCGACCGTGCAGGCGTTGTTGTCCTGGACGACGGTCGGTGTGTGGGTGACGCCGCCGCCAGCCGTGCAGGCGTCGGCCGTGCAGAGATCGCCATCGTTGGTGTTCACCGCGACGTGCGTGATGTTGCCGTTGGCCGGGTTGCATGCGTCGGTCGTGCACAGGTCGTTGTCGTTGATGGCGGCAAGCGGCGTGTGGCTGATGCCTGTTTGCGCGTTACACGCGTCAACGGTGCACGGGTTGCCGTCGTCGACCACGACCTGCGTGTGGGTGATGCCGCCGCCCGCGGTGCAAGCATCGGTCGTGCAGGCGTTGCTGTCGTCCAGAGAGACCGCGACGTTGGTTATGTTGCCGGTCGCCGGGTCGCACGCGTCGGTCGTGCACAGGTTGTTGTCGGTGACTGCGACGGCCGTGTGGGTGATGGAGCCGTTCGTGGTGTTGCAAGCGTCGGTCGTGCAGGCATTGCCGTCGTCGATGGCGGCCAGCGCGGGATGCGTGATGGCGCCGGTGCTCGTGTTGCAGACGTCATCGGTGCACGCGTTGCTGTCGGTGACCGCGACGGCGGTGTGGGTGATGTTGCCGTTGCTAGTGTCGCAGGCGTCGGTCGTGCACGCGTTGGCGTCGTCGATGGCGGGCAGGGCGGTATGCGTGATGGCGCCAGTGGTCGTGTTGCACGCGTCATCGGTGCACGCGTTGCTGTCGTTGATTGCCGCGAGCGCTGTGTGGTCGGTCGCGCCAGTCGACGTGTTGCACACATCATCCGTGCAGGCGTTGTTGTCGCTGGTCGGCGTGACGGCGACGTGGGTGATAGCGCCGGTCGTAGTGTTGCACGCGTCGGTCGTGCACGGATTGGCGTCGTCGATGGCGACGGCCGTGTGGGTGATGGCGCCGGTCGTGGTGTTGCACGCGTCGGTTGTGCACGCGTTGCCGTCGTTGATGGCGGCCCGCGCGGTATGCGTGATGGCGCCGGTCGACGTGTTACACGCGTCATCGGTACACGCGTTGCTGTCGTCCGTGACCACGGCTGTGTGAGTGATGGCGCCGGTCGAAGTGTTGCACGCGTCGGTCGTGCACGGGTTGGTATCGTCGATGGAGACGGCCGTGTGGGTGACGTCGCCAGCGCTGCACGCGTCGTCGGTGCAGGCGTTGCTGTCGTTGATAGTAGCGAGCGGCGGATGGGTGACGGTGCCGGTCGCGGTGTCGCAGAGATCCTGGGTGCAGGCATCGCCATCGGAGATGCCGCTCTTCGGGGTGTGGCTCACGCCGGTCGTCGTGTCGCACGCGTCGTCGGTGCAGGCGTTGTTGTCGTCGATGTTGACGGGGTTGTGACTCGCGACGCCATTGGCATCACAGACGTCGTCGGTGCAGGCGTTGCCGTCGTCGACATTGGCGCCCAGGGTGTGCGACGGGCCGGTCGTCGTGTCGCAGGCGTCGACGGTGCAGCTGTTGCCGTCGTCGATGTTCGTCGCCGGGTGCGTGATCCCCGTGACCGGGTCGCACAGGTCGTCGGTGCAGGCGTTGTTGTCGTTGGTGTTGACTGGCGTATTGGCCGTGCCGGTGCTCGGGTCGCACGTGTCAGTGGTGCAGACGTTGTTGTCATTGGGATCGACGGGCGTGTGAAAGACGCCGCTGATCGTGTCGCAGCCATCGGTCGTGCATGCGTTGGTGTCGGCGGGGTCGATGGCGGTGTGAAAGACGCCGGTGCTCGGGTCGCAGCCATCGCTGGTGCACGCGTTCAGATCATCGGTATTGACGGTGTTGTGGAAGACGCCGGTGGTCGGGTCACAGCCGTCAGTCGTGCAGGCGTTCGAGTCGTCCGTGTTGACGGCCGCATGACCCTCGACGCCGTTCACGCAGGTGTCGGTAGTGCAGACGTTGTTGTCGTCGACGGCGGCGGTGCAGCCGGTGCCCGTCACCGTGACCGATGCGGTGGCGATGTTGTTGTTGATGTTGGGGTCGTACTCGTCGCCCTCGACGATGAGGTCGGTCTGGTCCGTCTCTGTCAGGAGCTTGGCGAACGCCACGAGCTTGATCGCGAACGTGACCGTCTCGCCGGCGTCCGCGTCGCTCAGGCAGTAGATGTCGCCGTTGACGTCGAGTTCGCAATTCGCTGGGAACGAAGGGTCGGTGTCGTCGACGAAGAGCAGGGTCTGGTCGTAATACGCGGTGACGTTGAAGACCGTGTTCGCGTTGCCGCCGTTGACGACCGTGAGGGTCAGGGTCGTCGTCTCACCGTCGGCGACCGTGCTCGGGACGTAGACCCCTGTGACGCTGAGGTCGGCTCGATTGATCGTGAGCGTCGCCGAGCCGGTGTTGTTGCCTGGCGTCGGGTCGGTCGAGCCGCTGGTCAGCGTGACGCCGACGACTGCCGTGTTCGCGGTTGGTGCGGCGCTGACGGTGTACGGGATGTCGATCGAGGTGGTGCTCGCGCCGTTCGCGAGGGTGGCGACGGTGCACTTGATGTAATTCGGGGTCGCGTCGGTCTCGTGGGTGCAACCAGCCGGGAGGGTGCCGAACGTGAGGTTGGCGTCGTCCGGGATCTTCGCGACGATCGCCGTCGCATCCGAGGTGCCGTTGTTCTTGATCACGAGCTTGAGGGTCGTCGCCCCGCCCGCCGAGGCG
>Ga0335397_10000791_pt1 | contig 42351 bp, 41 predicted proteins | sample MAT04_FD_205740 | JGI IMG/M metagenome (GOLD analysis project Ga0335397, IMG submission 205740) | Freshwater microbial communities from Lake Fryxell liftoff mats and glacier meltwater in Antarctica - MAT-04 (spades assembly) (version 2) ... | reverse complement strand
TTTTGCAATTAATAATTTTATTCTGACACTACTTTTAGTGGTATTTATTTCTGGCCTACTATACGTTTGGGTAGATGTAAAAATGAATAGTGTAATTCATAACTTGGCAGCTGCACTTTATCTTTTATTGGTGCCAGCAATTATGCTGGTGGTTGGAGTTGGCAACGAGGCGCTTTTTGGAGTTAGCGTATTCTTGGGCGTATCGCTGCTATTGCTTATGACACTTTCTACCAGGGTTTCGCCAAAGCATTCGTTTACGGTGGTGCTTAATACTTTGTTTTTAATTGCCTGGGAAAGCTTTTTAATTCTAAGGTAAAATTAAACAATGCAAACTTCTAAGCTTATCTTTGTGTATAACGCCAATAGTGGAGTTGTAAACTCTTTGCTAGACGCTGCTCATAAGCTTATTTCGCCAACTAGTTATAAATGCGATTTATGCACGCTTACATTTGGCGCTGCCACTGTAAAGGCAGAATGGAAGAACTTTGTTAAAGACTTGCCTGTTTCTACCGAGTTTCTTCATATTGATGAATTTAATAAGAAGTACCCTAGCTTGATTGGGAAATATGAATTTCCTATTGTGCTTATGCAAAAAGAAGAAAACTACCAGGTTTTTATTACTAGCCAAGAATTTAGTGGTTATCAGGATTTAGGAGCCTTAATGAAGGCAGTGCAGGAGAAGTTGGGAAGAAGTAAATAGTTTAAGGTAGAATTTTATTATCGTTAACTAAACAAACTAATCTAGTTTAAACAATTACTCCGTATGACTTTTAATCACCTTCAGTTAAACACCTCAACTTTAAGAGATACTGCAAAAGTAGCAGAGCTTATTAAGTCTTACGATCTAGACTTTGCATGTTTACAAGAAATAGCTTATCCAATTGGTCAAGTTAGCCCTTTAAAAGAATTGCTAGGAGATAAATTGAATTATATAGATGGTGTCCATTTTCACTATTTACCTAAGAATCAAAGTATTGGCGTGGCAGTTGTTTCAAAATATCCAGTTATTGATGTCGTTAGAACATATTTTAATACTCCAAACTTTCAGCCAAAGACTATTAAGCCAGAGGACGAATTTTCTGGAACTTTATTAAATGATTCTGCTGCCGAAGGTTTTCCTGGTTCTCGAGGAATTAAACATTCAATAAAGTCTCGCTGTATTTTAAGTGTGTTGATTGAAACGAAAGTAGGTTTGGTAAGAGTTGTAACTACTCATTTTACGGTTTCTGATGTTTGTACAGAGACAACACAAATGTTCCAGATGGCTCAACAAGTTAATTCTTTGGTAGGCAATTCTATGGCAGTTCCAACAATTTTTGCAGCAGATTTAAATCTTAGGGCTCAATCTTATTCTGTAGAGAAATTAAAAGAAGTTTTAACTTGTCATACTCAAGACTTAAAAGATACTTTAGCCGTATCTCACCCAGCCAAGAAAAATAACTTTCCAGATGGATTAGCAATCGATCATGTATTTTCTAAAGGCCTAAAACATGAAGGCACAGAGACTTTGGATATTGATTATGCAGATCATAAGGCTGTGCTGAGTAGATTCTCGTTAGGTAACTAAATCTACACGGTCTAGTATTTACTCATTTCATTCATAAACTAGCCCGGGGCGCCGAAGGTTCCCTGCGGCACTCCGAATTTGTAAGGCCGAAGGCCTAACAAATTCGGAACAACACGACTTGAACGTGCAGTCTCACGCACCCCATGCGTGTGCTTTAGCCAATTAAGCTATGCTCCGACACTAACTATTAAGGTGATTAGCACTAATCCACGTAATGTCTATTTTCTACTGTAAACCTGTGGTTTTTACGTTGCCAGAAAATTAGCAACGGACCAATAATACTTCCTAAAATTATAACTCCTGTAATTCTAATGACCAAAGCGTGAACTTCTGGGCCGTTGTTGGCTAGAATGCCAGCCGCAGCAGTATAAAGAGCAGTACACAGGCTTAAAACACAATCGTACATTGCATACGCACTACCTTCTCCGTCTTTGTTAAGTGCCTTTGCAAAAAGCTTGCGCCAATTTACTAGGTTGCAGGCAGCGCCTAAACCGAACACAATTTGCAACAAGTAGTAAGGAAAAGCAGATTGCAAGTCTGGGTAAACAAGGAAGGGAACACCCATTAAAATGTTTCCCAAAACTAACATGCTTATTTCATCGTTGCTGCCAAAGATTTTGTCTGCCAAGATGCCAAGAGGAATTTGAGTTAAAGCACGAACAATTAAGCCAAAAGCGCCGCCAATGCCAATTATTTCTAGTGCGTTGACTCCAAGCTGCCTGCTTAGGTACACTCCTACTAGTGAAGTGGTGGCAAAATATAACCCCCAAGAGAAAATATCGCTTATAGTAAGCGCCCAGATTGTAGGATTAAGTCTTAAGGATGACATCTTTATTATCTTAGCAAGCCGCTTTAAATATTGATATGCTAGAAGTGGAGGAGAATAGTGCCTCCTATTTATATTAAACATATTTATTAAAAGTTAGATAAAATGCCAAGAATTGGAATTATTAATGGTGGCGGAGACTGTGCAGGATTAAACGCTGTAATTGCATCTATAGTAAAAACAGGTTTACCACACGGTTACGAGTTTATAGGTTTTATGAAGGGTTTCGACGGCACCTTAAAGCCAAATCAAACAGTAAAGTTAGACTACGAAGCTGTACGTGGAATTACTCACCAAGGTGGAACAATTTTGCGTACTACAAATCATGGCAACAGGTTTCCTAGCAAGCGTGCAGATGGTCAGAAGCTAATTATGCCACCAGATATTCTTAACGAAATCTTAGAAACAAACAAAGAATTAGGTTTAGACGCCTGGATAGTTATTGGAGGAGACGGCACATTAAGTAGCGCAATTCCTTTCATTGAAGCAGGAGTTAAAGTTGTTGGAGTTCCAAAAACAATGGACAACGACCTTAAGCGCACAGACAAAACTTTCGGATTTAGCACAGCTGTAGAAGTTGTTACAGAAGCTCTAGACAGAGTTCACACAACTGCTACAAGTCATGACAGAGTATTCTTTGTAGAAACAATGGGCAGAAATGCAGGTTGGGTTGCTCTTTACTCTGGTTTAGCCGGTGGAGCAGATGCAATTCTTATTCCAGAAATAAAGTTTAGCTACGAGAAAATAATAGAGCTACTACGTCAGCGTCGCGAAACAGGCAGAAACTATGCTGTTATTGTAGTTGCAGAAGGTGCCGCAGAAATAGAAGAAGGTCAGATTCTAAAGAGTGCAAACTCAGAAAAAGAAAATCAATTGGGAGGAATTTCAGAGCAAATTATGCGTCAAATTAAAGAACGCACTGGCGACGAATTTGAAATGCGCAATGTTGTACTTGGTCATTTGCAACGTGGAGGCGCTCCTAATGCAGAAGATAGAATTCTTTCACAGCGCTACGGTGCTGCTGCAATGAACTTGGTAATGGAAGGCAAGTTCGGCAGAATGGTTGCTTTACAAGGAAACGATGTTGTAGACGTAGATTTAATGGGAATAGACGATGGCGTAAAAATGGTTACAGCAGAAGACCCAATTATTAAGTCTGCCAGAGACTTAGGAATTTCTTTCGGAGACTAATTCGTGAAATCTAAGCTGCTACAAGGGGTAGGATACTACCTATCTATTATTCTGCCTTTGGTAGTGGCGTTTATAGTTTGCGGCGCGTTTTTAGAACACGTTGCAATTGCAGGCATTCAAGATTTAAAAACTTTTTCCATTCTAGACATTATTCTGTTAGGAACTTTAATCCCTTTCTTCATAGCGTTATCTGGTCTATTTTTCTTTGTGCCATCTTTACGCGAAGCTAAAAATAAAAAGAAGTATTTGCAGTTTGGTTGGAACAAAGACAAAAAGATTATCTTTGCCTATGTAAGCAAAGGTGTAAATGTAGAGGCGCTTAACCGTGCTGTTGCAACTACAAAAGCAGCTGCCGAAGCCGCACGATGCAATTATGAAATTGAAGTTGTTACAGATTATCCTGTAAAGATTAATAGCACAGATGTGTTGAACTACACAGTTCCAAAAGACTATAAAACCCAACATGGCACGAAGTATAAAGCTCGTGCTTTGCAATATTTATTAGAGCAAAGAGATAAGCGTTTGGGTAAACAGCAAGATGTTTGGGTACTGCATTTAGACGAAGAGTCTTGTGTTGCAGAGTCTGCAATTATTGGCATTAACAAGTTTATAAATCAGAATAGCCAAGAGGTTATTGGTCAAGGCGAAATTCAATATAATTCTTATGCCTATGGCAAGAATAAAATTACTAGCGCAGCAGATAATTACAGAGTAGGCGAAGACCTAGCTAGAATACGCTTCTCTTTTGTTATAACTCAATCGCCTATTTTTGGATTTCATGGCTCTTACCTATTAATAAGCAATAAACTAGAACAGCAAATTTCGTTCGATGTTACCGACAGCTTTAGCCTACACGAAGACACCTATATATCTTTGTATGCAATTGAAAATAAGATAAAAGCAAAGTGGGTAGATGGAGTAATAAAAGAGCAATCGCCAGCCACAATCAGCGATTTTTTTGTGCAAAGAAACAGGTGGTATAGCGGCACTAACGCCTACTTTACAGGCAGAGTAATTAATTGGAAGGCTAGATTTACTCAGTTTGCTCTGCAAGGCTGGTATGGAAGTGGTTGGTTTGTAACTTTACTGGTGCTTGGTTTAATGATTATAAATTTAAGCGCTCTTAGTAGATTTAGTTTTTACCTGGCGGCATTTTCATTGGGAGTAATTTACTCACAATATTTTGTTGGGGCTTATAGAAGTTTAGAAACTTTAAGTTGGTCTGGAGCAAAAAAACTAATAGCATATATTTATTCACTTAGTTTTATACCCTTTGGCACATTACTAGAAGGACTTGGATTTATGACTGGAATTTTTAAAAAACAAAAGACTTTTAGGGTTATTAAGAAATAGGGGAATTGTAAAGTTTGAGAGGCCGGCAGATTTTTAAATCTGCCGGCCTCTTTGGACACTAGTAGTACTTGGGAAGCGATGCGGATGCCATGCTCCGAAGCATGGCGAATGCTTCCTGGATATGACTATCAAGAAGTAGTGCCAAATCATTGCTCTCAACCCTCGTGAGATCATGAACTTCGCGTGCAGCGCGAGACACTGCCAACATTGCAGCTGAATTGGCGGTTAAGCCTTTACTGTCCGCAAGGCAGGCGTTTAGGGCCATCTGGATACCTGCATCAAGTCGCTGGGTATTGGGCATTCCACCGAGGTATTCCGTCGCCCATTTTTTCCAGTCTTCGTCTTTACTGTAAATTAACAGCAGTTGAATGATGATGAAAATGTTGGCCCTCTGGACCTGGTTACTGTTCAATGGCATGATATTACTCCTTGTATTTGTACATCTGTTGAAAGACGAAGGCATTGTCTCATTTTTCTTGATATTTGTAAATACTATAGGCCTTTGTCCACGATCTAAAAAAGGCTCAGGTTGTTTAGATCTGAGCCTGTTGTTGGGCACTACTTGCTGTCGGCTTGATAATGCATCCAGCAGTTTTCTGCTAGGCGTACATACAATGAGATGTTTCCGCGAACATACCAGCTTCCCTCTGCTCCATTCTGTCTAGCTTGCAGCAGTGCAATTGCTGCCAAAGTGGCATTAATTGCAGTCTGTACTCTGGGTTTATCTACCAAGAGTTCAGGGCTTTGATTCAAGTTTAGCGCAGTGAAAGCTGCGCTCGCGCCAGGAATATCCTTGGCTCGGTTATCCATAAACCGGGTTGCCCATTCGCACCATTCTTTGCTATCTGCGTTAATATCTTTCGCAAGCCAAAGAGCAAGTTTAACTGCCAGAAATAGATCGCCGGTGGTAAGGTTCGGATTATCCATAATTTCTCCTTGTGAATTGTAGTTGGTATGCTTACATAGGTTCGTCTTTAGCTTCTTGCCCTTGTTGTGCAATAAGCAGCTGAATTTCTGCACGCTCTATACCTGCAGCTTGTGTGTACTTAACAACCAAGCGCAGTTGATCGGCAAGAAGATCTGCAAATTTTACTTGAGACTCTTGGTAGTCGGCGTTTGCAATTTGCTCGTAATAGAAAATGACAAGTGTCGCAGCGTTTGCGGCAAGGTACTCCATAGATGTGAATGGAATGAAGCCCGAAACTTTCTCGCCAATTGCCAAAGTGAAGGCATAATTTGTATTGCCTGTTTCGCCTTTTAGCCACTTCTTGGCCCAACTTGCCCAAGGAGATGGCTTTGGATAACAAAGTAAGGCAACTAGCAAAGCCAACTTGGCACGAAGATCTAGCTGTTGCGGAAGAATGAGACTCGCTACTGTCATTGAACACTCCTTAAGAACAACCAGTTTGTGCTGGTCAACGAATTTCATCGCGATTATCGCAATATAGTAGGACTGTGGTCAATGTTTGGGCTAAAATATAAACAATAACCTTAACTAAATCGCTCATGCCAAAAGCCAAAACCGGACTCAAAGACGATAATTCTTACGTTCCTAGCAAACAAATCCTCGAAAAATATGCCGACCTATTAATAAATTTTGCGCTAAATTCTGGCGAAGGAGTTAAGCCCAACGAAGTTGTAGAGTATTACATTCCCGAAATTGCTAAACCTCTTGCCTTGCCAATGCAGAATGCAATTCTTAAGGCCGGAGCCATACCAATGCTGCGTTTTGTGCCAGACGGATTAGACAAAGATTACTTTAAGCTAGCTAATGCCCAGCAGTTGCAGTTTTATCCGGAAGAGTTTATGAAAGCCAAGTCGGAGTTACTAAATCATCAGGTTTCTATTATTGCCGATGTAGACCCAGAAGAGCTAAAGGACGTAGACCCAGACAAAATTATGTTGGCTAGGAATTCCAAGAAAGCATATAGAGATTTACTTTTCCGCAAGGAAGAGCAGGGCAACTTTACCTGGACACTTGGCTTATGGGCCACTCCCGCGAAAGCGAAAGAAGTAGGAATGACCTTAAAAGAATACTGGCAGGAAATTATTAAAGGCTGTTATTTAGACAAGAAAGACCCTGTGCAGGAATGGAAAGACTTATTTGTGCGCCTAGAATCTACCAGAAAAGCACTTAATGATTTAAAGATTGAGTGGTTACACGTTACAGGCCCAGACGCAGACTTAAAGATAAAACTAGGCCCAGACAGAATTTTTGCAGGTGGCAGTGGCAGGAATATTCCTAGCTACGAATTGTTCACATCGCCAGACTGGCGAGGCACAGAAGGCTGGGTAAGGTTTAACCACCCACTTTACCGCTACGGCAACAAGCTCAAAGACATTCGCCTAGAGTTTGAAAACGGCGTAATTACCAAAGCCACTGCCAAAACAGGTCAGAAAGTTTTAGATTCTATGCTTAAAACTAAAGATGCAGACAAAATAGGTGAATTCTCTCTAACCGACAAGCGTATTTCTAGAATTACCAAGCCAATGGCCGAAACGCTCTTCGACGAAAATATGGGTGGAAAATACGGCAACATGCACTTGGCAATTGGTAGCTCCTACCACGACTGTTACCGAGGCGACCAATCTAAGCCAACAAAAGAAGAGTGGGCAAAGATGGGCTACAACGATTCTGCCGAGCACACCGATATTGTTACTACTACGCCTAGAACTGTTACTGCAACCTTGGCAAATGGCAGCAAGGTGGTGATTTATAAGGATGGAGAATACTTAGTTTAGGTTCCTTTAGAGATAGATAAAAAAGGCTGGCTCATTTCGAGCCAGCCTTTCATTAGTACTAGAACTTAGAAACTACTCTCCAGTTTTCTCTCCAATATTTCTGCAATAAATTTCTGTGCAAAATCGTCTACAGTTACTGCTCCAATATCGCCTTTTCCTCTTACTCTTAAAGCTATGCTGTTGGCTGCTGCTTCGCGTTTGCCAATAATTGCACTGTAAGGAAGTTTTTGTTCTGCGGCATCGCGAATTTTTGCCTGCAATGTTTCCGCACGTAAGTCTACCTCTATTCGTAAGTCCAAATTAGCGGCAACGCCAGCGGCAAGTAAGTCTGCTTTTACCTTTTCTGCGTACTCAAACTGCTCGCCAGAAATTGGCAAGAGTTTAAGCTGCACTGGTGCCAACCAAGCAGGGAAGTTTCCTGCTAGATGTTCTATCATTACCGCGCTAAAGCGCTCAATAGAACCCATAATTGCACAGTGAATCATTACAATTCGCTCTTGTGCACCTTCTTCGTTAGTACAGTAAAGATCGAATCTCTCTGGCAAGTTCATATCTAGCTGCACGGTGGCAACCTGGTGCTCTCTGCCCAAAGAATCTATTGCCATAAAATCGCTTTTAGGGCCATACATTGCAGCTTCGCCTTTGGCAATAAAGTAATCGGCGCCACGGGCTTTAGCCATTTCTTCTAATTGGCTTTCTGCCTTGTTCCAAATTTCTGAAGTTCCTAAGTATTTGCTAAAGTCTGCTGGGTCGTGGAAAGACAAACGCATTTTAAGCTTTAGGCCAAATGCTCCGTAGAATTTCTCTACGATATCCCAAATGGCATTAAACTCTTCTGCAACTTGGCTGTGACGACAAAACACGTGCGAATCGTCTTGGGTAATAGCTCTTACGCGGGTTAAGCCTGAAAGTTCGCCACTTTGTTCGTCTCTGTAAACCATTGTTGTTTCGCAATAACGCTGTGGCATATCGCGGTAGCTTCGTGGCTCGAAGGCAAAGATCTGACTATGATGAGGACAATTCATTGGCTTTAGGGCAAATTCATGACCTTCTCTAGTAGTAATTTTGAATAACTCGTCTGCAAATTTTTCCCAGTGACCACTTTTATCGTATAAGTCGCGCTTGGTAATATGAGGTACTGCAACTTTAGAGTAGTTTTTTTCTTTACGTAGCGCCCAGACAAATTTGTCTAGTTCGTCGCGAATAACTGTGCCTTTTGGTGTCCAAAGGTTTAAGCCACCACCAACTAGGTCGGAAATAAAGAATAAGCCTAACTGTTTGCCCAATAGACGGTGATCGCGCTTTTTGGCTTCTTCTTGAGTAGCGTAGTATGCGTCTAGTTCTGCTTGGGTAGGAAAGGCAACCGCGTAAATGCGGGTTAACATTGGGTTCTTTTCGTCTCCGCGCCAGTATGCTCCGGCAATTCTATCCATTTTGTAGGCAACACCAGCAAGTTCGCTAGTGCTGGCAACATGAGGGCCGCGGCATAAGTCGCGATGCATACCAATTGTGTAGAAAGTAACTAAACCTTGCTCGGTTAATTCTGCAGTGGCCGCTGCCTCTGCAGAACTATCTACCTTACTACTGCCTTTTGCCTTGATGTCTTCTAGAAGTTCTACTTTGTAGGGTTGATTTCTTTCTGCAAAGTAGGCAATTGCAGCATCAATATCTACTACATCTTTTTCTATTGGTAGATTCTCGGCAATAATATTTGCCATTTCTGCTTCAATGCGTGCAAAGTCTTCTGGAATAAGTTTTGTTTCTAGGTCTTGGTAAAAGCCGTTTTCTATTACAGGGCCTACACCTAGCTTAATGTTTTCTCCGAAGAGTCTGCGAATAGCCAACACCATAACATGTTCTAGACTATGACGTTGCACCTCGAAGTCTGCTACATTTTTTTCTTGTGCCATTATGAATAATTATCAAAAATAAATAGAAATTTTTAGAATTTGTCCGAATACGTCGGTGCGTTTTAAAAGCACTGCAAATATACCCCTTACGGGGTTGTAGTTGTGCGTTGGTTGTGAATAATGGCTGTTATCTTCACAATTGGATTATACCTTTTTATTTACTTTCCTAGTAATGACAGCCACAATCACTATTGTTAAGAAGGCAAGAAAAGAGAGAAGAGGAATTGTAATAAAACCAAGTAGCTCAAAGTCTACCTTGGTGCAAGAAACTCCTCCGGTGCAAACTTCTGGCAGGCTTTCGCCAATAATAGTCTTTTGAATGAGGTAATGATATGCGCCTATAATCATACCAGGAATACTAAGCGCCAAGATATACGAGGTAAAGTTATTGTCTTTGCGAACCGCTGCTACAAAGGAAAGTATTGCCAAAGCGTACATAGGTATGCGCTGATACCAACATAATACACACGGTTGAAGTAACTCTACTTCGCTAAAAAACAAGCTGCCAATAAGTCCTAAAAAAGTAATGAAAAAGACAATAAATAAGTGATTCTTGGCAATAAAACCAGCAGTAGAACTAAGTGTTTTGTTCATAAGTATTTAATTGTATGACAGAAACGTTTTGCCGCCAACCTTCTAGAAATCGTTGAAACTGCCAAAGTCGCTATCTGCGTTTAAAGACTTAAGGTCCGAGTCGAAAGAGTTTTCTGTGCTTGCTTTAGGACTGGCAGCAACATTATCTTCGAAGCCCTTAAACAAATCTGTGTCGGAGTTATTAACTATGCTAGCTGTAGGAGTGCTCGTTTGCGTAACTTTGTCTTGGTTACCTTTTAATGTTTGCTGTTGAGATTTTACAAAATTAACTGCAAATAAAACAGCTCCTGCAACCAGAGCAATTATTACTAAACATCCGAACATTGCCCAAACTGGTGCTAACTTCTTATGTTGTTCTTCTTTAAGATATCCTTCTGTGCTCATTTATGTGTTCTAACTAAAGTTTAATTATTTGCAGTAGGGCTAGGAGAAACAATTGTATTTATTGGAGTATGAGCCTTTAAGTCTTGAACGTCTTGGCGAATATCTTTACTAATAAATTGAATTATTTTCTTGGCTGTGTCGTGCATATCTTTTAAGTATGCTCTTGCTTCTGTAATCTTTGACTTGTATTCTCCGGTGCCTGTTCCGCAAGTTATATCTTTCGATTCTTTAAGTGCTGCTTGGAACTTTGTATTAAGTGAATTGAATTCTAGTATATAGGAATTAACTGTCTTTAAATCTGTTACCAACTTTGTTGTGTTGTAGCCACTTACTGTTAAACGAGCCTCTAGATCTTGCACCTTCTTAACTACTGCTAGATATTTCTTTACATGTTCGGCATGGTTTTTAGAGTATCTTTCTGAAAGCTTATTAACTGCTGTTTCTACTGCTTTGCAACGTTCTGCATTAACTGCACTGCGCTGTTCTGCCATTGCAGACGGTTTGATAGAAGAAGTAGATTCATTTGTTTCTCTGCCGCGAGTTTCCTCTTCCTTGGCAAAGATAGCCAGTGGAGTTACTAGACCAATTATGAATATGCTTACTGTTGTTAGTACAAAGAATTTGGATGACATATAAGTGAGAATTTGTAATTAAAGTAGTTCTCTTTCTTATTCTAGTTTAGGTTACTGCAAGATGAAAGGGCTAAACTTTGCCAATTGTTATCTTCTTGTAATTTACTACAGGTCGAGATTTGCTCAATGCCCAAAATAGATATGGGCTTGGCAAATGTCCTTTAACAACTATGAAGAAAACTAGCGTTAGTAAACGAAATTCTAAGTAGGAGGTATACGCATAATGCGTGCCGCCCGAAAACAGAAGATCACAACATCCATTTTCTAATAAGGACAAAGATGAGTAATAGAAAATCACTTTTGAGTTTCGTTCTAGCCATTTCACTGCTGGTAGGCATTGGCTTGCAGAGTGTTTTTGCCGCTACGATTCCTGTGTCGCCAACTGTTCCGAATGGTTGGCAAGCGCAGCAAGTTAATACTGCCAGTTACGCATTTCTCGCTGGACCCGGAATTCCCCCCGCGGGAGTTGGCAGTTTTGAAATGAAGACTGGCAGCGGCAATGGTGCCAACTTGGGCGGCAAAGTGTACATTGGTACGAAGGCGTACACTGGCACTTTGCTTAGTGACATTGTTACAGCCACAATCTGGACAAATGTCATTAGTGCCCCAGTTGCCCCAGTTAGCAATGCTCCTGCAATGCAGTTCATGGTCGACACAGATAACAACTGGACACGAAACACCACTTTGGTATTCGAGGTCGCGCGCTCACAATCATCACAGGGTGCCATTGTTCTAGGACAATGGAAATCCTCTAACATGATGAACGGCGTGTGGCGTACAACTGTAAATGTTTGTGGTTTTGCACCTCAGACCGACTTTCTGTTGCAGGATTTCATTGCAAATTGCCCTACGGCGCGAATTGTAGATTGGTTCCCCACATCGCCGTTACCCGAGCATTGGGGAGTTTCAATTACAGCAGGTCAAGCTTCGGGAGGTACTTGGGCGAATACAGAAATGAATGTCGATAAATTCATTTTTAATGATGACGTTATCGACTTCGAACCAGTTGCCCCAGTTACATTCATTGTGCGTCCTTCTAGCCTGCAAGGGTTTGAAGAATACGTGCAGGGCAGTGGTTCGACAGTGTTTAAGCTGAACAACCCCGACCCTCCAACCGCACCTATTCCCGGTGAAGGCGCTTATTACTTTAGCGCTGGCACTGGTACAGGTGCAGGAAATGGCGGCAAGACCTGGTTGGGAACCAGCCAGTTTGATAGTCTGTTGTTAAGCGATCTGAGGGTTTTAAGCTATTGGACATTCAATGACCCAACCAGTACAGCCGGATCAAGCGTGGCAATGGTCGTGGAAATGAATCTCGATACAGATCTAGATTTAGTTCCCGACCTAAAGTTGGTTTACGAGCCAATCTACAGCCCTCAGAGTGGCGTAAAACAGAACGAATGGCAAGATTGGAATCTCGTTAGTGCAAATGGCACGACGGGCCTATGGAGGACTTTAAACTCTAAGTGCGGCGTTTTGCGCGAAGACTCTGGTGGGCCCCCAGGAGCAGGTGTACTTTAGCCTCTCTAGGGTTATTGCTAGTTGCCCAAATGCCACAATTCGCAGTGTTCAAGGGTTAATGCATCCGGCCGGCAAAGGCATTGTGCTAACCGGAGGTCAAAACTCTGGTGGCCAGCCATGGGGTGGCTTTGTAGGCGCGGCAGACTTGCTGACGGTGAACGGCACAACTTTCAATTTTGAGCCTGACCTACCGGCAACCGCAACTCCCCCACCAACAGATACCGCGACTCCGACCAACACACCAACTAACACACCGACCAACACACCGACGATTACTGTAACGCCTGGTGCACCACCCGGTAACGAGCTACTCTTCATGCCTATCATGGCAAGGTAGTCGCCAAAAGGAGAATTCTTCATAGTTCAGTAAATAATGGCGAGAGCAACAATGCTCTCGCCATTTCAATTTTTCACCCTAACCAACTAAAATCTCTTAAGGATATAAATTTTAGTGCTATTCGTAACGCAACGCGTCTATAGGGTTTTGCTTGGCCGCTTTATTGGCTGGCAATGTGCCAGAAATAAAAGCAATTACCATAATTAAGCCAATTACACCCAATACAGACATTAGAGAGAACTCTAGTACATTTAGTCCTGGTAGATCGGCCAAAAATTGTGAGGCTAGAACTTTGTTAACAATTTGTGCCAAGCCAACAGCAGATAAAACTCCAAGCAGACTTCCCCAGAATCCAATCAATACTGCTTCTGCGCTAAATAGTAAAAAGACTCTGCTGCTAGGCATTCCCATGGCTTTCATTAAACCAATTTCCTTAGTGCGTTCTTGCACAGACATTAAGAGTGTATTAACAATACCAAAACTTGCGGCCAATAAAGTAATTACTGCAAAAGCATTTAGAACCAAAGTTAAGGTATCTATTACTGCGTTAAAGGCTCCCAAGGCATCTTCTGTGGTAGAACCAGAGTATCCAAGTGAATCTAATTGTTTTTTTACTTCTGTAATTTTTTCGTCCGTAATTTCTCCGTTAATTTTTGCTGTAGCTGCGCCATATTTGTTTTTTGATGCTTCAGGAAGACCATTGGTTTGCAGAGCATATAGATTCGCTATTAATGCAGTATTAAATGCTGTGCCGCTAGATCCAACAAGGCCATTACGCTGCACACCAACAATGTTAGCTGTTACTGTGTTCTGGGTGCCAAAGGCATCTGTAATTGCAATTATTGTCTTTTTGCCAATAGCATCGTTGGCATTAGAAAAACCTAACACAGAGACATAATCTTCTAATAGAACAAGTTCATTATTTTCTGTGGCGGCATTTAACTGATTACCAGCAGCTAAATCTAGTTTTGTAAGTCCGCCCAAGAAAGAGCTAATAATTTTATACTTCTCGTTATTTGCAGCACTAATATAATCTGGGGCCACAGTATATGTTGGCTCTACTTCAGAAAGAGAAGAAATAGTCTTGATAGACTCAATATCTTTTTCTCTTAAAACATCAGAAAAGCCTCCTGAACTTGCATCTGATTGTCTGGTAGGGTCGTATTTATCTGGAGCGTTATTATCTGGTAAGGCATCGGCTGGTTTTAAGGTAATACTAATTACATCTTTTTGGCCCAAATTTCCTATTTGTCTTTCTATATAGTTAGAAATTCCAGCCCCAATTCCATTGGTAAGGGTTAATGTAAATGCTCCAATAAAAATTGCCAAGATTGTAAGTATTGTCCTTACTTTACTTCTGAACATATTTGAACTGGCTGTGCGGATAATGTCATCTAGTCTCAAGGTGTAATTCTTTCTAACTTTCCATCTTTTATATAAACCTGTCTGTCGCACATTGCGGCAAGGTCCGGGTCGTGAGTAACAATAATGAGCGTAATACCTTTGGTTTTATTTAAACTGAATAAAAGCTTAATAATAGTTTCTCCTGTTGTTGTGTCTAGGTTTCCTGTAGGTTCGTCTGCAAAAATAATTTGAGGGTTATTAATAAGTGCCCGCGCTATTACAACTCTTTGCTTTTGTCCGCCACTTAAATTATTTGCTTTGCTCTTGGCTTTATCTTCTAGTTCAACTGCCTTAAGTACTTCTAGTCCTCTGTTATTTCGCTCAAAGTTTTCTGTGCCAGCAATTTTAAGCGGCAAAATTACATTTTCTAACACACTACTGCTGCCGTTTAAAAAGAATTGCTGAAACACAAACCCAAATTTTCTATTTCGCAGTAAATCTAACTTCTGCTTAGACAGCGACCTAACGTTTTCTCCATCGATTGCAATAGATCCTGCAGTGGGTTTATCCATCAATGCCAAAAGATGCATTAATGTGCTTTTTCCAGATCCGCTCTTTCCAACTATGGCAACACTTTCTCCTTTGGTAATTGAAAACGTAATGTCTTTAAGGGCTTGGAATAAACTTGCACCTTTGCCGTAAGATTTATCTAAATTTTTTACTTCTAATACTTTTTCTGTCATAAGGTGTTTTTTCTATAACTTTAGTATAGCAATTATAAGAGATTATCTCTTGCGAGACTAGGACTCGAACCTAGATAGGCGGTACCAGAAACCGCAGTCCTACCATTAGACGATCTCGCAGCTAGAAACAATTACCAAAACAAATAATAGAACAGATTATAGCAGTAGTGTACCCTAGCCAACAGATATTTAAATAAGTGGTTATAATTAGAAGTTAACTTTCGCTTGAACAAGAATATTAGTATGCAAAAATTCGTTATCTTTACAGATGGTGGTTCAAGAGGAAACCCAGGGTCGGCAGCATGCGGCACTTTTATATTTGAGCAATTAGATGGAAATCTTGTTATTAAAGATTTTAATTCTAAGTACTTAAATTCGGTAACAAACAATGTTGCAGAATACGAAGGTTTCTTGCTAGGAGCAACCACTCTACATAAGATTCTTAAAACTCAGCCAAACAATGGTGCAGAAATAGAGGTTATTTTTAACCTAGACAGCGAGCTTTTGGTAAAGCAATATGCAGGAATTTATAAAATTAAAGACGCAGGTTTAAGCAAAATTAAAGATAAAGTAGATAAACAAATTGCAGACCTAACAGTAAGCTATTCGCTACGGGTGCAGGTTAATCACGTGCCAAGAGCGTTAAATCATTTGGCAGACAAGCTAGTTAATTTAATCCTAGACCAGCATTCCGAATAAGGCTACACTAAAAATACCTATGAAAAAGATCTCTCTTACCGAAAAACGTGCTGCGGCACAAGTGAATGGCCAAATGAATACTGCCGCACCAGTAGCGAATCCTTCAACTGCACCTAGACCAGCAACCAATATGCCTATTAAAGGTGCAAATGGTCCGGTTCCAACAACTACTCCTAAAAGACCAATAAAAGAAGAGCAATCAAAGAAAAAAGGCAGCATTGTTGGCAAACTTATTGTTATTATTGGAGTTTTGTTATTACTTGCAGTTTTAGGTTATGGAGCATACAAATTTAGAAGTATTACTGCCAATAACGACAGTAATAGTAGCGGCGCACAAGGTGCAGATGCTTGTACAAATATCTTAGATCCAAATTGTTGGACTCAGGCCTTTAAGCCAGAATTATTAAAAGAAGATGGCAAGACAAACGCCTTAGTTCTTGGAATAGATAGCAGAGCTTCTGGCGGAGGTTCAGGATTAATGAATACAGATACTATTATTCTTTTAACATTAGACCATGCAACTGGCAATGTAAGAATGCTTTCGTTTCCAAGAGATCTTTATGCACCTTATGGTTGCGACGATAAGATGCCTTACAAGACCAAAATTAATGCAATTTATGCCTACGGAAAATTTAATTGTTCCGACAAAGATGGCATGCGTGCAATTAAAGCTACTATCGAAAAAATTAGTGGCGAAAAGATTCAGTACACAGGAATAGTAAAACTAGATGGAGTAGTGCAGGCAATAGATGCCATGGGTGGAATTGCTGTAGATATTCCTAAAGATCATACCGATGTATATCCTTATGTAGAGCTGCCAGCCGAGCAGCAAAAAACTTGTAAAGCAACCAGCAAAGGATTACCAGGCAAGTATTGTATCTTCGAGTTCAAAAAGGGTGTTACAAATATGGACGGTCAGACTGCGCTTATTTATTCTCGAATGAGGTACTGGTCTAGCGATTTTGACCGTGCACGCAGACAACAAGAAGTAGTAGATGCAATGAAGAATAAGATTGTAGGAGACGAAACTCCAACCGCAGAAAAAGCTGCAAATTTACTAAAGCTTTACCAAGGATTACAAGGCAATATAGAGTTTGCCCTAGATTTACCAACAATTTTGGCTGGTTTAGCAGAGTTGCAAAGTGTAAATGCGAACCCATTAAAAGTGGTAATGGACCCAACCTTTGGTGGCGGAGGCTTAATTACCAATGGTACAGGCTCGAACTATAACTTTAGAGACTACTCGTTTAAAGAGGTTCATACAGTACTAGACTTTATTACTAGCAATGCAGACTTATTCCGCGATAAAGCAAAGATTTACGCTGTTAACTACACAGGTGCTGCCTGGCCTACAGATAACCCAATTACTCCATTAACCAAGAAAGAATATAAATGGTTTATGGAAGTAGTTTCCGACACAAAGCCAAAAGTGGCAGAAAAGTTTGGAGTTGAAATTATAGATTACTCTGGTGGTAAGAAAACTAGTACTACAGAATGGTTAAAGGTTAAATTTGCCGAGAAGTATGGCGAAGAAAACGTAAAGGTTATTATTGCAGACGAAGCAAATGCCTTAAAACCAAGTACTCAATATAAAGAAGATGTAGGTGTAGCTGTTTACCCAGTTGCTGCAACACCAGCTGCAAGTGCTACTCCAAAAGCGAACTAGTCTTAAATTAAGAGGTGCTTCTATAACAGCGCCTCTTTGAATCTAACCACAAACATGTACGCTAACAGGTTACTTCCAAATGCTTACAAACTGTCTGGTGTTGCTTTCCTAAAAATATATTTAGCAAAATATCCTTATAAAGTTCACCTGCAGGTATTGCCAGAATATTCTGCTGGCGAATCTTTACTTCCTTCTGTAGACAGAGAAAGCGATTTTAACTTGGAGCTAAATTCCGAGAACGCTTTTATGCTAAGCATTGGCAGTATTGCTACTACGGCTTGGCTACTAAATAAGGCGAATGGTCATAGCTTTAGAACCTTCTTGAATGGCGTTTGGAAATTTCTGTGGTTTTTAGCAGAAATATCTTTAATTGCATATTTAGTAGATAGATTTACAGAAGCAAAATTCTTAAGCAATTTACAACTAAATTCGTTTGGCTACTATTTGGCAGGTGCAGTAATAATTCTTGTAGTGCTAGTAATTCTTGGTAAGTTGGCGCAAGTAGATAGTAGTCTGTCGTTAATTCGCAAAACTCTGCAAGTAAAGAAAATAAAAGATAAAGAAATTATAGAGGCAATGTTTTTGCGCTTTGCCTTTAAAGAAATGTTAGAAAGTATTTTAGCAATTCCTTTAGGAATTACACGCTTCTTTAAAAAGGATTAATTGCTTCCTTTCTAAATAAAATTTACGATAAGGATAATGTAATTAATTATCTGTAAATAAATATGAAGCACAAAAAGAAGAAGCTGTCTCTTATTCAAAGTTTTAACCTCCTTAAACCCAAATCGAAACTAATTGCAATTTATGGTGTTTTGTTGGGCTTAGGAATTTTAGGCCTAGCTGGTTATGGAATTTATACCGCAGGGCATTCTTTGGCAACTTATACTCCTACGGCTGGAAACGTTTCTGGTTCCGTTTGTGAACAAGCCTCGTTTTTAGTTAATCCTCCTTCTATAAAAGAAGGTAGAAGAACAGTAATAGAGCGTTTAGGCGAAGCTACCACCAATGTCTACCTAAGGGGTAGTTTAGTAAGCGCAGCTGCTAGAGATCAGTTTTTACCAGTGCAAATTAGTGTATTTAATAAAAACAATGTAATTGGCAAATCATTACAGCCAGTTTGTATTCCTCTTAACCCCGATTTAGATAGTGCAGCAGATACTGGTGTTTGTCCTACTGGCTCAAAGCCATTGGTTATTCCAGAAAGTGGATACGTTTCGAATGATGTTGCAATTGTAGAAATCTTAAACTCGGATATTATAGTTAACGATTCCTATACTGCCGGAAAGCTTGCAGATAATATCGAATTAAGAATCCAGATTACTAGGTCACTTTCAGGAGAAGACTATAGCTCAATTACAACAAACTGTAATTTAACAGCTACTTTTGAAGCTAGTGCCACAATTATTAGACCTTCCTCGCCAGTTGTAACCCCAATAATTTCTGCAACTGCAATTGCAGCTACCACGTTGCCAAGCCCAGTCCTTTGTTATGGAGACAGCGATACGCCAGTACCTTGCGCAAGCAACTTACCAAGCCCTTCGTCAACTCCTTTGGATACTGATACAAGATGTATTGGAGATTTTGATGAGATTCCTGCTGGTTGCCCAAGCCCAACATCAACTCCAAGCGATGGAAATACAGTTTGTCTTGGAGATGGCGATTTACCTGCAGAATGTGCAAGTCCATTACCATTAGTTGCTTTAACAGAGGGAGTAAGCAAGAATTTACTGTCTCCAGAAAAGCGAGGCATATTAATAGTATTAGTTGCTATCGCTGCAGTTACAGTATTTGCTGCAATTATAGCTTTCCGCTTATTCTTAAAGGCAAAGAAGAGCAAGGTATTCTAAGTTAATTTGAGTTTTAGAATGGCGCGAGTTTACTCGCGCCATTTTGCTTCTGTATCTCGCAGTGACTTGCTTCGGCAAGAATTAAATTCTAGGATGAGTGTAATGTAATTAATTTGCTGCAACTGAAAATGAAGCATAAACAAAAACGTTCTCTTATTAAAAGTTTTAATCTCCTAAAACCGAAATCAAAATTAATAGTTATTTACGGATTTTTCTTAGGACTAGGTATTCTTGGATTGTCTGGATACGCCCTTTATAAAGGTGCGCAAACAGTAACTACTATTCCTACAGCTGGAAATGTTGCAGAAGAAAAACTTTGTGTAAGCGCAGGTTTTGGAAATGCCCCTTTTGAAAGCAATCCATATAAGGATCAAACCTTTAGCAGTACAGATACAAATATTCCGTTAATGGTAAAAGCTAATGCTTCTTTCGATTCCGTGCAAGTAACAGTTGTAAACACTGTTACAAGTAAACCAATTTGTGTAAATACTAGCGACGAAATTCGTGGCGATTGGAGAGATGGGAATAGTAGAGATTGTATGACACCTGGAACTCAACCTTTGCTATGGAGAGTTGCAGTTGCGCCTGGCACAAATGCAGTTTTAAACTTTAACCCTAAACAATTATTTGTAAGAGACCTAAAAAATAATAATCTGCTTGCAGATAGAGTAAAGCTTGTCTTGCAACTACATTGGTCTGGTTTACCACCTGCTTATACCTCTGCTTTTACTGCAAACTGCGACATGGTCGCAAGACAGCAATTGGCTGTTGCGCCACCTGAAGATAATCCTAACTGTGTAACGCCTGGTTTAAATGGTTGCCCACGAGAGACTCCTCCGCCAACTTCTGCTCCTGCAACTGCAGCTCCGGCAACCGCAGTTCCGGCAACTGCTGCTCCAACAGTAAGAGGTGCCACAGCAACGCCAAGATCTATTTCAACTCCAAGGTCAACCGCAAGTGCAATAACTAGTCCAACAGCACCAGGAGCTTCACAAAGTGCTTCTGCGGCTCCTTCGGCTACTGCAACAGTAAGAGAAACCACTGCCTCGCCTAAAGTTTCGCCAGCAGTACTGCCAAATACTGTTAATGATTATGTAAATACACTTACACCAGTTGCAATAGTAGTTTTTGTAGCAGTAATATTGTTAGCAATTCTAATTGGTTTAGTTATTTTCTTAAAAGCTAGGGCTGTTTCTTAGAAATAGTAAAGAGTAATTAGAAAAGTGGCGCTCAGATTTTATCTGAGCGCCACTTTTCATTAGCAGAAACAATTGCTTCTGCTAATAATAAAAACTAATATGAGAGAAATATAACTAATTTGGATTAATTAATAATGAAACTTAAAAAAAAGAAATCACAGTCGCAAGTAAAAAAAAATTAAGGGGGCCAAGTCTAAACCTAAATTGCTACCAATTTATGGTCTTATTCTTGGTTTAGTAATTATGGCCTTGTCTGGATACGGAATTTATACAGCAGCAAAGACCTTTAATATTGTGCCAACGGCTGGAGTTGTAGGAAACCAGTGTAATAATGCTTCTTTTTTAAGTAATGCAGCAGATAGTAAGGCTGGTAAAGTGCAGACTTTTAGTCAGCGCGACACAGAGGCTAAAATTTATGTAACTGCCGATCCAATAAATATTAATAGTACTTTTTTTATCCGGGTTAGAGTTATTAATAAAGACCATGTAATTGGACGCACTCAGCAAAGTGTTTGTGTATCCTCTCACCTTGATGATGGTATTCCGAATGATGCAGGTTGTCCTGTTGGAACTTGGCCTCTTGAATTCATTGTGCCAGGTGAATATGTAAATGGTAAAGGTGTTGCAATTATTAATCCTCAGCAAGTATTTGTAAGAGACCTTTCTAATGACGGTAAGATGGCAGAAAATGTTACTTTAAACGTGCAAGTTATTACAGCTGGCTCTCTAAATAGTCATACTGCCCCTACAGCAAGCTGTATGCTAACTGCAAAGTATGAGGCAACTTTAACAACCATTCCAGTTAAAGAAACTCCTAAACCAACTGCAACAGCAGTTGTAAGACCAACCTCAACGCCATTACTTTCTGCTACTGCAGTTGCTGCAACTCCAGCACCAACTCCTGTAGCGTCTGTAGAATGTAACGATGACTTCCCTTCAATAATAGTAGATGGTTGTCCTCCAGCTGTAGTTGCTCCAGCTACTCCAAACCCAGATGATCAGCCTTTCCCAATTTGTGGTGGAATAAATAGGCCATTGGGAGTTGACTGCGGTGGATCTAAGAGTGTTTCGGCATTTACAGAGGGACTTGCTCAGGATATTGTAGCCAGACCAACTTTAATTGCATTAATTGTAGTCTTTATAATTGGTGCGATAGCTGCAGTTACTTCATTGGCATTATTCTTAAAGTCTAGACAGAAAAAGCAATTCTTTAAGTAAGTTAATAAACAAAAGTGGCGCTCAGATTTAGTCTGAGCGCCACTTTTAAATTCTAAGAATTCTAATTCTAAAATTTGAAACTAACACATAAGCCGGATTCTGTATCTTCTGCAATTGCTTGCAAAATAGCTGGCATTTATCTATTGCCCCTTGCGGGTTGCTTCCTATAGGGGTTACCGTGCCAACAATGTCGCCATTGTTGCGGTGAGCTCTTACCTCGCCGTTTCGCCCTTACCGAGTTCTTGCGAACCAGGCGGTTTATTTTCTGTGGCCCTAAAACCCTAAGCTCGCGCCTAGCTGATTACCGCAATTAAGACTTTAACCAAAGTAGAAATTGAGTTAGTCAGTATAGTTTTTGTAAAGTCCGGACTTTCCTCTTATTCAATTAACTTGTTATGACGCAAATTGAACAAGCGACAGCCTGTATTAGTTTCAGACGAATTATAGCAGCAAAAGCTATTGTATTGGCTGTAAATAAAATTTACATTGAAGAATGAAGAAAACCAAAAGAAGTAAAAAGTTGATTCATAACCAGGCATTTCAAGTAACTGTGTTTGCAGTAGTAGGTTGCTTGGTAATTGCCGGTGTAATGACTTATCTATTCGATAAAGCAGCTGGTCCTCCTCCAACCTATGTGCCTACTGCAGGAGAGGTTACTATTGTGGCAACCCCAACGAATAATTCAAATGTAGTTCAAACTACAAGTACAGTTCATTTAAGTGGTATTTCAAAATCGCAAAACAGTATGCAAAACAACTTAATAATGATTATTTTTGCCTGTGCGGTGTTTTTGGTGGGCACATTTATTGCTGCAAAATTGGGCTGGATTAAAAAGTTTATGAGCGTATTGGTTCCATTGCCACAGAGTTAAATAACACCTACTATAAAGAAATAACGTAGTTTAGAATAAGTAGAATTTATGGAAGCAGCTCCTTCAACACCAGCAAATGTAATGCAAACACCTGCTGTTTTTCCGACCCCTGTGCCTTTTGGGGAAGCTGTTGTTCCTAATTCAAAGAAAAAGACTGGCTTAATAGTTGTTTTAATTATTGGAATTCTTGCCTTATTGGCAATTGGTTACGGCATTTATCAGGCTACTTTGGCTCCTGCACCTTATGTGCCAACCGGAGGAATAGTAGACACCACTGCAATTTGTACAGCAGCTGTGTTTGAAAATCCTGCTATGAACGTACCAAAACCAGAGAAATATCAGGAGTTCGATCTTCCCAATGAGCCTATTGCAATTAAGGCTACTTCAACAGATTCCTTCGATAAGGTGATGATAAGTGTTTTAAATAAAGATCATGTAGTTGGCAAAACTATTCAACCAGTTTGTGTTGCAGGTGCAGCTGGTTCCGAAGGCGGAAAATCTATTGGTGGTTGTCCTGGTGGCAGCATACCCTTAAGCTTTACCTTTACAACACCAGCACTTCCTACAACTTACACAGCCAACTTAACGCCTTCTATGGTGTTTGTAGCAGACACTTTTAATGCTGGCGCTATTGCTACAAATGTAGAATTTAGAGTGCAATTTCACGGTGTAAGCTTTGCTGCAAATCAATATTCCGATATAGATAGCAAGTGTAGCGTAAGTGCTAAATATACATCTAGAGCAACTATTATTGTGCCATCTGCAGACCCCGCAACACCAACACCTACTGTTTCGGCGGTTGCAACACTTCCTCCTGCAACTACAGCACCTGGTGCAACAAATACTCCTGTAGCATCTACTGCCCCTGTCTCTGCCCCCGCAGCACTGCCAAAAACAGATGCCGCTAGCGATAGAAGAGCAATTACCTTTATGGCAATTATCTTAATGATTGGTACCTATATTGCCTCTATGTTGGGTTGGTTTAAGAAAATGACCTTTGCCCTAACAGCAGCCAATACATTCGATTCAGAAAAGAACAAAGGATTAGTAAAATTAAACAACAAGAGTTTATCTAAAAGCTCTAAAGAGAATTTAAGAAAACTTTCCTAAAATACATTTAGTATCCTAGCAAGCGCAAATTATAGAAATATAACTTGCGCTGTTCTTTTGCTTTACCTATTATGGATATAAAGCGGCAATGGAGCCTGCATTTTCTTTACACAAATTAAACAAATGAGCAAACGCTTTAGGGTTCTTAGTCTGGTTAGTCTTTTCGTAGTATTACTTGGTGGTGCGGCTTTTATTAGTTACACCATTTATCAAAATAATCAGGCCGCACAGACAAGTAGTGCAGGACAGTGTAGGACACCCACTGGATGTAACGCCGATGATGATGAGTGTATGAGATTACCTATTTGTACCGACTCTGGCGGAAACCAATTATGTGACGGTGCCAACGGCACACGTGTTCCTTGTAACCCAAATAACGGTGGTGGTGGCAACGATAGTGGTCAAGATTTTGCAGGCAGAGATGCTTTTAATAATTTCTGTACAGCAGGTTATGCATGTACTTGTAACTGTAGCGGTGGCGGAACAGTAAACGAAGGTAGTGGTGTAACAGGTTGTTACCAAAACTGTACTAGGACTCCTGTAGCTACTAATAGTTGTGTAGATTGGTATAACTCTGTAACACCTCCTAACAACTGTAGTCAGATTGACGCCTTAATTAACGGCCAGTGGTGCTATAGATTCGACTTCTCTGGTTGTGGCGGTACTCCTTCAACAAACCCTCCTGCAGTTGTTACTCCTACACCAACTCCAACGCCTACACCAGCGCCTTCAACACAATGTAGTGTATGTACAGGCACTTTGCAGGATGGAAATACTTGTTCTACAAGCACTTCTGTAAGTGGTGTATGTAGTAGTGGTAGCGTGCAATGTGATAGCGATGCTTCAACGGCATTGCCAGATTGTGCATCTGCATGTTTATCTACAGTAGGAGGTTTCTGTCCTACTCCAAATGCCAATATGTGTTTAAGTGCAACCTTAACTGGTTCTCCTTTAGCAGGCTTAAGTAGTACAGTAAATATTGTTGGAAGATCTACAGAAGCATCTACAAGCGCAATTATGCAGGTCTACAATAAGAATCATGTTATTAACGGCATTGCTCAGGCAGTTTGTATTAGACCAGACGATGGAATAACCGGAAACAATACTCAATTCTCTGCTGGTTGTCCTGCAGGAACAGTTGCTTTAAACTACAATGTAGATTCTCCAACTCCTGTAACAACATTCTCTAAGACATTCTCTGGTAATCAGTTATTTGTAATAGACAGAAATAATAACGACCAACAAGTATCTAGTATTCAGGTAAACGTACGTTACTTGGTGCCAGGTGGAGCGATTAATCAGTACTCTAATACAATTGCAGATAACGGCACGGCATGTGTAGTTTATGCTCAGTTGGCAGACACTCCTACAGTTACACCAACACCTTTGGTAACAGCAACTCCTGCACCACAAGGAGACTTACGTATTACAAAGACAGGAACTCCAGTATGTGCATCGGATGGAAGTGTAACTATTGCTTACTTAATTAGTGTAAGTAACGTAGGAACAACAGCAGTTAGTTACGATAGTGTAATAGATAGATTCCCTGGTACATTAACAAGCGAAAGTCAGACAACAGTTTCTCCTACAGCTACAGTTGCAACTAGTGCAGGAAGCACAGTAATTACTTGGCCAGCTGGTTCGGTAGGCGTAGGTAGTACAACTCAATTTAGCTTCACTGCAAGATTAGACAAAGCCGCTGTAGAAGCATTGCCAGTAGGTAAGAATCTTGAAAATAAAGCAGAAGTTAACTACGCAGGAAACGATAAGCAAGAAGCAGTAACAAGCAACGCATCTGCAATTTGTTTACCAGCTACTGGAATGAAGGAAAATATTATGTACTTTACTGCAGCATTGTTATTCTTATTCGCAGTAATTGCTTACAGAAGAGGATTTGGAGCAAGTTTGTTTGCAAACCTCTTTAATGGTGTTGCAGAAATCTTGCCTACCAGCAACCGAAAGCAAAAGAAGTTCGAGTCTGCTGTTTTAGACAGGAAATCTAGGGATGAGCAATAGTCAGAGATATCTGTTAATTGGTTTAGTTTTTGGCGCATTTATTTTAATCGCTTGGGGGTTGGTTACTCTTACCAACCAGCCCTCTAGCGCAGTGCCTAGTCCAACTCCTATTGCTACCGCAACTCCAGACGTTACACAAACCGCAGGTTCTGTTTGTCCTTATAGAATTACCAAAGCAAGAGTGCAGCTAGATGCTGCCGACCCTTGGAAGAGAACAATGAGTCTAAACCTAGATCGTAACAACTCTTTCCGCGCAACTGCTTTTCAATGTGGTACAGACCCAGCCTGTGACGACGAAATTACCAATGTAAAAATGGTTATTAATGGGGCAGGTTACACTAACGAAGTTAAAACAATTACAAACTTTAATAGCATTCCTAAAATTACAGTTACTCAGCCTGGCACAATAACCATTAAAATGAGCGACCCAAATTATACTGGTGCAAACTGTGAAGATACTGCAACTATTACTGTTACTCAGGGTGGAACATCAAGCCCAATACCTGGTGCTGCTTGTCCTTATGTAATTACCAAAGCTAGAGCACAGCTAAATGCTTCAACTCCTTGGTCGGAAAATTTAGTAGTAGATCTAAAAGACAATAAATCTATTCGCTTAATGGGCTTTCAATGTAAAACAAATACCGCATGCGACGATGAGGTTTTCGATGCCAAAGTTAAATTGAATGGGGCAGGTTTTAGTAATGAAGAATTTACTATTACTAGTCTTAACGATGGCAATTCAATGGCCAATGGTATTCCAACTGTTCCTCTTAAAAATACTGGAACTATTGCAATGACAGTAACATCTGCTACCGGAAGTACAGATACAACCTGTTTAGGTAGTACCACAATTAATGTAGTAAATACCGGTGCAATAATTACTCCAAGACCAAATACTAATACACCAAGACCAACTCCTAAAGTTCTTCCTAGAACAGGTTTAATAGACGATTTTCCAATTGTTATTCCGGTTGGAGTATTAATAATATTTGCAGGAATATTAATTTCTAGGAAATATAGCAAAAAATAGAAGCAGAACAATTGTCTAATATTTGCTTTGGCTTGTGGAATAGTTATTATGGTATTAGGTGTCGTAGTTTGTGCTAAATCGAAAAAAAAGTTTGCCCTAAAGCCTGAACAAAATGAATAGAACATTTTTCTTAGTTGGAGCCGGAATACTTGGAGTCTTAATTATTATTGGTGTAGTTGTCTATTTAATGGGCAACCAGGCACCAATCAATACTCCAACTGCATCAATTACACCAAGACCAACAGTTACGCTACGAGCATCAATCTCGCCTACTTCTTCAACTAGACCTGTTTCGTTACCAATTACCGGTTCAAATACACCTTTAGCTAGTGGTACTCCATCTAATTTGGTAAAGGCATGTGGCAACAGCTGTGTGTCTGCAGTAGACTGCCCTAGTACAAATACTTGTCAGGATATTTCTGGCCAGGGTAAGAGATGTGTATTAACAACCTGTGCTACAAACCCTTCTGCATGTGAAACTACGCTTTGTACTCTAAAAGGAACTGCAACATCTACTCCTACACCTACAGTTCGGCCTGTTTCTGCCGCTGTAACTGCAAGTCCTGCAGCAACTGCAATGGCCGCACAATGTGGCAAAACATGTGTTGCTCATGTAGACTGTGGATCTGGCCTTATTTGTAGTAACAATAAATGTATTCCAGAATCTTGTATTGGAGGCAAATGTGCAGATCCTTGTAAGCTTCCAAATACTGCAATTATTAGTGACGATGCAGATAGAGCATTGTTAGGTTTATTCGTCTTATTCTTAGGATTTATCTTATGGAGAACAAACCTACATACAAGATTATTCTTTGCACTAGGTGGTAGATATTTAACCGCAGAGTTTTCCGATTCCGAGAAAGAAAAGCTAGAATTTGAAGTAATGATGGCAGAAAGAAAAGCTGCTAAAGAAACAGAAGCATTGCGCAAAAAAGAAAGACAAGAGTTAGGAAAAAATAGGGACAAGTTTGAAAGTGCTATTTTAGATAGAGACAAGAAAAACAAGTAATGAAGTACTTAATACTCTTTATACTCCTACTAATCTTTTTGTGCGGAGTTGGTGCTTTTGCATACTCCTTGCTAACAGGTACGCAGATTATTCCTGGCGTTCAGCTGCCAGGTATTGCAACTCCTATACCTTATGTTGCTACTACATCTACTCCTACCGCTAGACCAAGTGCCATGGCAACTGCTACTCCTACAGGAGCTGCTGTGGGAACTCCTATTCCAACAAATGTTGCTGTTGCTTCTCCTACAGTTACAGCTACACCTGCCGCTGCAAATGCAACAGTTGTTTACCCAAGCGCCACAGACTTCCGCTCTGGCACAGTTACAGCTGGTACTACCAAAACAATTAAGCTTTTTGCAATTAACCTGCAACCAGCTTCTTCTACCCAATTAAGATTGAAGGTAAGCAGTTTAATAGAAATTACAGGCTATACTCAGCCAAGTACTACTACTTGGAGCGGTGCCACCATTGGCACTGGCTGTAGCGTTCTATTTAGCAAGACTCAGTTGTGTGTAGATTTAAAGAAAGTTAGTGGCACAATTAATGCCGGAGAATCTTTAGGAGAATTTACAGTAAAATTCTTAACTCCTGGCGACGCTTATATAGACCTTATTACTGGCAATGGTTCTGTTAGTAGTGGTATTTTCCGCGAGCAAGCTGGCAGAGTTTCAAACATTAAGATTATAAAAGCTAGCACCACAACAACCACAAACCCTAACTTACCAGAAACAGATCTTGCAACTACTCAGACATTATTCTTGGGAATGGGCTTGGTCTTAATAGTCTTAACAATAGTGCTTTACAGAATGGGTTACTTGCAGCAATTTGCTTACATTCTTACAGCAGGCATTTCTGCAAATACATATGGTAACGGAGATAAATCTAAAGTAGGAAAGAAGATTGTTAAAGCTCACAATGAGCAATTGGTAAAGAATTCTAGAGAGAATTTAGAGAAGCTTAAATAGTGTCTATGCAAAGAAGATAAAAAATCCCGCTTTTGGCGGGATTTTCTTTTAGTGTGTTTGGGTTTACATCAACCTTGGTAGGTCTAGTTCTAAATTCACTTTAATTTCTTCAACAAAAGAAGGAACATGACTAATAAGTATTAGGCCACCTTCAAAATCTTTTAATGCCTGTGCAATAACTGGAATATGACGGAAGTTAATGTGGTTTGTAGGTTCGTCCATAATTAACAAACCCGGTTCTTGCAACATAAAGCGAGCGTAGCATAGCAAGCCTTTTTGACCGTCGGATAACGAGCCAACTTTATTGTGCAGTAAATCCGATGTGAGTAGGAATTTTGCAGCAGCGCCATAAATTGCCTGGTTATTTTTTACTAAAGCAACGCTTTCTAAAGATTCAAAAGCAGTTTGACTAAAATCTAGTTCAGAGAAATCTTGGCTATAATAGCCAATACGAACGTCTGGGTTAATTGTTACTCCTTTGCCATCTAAGAAAGATTTAATAAGTGTGCTTTTTCCAATACCGTTAGGACCAGAAACAATAAGCTTGTCCTTACGCCACAGTTCAAAATCTACATTTCTAGAAATAGGTGAATGATCTTTTAAGAATTCAACCTCTTTAATTTTAATAATCCATTTGGTTGTATGTTGAGCAGGAATATTAAAGTCTGCAATAGTCTTGTCTTCGCGGCGCATGTCTACCATTGTTTCTCTGTCTTCATCTATCTGTGCTCTTACTTTATTGGCAAGACGGTTCATTGCCACACTCTTACCACCAAGTTTGTTCACTTTCTCGAAGCGGTCTTTAATACTTTTTTGTAATCTAGAGTTGGCAAGTCTTTCGCGCTCTATCTGTTGGGCAATTTGTTCTACTACATCGTAATAGTTGCCAACGAATTGCTCTACTTTGTGAGTAAATACGTCTAGGTTTAAAACTCCATCGCTAAATACGTTTAAAAAGTCTGCATCGTGAGAAATAACTAACACAGTTTTTTCATAGAACATTAAGAACTGAGTAAGATGATCTATTCCTGTGTGGTCTAAGTTGTTTGTAGGCTCGTCTAAAAGAAGAATATCTGGCTCTTGAATAAGTGCAAAAGCCAATAGTAGCCTTGCTTTCTGGCCACCAGACAAATCTTTAACTTTTCTATCTATTGGCACATCAAGATTTACAACTCGCATAACCTTCTTAATATCGCCTTCAATGCCATATTTTTGATCAGTGAATGCAGTTGCAAAGTATTCGGTAATTGAGTGCTCTAAAAGGTGTTGTGGCACCATTTGTTGGGCAATAGCAATCTTGGCACCCTGCTTAATATTTATTTGACCTTCTGTTGGTTTAATCTCGCCTGTAAGAAGCTTAAAGATTGTAGTTTTTCCTGCACCGTTTTGGCCCATGATTGTAATTTTTGAGTCTTTACGAACAGAAAAACTGGCCTCATTTAGCGTTACTTTTTTATCGTTGTATTTGAATGAAACGTTATCAAAACGAATCACTACTTCTGAAGGATTCATTAATTTTTTAGAACTTTATTAAATCAGTTTGTACTATACCAGAAAATTTTGCTTTCTTGGGTTTCATTGATCAAGTTTTTACCGATCGAGCGAACTCCCCTGCGATTCATTGATCAATCTTTCATAATGCGAGTGAACATCTGCAGCCGGCATCCGGCGAAGCCGTGAACGAGCATGTGAAAGATTGAGCGCGAAAGGATTCGAACCTTCAACCAATTACTTAAGAGGCAACTGCTCTACCATTGAGCTACGCGCCCGTTCAACCCCATCATTTTACCAGATTTGTCTAATTTCTGCGCCTGGAGGGATTTGAACCCCCAACCTGTGGTTCCGAAGACCAATGCTCTATCCAATTGAGCTACAGACGCGCAAGATACTCCTTATTATACTGCAAACATCTTTGCCTTTAGGTCGGCAGGAAAGTCGGGAAGATTGTCTCTATGTGTTTGATCGAATACACGCACAATGTTTTCCTCACGTGCAGCGGAAGCTTCTGCAACTTGAGAAGTGCGGGTTTCTCTGAGCATAATGTTTTTATCTGCAAATGGATTCACCAAAGCGTGCATAAATCCGGCTGGAATTTTAATCTGTTCGCCGGGCTGTAAAGATATTACCTGTAAATTCTTAATGATTTCTGAAATTTGTTCAGGACTTTTTCCTACAGCAGTTTCTTTGCTTAAAACAATTCTAAATGGAGTGATCGCAGTCCATTCTTCGTTGTGACCAGGATGTTCCGGTGTGCCATGGAACTGTAAGCTAAGCGCGTTATGTGGTTTGACTAAGAGAATCTTTGTGTCGAATTCTGGTGAGGAATTAAGAATATAGTAAGCACCCCAAGGTTTAGTTTCATTACTATCTATAACCTCAAGATTGTTTTTTTCGAGATACGGAGAAATTTCTGGATATAAGAAGTTTTGCATATCACTAGTTTAGCAAGAGTTAGAGGAAGGGCAAAGTTAGGAACTTTGCCCATTCCAAAAGAAACAGAATTAGCTGTTCTTCTGTTTATCATTCCGATGATCTCGTGACTGCTGAATGGCAACAGCAACACCAATGAGCAAACCACAGAACGCTGCAATTACTGCGAATGTAATCGCAAGAGGATTGTGTAAAGATAATCCACCTTCAACTACAACAGCAGAAACTGCCAATAACACAGTAATAATTAGTAAAAAATTCACTTGCTTCCTTCCTTTTCTGAATAAACAACGAACTAATAAGACACCAACTTTACGTATGGTGCCGACTTAACCCGTCGTCTTTTTGCTGCCAAACTATTTATTATTTGGCCACTTATTAGCAATTTCTTAATTGCTAAGAGGCAATCTTATTCCTAGTTATGTTTCCTGTCAAGATTTCGGGTAGAAATTTCAGAACTATGTAATAAAATAGATATATGGACGTACTCTCTGTAGCACAATTTTGTCTGGCAATTAACACCCTACTAGGTGAATTGGGCGAATTTGCTATTCAAGGAGAAATTAGCGCCTTAAAGATTTCTGGCAATCAGGCACTGTTTATCGATCTTAAAGACACGAAAGAGCAGGCTTTGCTGCGGCTTAGCAATTATGCACCACGAGTAACTGGCTTAAACCTAGTGCGAGAAGGAATGGAAGTTATAGCCCATGGTCGACTAGAAATGTATCCTCCAACCGGGTCTTTCTCTTTTAAAGTGCGTAAATTAGAACCAGTTGGCGAGGGAGCCTTAAAACAAGCATTCGAGCAACTTAAACAAATCTTACAAAACGAAGGGTTGTTTAGTACGGCACGCAAAAGAGAAATTGAGGCTCCAATTACAAAAATTGCTTTAATTACTGCCAAGAACTCTGCTGCTTATTCCGACTTTACAAAGATCTTGCAAGAAGGCAACTTTGGCGGAGAGGTAGATTTTTACCCAGTTACTGTGCAGGGAGATAAAGCAGAAACAGAAATTATTCACGCATTTAATGAAATAAATTCGCAGGCCAGAATTAAGAATTACCAAGTTGTCGTCCTTATTCGAGGAGGAGGAAGCTTAGAAGACTTAAAAGCATTTAATTCCGAGGGAGTTGCCCGGGCAGTCTTTGGCAGCGCCTTGCCAGTTATTGTTGGAGTTGGCCACGAAATAGACGTTTCTATTGCAGACTTTGTTGCAGACGTACGTGCGTCTACTCCGTCGCAAGCTGCTTATTACATGTTACAGATTAACGCTCAGTTCCTAGAAACTGTATTTGCTCAACTAGACTTGCACCTGCAAAAACTTAAAGATTCCTTACCCTCAAAAAGCTACATGCAGCAACTGCTTCAGCTTTGCGAGCAGCGTTTACGTGTAAGATTGGTGCCATTTCAACTGGCAGATGCCAATTTGGGCTTTTCTAGAATTGTGCGCGGAAAGTTGCAGAACGAAATGTATAAAATAAAAAGTAACCTAAATTCCTATGAAAATAGTTTAGAAAAGTTGCCAAACGAGTTAGATAAAAGCAAAATTGCAGTTACCAATCTTGCTAAGTTGCTTGCTGCTTATGGCCCCGAGCAAGTTTTAGAGAGGGGTTATACTCTTATTAAAGACGAGGCTGGAAACTATATTGCGCAAAAGTCGGCACTAAAACCTGGAAACAAGATTGCAATTCGCTTCTCCGACGGAGACGCCGACGCTCAAATTACTTAGAAATATTTTAATTCATTATTTATTAACATCATGGCTAATTCAGAAAAAGAATCAAACGAAATTTACTTACAAAAGAGCTTGGCCAAATTAGAAGAGATTGCCAAATATTTCGAACAAACAAATATCGACTTAGACACAGGAATAAAAATGTATGAAGAAGGCATGAAACTTGCCCAAGAAATAAAAAACCAAGTAATGTCTTACGAACTTAAGATTAAGGAAATTAAAGAAAAGTATTCTGGCGAAGCGGAATAGATTTAATAGTTCGGATCGAATATATAGTCTGGGTTGCCATCTGTTTTGCTAGATAATCTGGTTGTGCGACTATCGTATTCTGTAAGTATTGGGTCTGCTAAATAACGCCACCAATCTTTTGCAGCGCCATTTTCATCTTTACCAACAGATTGAGGCATATTTTTAAACCAATACTCATAATAGCCTAGCTCGGTGCATCCCCAGGCGGTGCAGGTAATGTTTTGTGCCAGAGTATCCATTTTTGCCAAATCTGGGAAGTATATTGCTCCTTTACATGCAGATTTAACAATATTTGTACTATTGTAAATATATTCTGTGTCTGTATTGGCAGGGTTATGTACACTGCCACAACCAAAGTAAGGCATGCCTACAGCGCCAGCAGCATTTCGCTTATTTGAATAATACATATTAAAAGGTGTAAACCAATGTTTGTCGTTAAACTTAGCAAAACCACCGTAAATTTGAATTAAAGAAGACTCAGTTCTGTGCCCAATATCGTGAATCATATTCTCAATACCACTTTTATAGGAATAACCCATAATTGGTAGCATTTTATTGCAATTGCTACCAGTTAACTGTGGTGTTGAGTTGTACCAAAAACCTTTAGGGCCAACAAGATGAGACTCCCACAAACCCATATACGGAGGGCCCATTATCCATAACTCATCAAATTCATTGTTATTGTATTTTTCGCAGATTTGATACTTATTAAGCAATTTCAAATAGTCAACTCCGTCTGGAGAATGACAACCAGAATCTGTTTTTGCACAGTTATAAAGATCGTTTGCTGTATAGCGAAAGCCATCAATTTTTTCTGGCATAGGGTCTGCGCTAATGTCTAAAACGCTAGGATTAACAATAAAGTTAATTCTGCCGTTCGTAATATTTTTAAACCAAGTACCCATTTTATCGGGCAGAGCTTTTGGATCACTCCAGTTTAATGATTCACTTAACTTCTTATTACCTTGAGAAGGTATTTGAGGGTCGTAAATCATTACCATTACTTTGCGATTATAAGTTTGCAAGGTTTCAGGTTTTAGTGGGCTTTGTGTAGGTGCGGGCACTGGTGTAACGACTTGTGGTGTATTGGTTGGCACTTCTGCTGGTATTATTACTGGCAATTCACTAGCAGCTTCAGTGGACAGTAAATTTTCTGGTGTTGACTGTATTGGGTTTGCAGCATATGAATTCGGCCAAAATCTAGTAATTAGCATTCCAGAAATACAGAGTACTGCAATTATGCTAAATACAAAGAGGCTAGTTTGTAGTTTTTTATTCACGAATATACTTGGGTGAGCTTCTTGTCCAAAAGGTCTTGGGGTACTTTGCATACTTTCCATGACTAAGTAGAGCATTTGTAAAAAGCCTCCGCAAGGGGGCTTTTTCTTTGTAAATGGTTTTAACATTATCATCGGGAAATTATTAGACCATGTTTTTCTCTTCACTATGAACGTCCCGCAGCCGAGGGAAAGAAATAATTAAGGAATTGAATAATGTGAAAATACTAAGGTAATAGGATTTAGCCCGAAGGAGAGGACTAGTGAATAGGGAACGAGAAAAATATGGGTTGGGAGGGACTCGAACCCTCAACCAATGGCTTAAAAGGCCACTGCTCTACCATTGAGCTACCAACCCGCTAGTAGTGCTTACTTACAAGCTACGCTGATTATACAAGAATTCCTTAATTGGTGCATAATTTGTGCGATGTTCTTTGCAAATACCATGCTGTTTGAGGTTTTCTAAATGCAAAGTTGTGCCGTATCCTTTGTGCTTTTCGAATCCGTATTTGGGAAATTCTTTTGCAGCGGTCTCTGTCATGTAGGAATCGCGTGTTACCTTGGCAAGTATTGCGGCTAAGGCAATTGGATAATATGTGCGATCTCCTTTTATTGTTACAGAAACGTTAATTCCAGCAGGGGGAATAAGGCCTCCGTCCAATAAAAAGAAGGTATTTACAGGGTCAAACCTGTCGATTAAATTTTTTAAAGCTAGGTGAATTGTATGGGCTAATCCCCATTGGGAAATGTACTCGGCACTGTGCTGTTCTAGAAAATAGTCTTTATCTACAGTAAAAGATTTATGGAATGAGTCATAAACCACTTTTCTTTGTTTGGCATTTAAGAGCTTAGAGTCGGTAACATTATTAATTGGTAATGAGGAAAGAGAGATCTTTGAAAAAACACTGGCACAGAATAGTAAAGGACCGGCCCAACAGCCTCTGCCAACTTCATCAATTCCAACAATCTCATTAACCTGCGGATTTGCAGTAAAAATTTCTGCTAGGTTTGCAAAGTCTAAGCCTGTAACAGACTTCTTTGGGGGCATGTTAAAACTATATTAGTAAAATTTAAGCTGCTGAAGTGATTACTTCTTCTTCGGCTGCCAATTCGGCTGTTTCTTCCTTCATGGAAGTTCCAGCAAGCACTTTAACGTCTACACCTCTTACTTTAAGAGCAGACTTACCAACGCGGTCGCGTAGGTAGTAAAGTTTTGCACGACGAACGTTACCTTCGCGGATAACATCGATCTTTTTTACGTTTGGAGAATAAAGAGGGAATACCTTTTCTACTCCAACACCTTCTGAAATTTTTCTGACGGTAAATGTTGCACGAGTTCCTGAACCTTTTCTGGCAATAACAACGCCTTTAAACAACTGAATACGAGATTTCTCTCCTTCGCGGATAACGTTATGTACAGTAATAGTGTCTCCAACATTGAAGTCGGCTTTCACGTCTGTCTTAAAAACTGTTTCAACTTTGTTCAGTAACTGTGTGTTCATACCTGGAGATTATAGCAGATGTTTCTGAAAGAGCGAAGCCTCTGGCCAGTAACTTTCTCAGGATTTTCTCGTGGATTTTTTTTCGGGGTAAATCTGCATATCTTTTAAAAATTTTTGCCACCTCTTTTTCTACATAATCGTTCTGATTATTATTTAACTCGCTATTTCTAGCTCCTAGTTGGGTTTCTAGCTCGGAAAGAACTGTTCTAGATACACCTTTTTGGTACAGCTCTGCCTTTATTTTATTGCTTCCAGATTTTCCTTGGCTAAGTCTAGATTGCCAATACCATTTAGCAAAAGCCTGGTCATTCGCAGGGTTTTCTATCTTCACAATATCTAGCCACTTGGTAATTTCTTCTGGGGTAAGTTCCATCTTAAAAGACATATAGTCTGTAATTTCTTTGTAGGAATGTGGGCGCAGTGAAATGAAGTTTAATAGCCTGTTACGAATGCGTAGTTCTGAGCTTTCTGTACGCAGCTCTTTAAATTCTTCTTTGCTTAATTCTTTGCCAACATAGAGACTTTTGGCCAAGACCATATCCATATCTATTACCACACGTTTGCCATCTTCGGTCTCTATTACTACCGCTAAGGGCGTTTTACCTTGCTTTAGGTGCAATATCTTACTCATGTCTGTCTTTATGATACTATTAGCAGTATGGATAAGCCTAAAGTGCTGCTAGAGGTGAGTTCGCTGCTAAATGAACTTAGCTATCGTGGCATTGGTAATCAAACATACTCATTTTTACTAGAATTCTTGCATAGCAAAGAGTTCACATGGGTGTTGTGTGGTACCGGTACTAAAGAAGATTTAAAACGCAGGTTTACTTCCCAAGATTCTCTATTAATAGAGGGGCTAGAGTTTTACCCTTTCAAGAAACCAGGTTTACTGGGAAAATTGTTCCCAGGTAGCTTTATTGGTGGTCAGATAGAAAAGGCAATTAGCACAAGCAAAGCCGAACTATTTGTAAACTTTAATAATGCTGGTTACGTAAGTAAAAAAATTCCCTCAATAGATTTTATTGCAGATTTAATTCCTCTTAAACTTAATAAGTTTTCTCAGAAAAACGCACTGGCAAATTGGTGGAAGAAGCAAGTTTTTCTAAAGGCTTTTGCTAGGGTTAAAACTTTTGCTAGCAAAGTTGTCACTATTAGTGAGTTTTCTAAGAACGATTTAGTATCTGCTGGAATTCCAGCAGACAAAATAGTAGTAATTCCTTTGGCTTTAAGTTTAGACTACATGCGCAGCTTGGCTTTAGTAGAGAAGTCTGAAAATTATGTGAATTTACAACGCAAAGTTTTAGGAATTTATAATCTTACTCAACCTTATATTTGCTACTTTGGCGGTTTAGAGGCCAATAAGAATGTAGATGCAGTTTTAAGGAGCTTTCAACTTATCTCTGAAAAGTATCCAGACTTAAAGTTAGTTATTGGTGGAGGAGAATTTAAATTGGGTTGGGATCATAAGCCAAAACCACTTAACGAAAGAGCCCAAAAACTGTTCCAGCTAACCGCAGATTTAAAGTTGCAGCACAGAGTTATTTTTACTGGTTTTGTAAAACCAGAGCATATGCCGGTCATTATTAAATCGGCAGAAGTATTTATTCATTTATCTACTTACGAAGGTTTTGGTTTAAATGTTTTAGAAGCTCAGGCTAGTTCGGTTCCTGTAGTGGCAGCAAATGCCAGTACTTATCCGGAAGTTCTAGGCGATGGAGCTTTATTAGTAGACCCTATAGACTACACTGCTGTCGCAGAAAACTTGCAATCTGTCTTGGGGTCAGACTCTTCTAGTCTGAAGCTAAGGAAGCAATTAATAGAGAAAGGTCTTGCTAATATAAAAAGATTTAGTTGGGAACGAGCAGCTGGTCAGGCTTATGGCTTGTTTAATCACCTTCTGTCTAATAATCAAACATTAAGCACGGGTGCAAGAACGGTAGAAGATAGTTTAAAAGACAGACGAATGGTAGTTTTGGCATCTTATTTCTTCCCTTTTATGGGTGGAATGGAAGCTGTAGCACTCGATTATTCTAAGTTTGCTGTAAAAAATGGCATGAAGGTAACTGTAATTACATCTAACGAAAAAGATGGCAGTAAATCTTCGCAAGCTACAGAAACAAAAGATGGTGTTGATATTATTCGTTTGCCGCGCCAGGGAAGAAATTACTATTTATTCTGGTTAAAAGGACTTTTGGCGCAGCTTAAAAATTTACAACCAGAAGTAATTCAAATTCACGGCATTGGTAACTTGGGTTTCGATCTTGCAGTTTTATATTTTAAGCTGCGCCAACCAAAGCACTTGCGCCCAATTGTTATTTGTACTCCTCATGGTCCATTTATGAGCAAGCCAGAAAAGGGCGTACGCTGGATCTTTAAACAAATAATGACTGTGTTCATTGCTAGCTACGCTAAAAAATTATTCTCGGTTGTAATTGCTGTTAATCCACAACAAAAAAACTGGATTACAAAACTTTATAGAATTCCATTAGAAAGAATCTGGACTTTCCCTCCTGTTATTGGTGGAAACCGCAAGACATTCCCAGAATTGGCAAAACTAAAGAAAGATAACGAATTATTAATTACTTCATTCGGCAGACTGGTAGATTACAAAGGTTATCCAGATTTGGTAACTGCGTTTAGTTTATTAAACTCTGTAAACGGTACCAAGCTTGTAATTGCAGGCGCAACTTCTCCTTATGTAGAAGACTTAAAGAATTTAATTCGCCAGTCTCCTAGAAGAGAAGATATAGAGTTGCGCGAAAATCTTAGCGAAGAAGAAAAGCGTAAGTTATTAGAAGAAACAAGTATTTTTGTCTTTGCTAGCCAATGGGAAGCCTTTGGAATTGTTGCTGCAGAGGCTATGCGAGATGGCAATGCAATCATTGCTACCACCACAGAAGGCGGAAAAACCTTGGTAGAGGTAGGAGAAAACGGGATGTTATTTAACTACGGCGATTACCAAAAACTAACAGAACATTTAAATACTTTAATCTTAGATAATGCACTATTAAAAAAGATGCAGCAGCGAAGCTATGATCTGGCGGGGCAATACTTCGCAGACACCGTAGAGCAATCATTTATTGCTAAAATGAGTGAACTAATAAACAGTGCTAAATAAATCTTAATACCGCCTAATAATATTGAAATGATAGAACCCAAGCCTCTTTCTCAAAGATCTTCTGTAGAGAAATTCTTTTCTCGTTTACCAGGGTTAATCTTCGTGTTAATTTTTGCGTTCTTTATGTTTGGTGGCTTGGTTCTGCCAGAGGTTACAGCCTACGCAATTATTATTATGAATGTGTATTTCTTTTATAAGTCATTATTATTGGCAATTACATTTTTCATTTCATATCAACGTATAGGCTTTTATGAAAGTGTAAATTGGCTTGAACGTTTGGAGCATATTAAGGAACCAGAAGTTATTATTGCCAACTTAAAAGAAAAGCAGAACTTGCTGGCCCAGGCTAGTTTCCAACCTTATCTGCAAACTGGTTCTACTAGTTTAGTGCGTCACTTTTCTGCTGGCTTGCCATATTTCTTTCAGAAAATTGTGTTTGCCAGAGAAAAGAAAAAGGCTAACGACGCCTTGTTAAAGCAAATTAAGGAAATTAAAGAGACCAAGATTTTAAAGAACTGGCACGAGTTGCAGCATATTATTATTATTCCTCATGTAAAAGAGCCAGAGCATATTCTGCGCGAAACTTTAGATAATATTTCTAAACAGACATTTCCAAACTCACAAATAAATGTTGTTCTAGCTGCAGAAGGAAGAGACGAAGAAGGCTACCAACTTTCCTTAAAGTTGGCAGAAGAGTATGGCAAAGTTTTTAATCATGTCTGGGTTTCTAAGCACATACTTACAGAAGACGAAGTAGTTGGAAAATCTTCCAATATGAAAGCTGGTGGAGCAGTTGCCTACGAAGAAGTAAAAAAACTTGGTTGGGATCTTAAAAAGATCTTATTAACAAGTTGCGATGCAGACTCTAAACTTCCTCCATTATATTTGGCTTATGTTACTTATAAGTATGTAACAACAGAGCATTCAGAGTACAAGTTCTATAACGCTGCAATGGTTTTCTACAATAATATTTGGCGCCTACCTTTCTACGCTAGGGTAAAGAACTCTATGTCCTCGCTATTTAATACTGCTCGTTTAGTGCGTACAGACAAACTTATTCCATTCTCTACTTACACAACAAGTTTCTGGGTAATTAAAGAGATTAACTTCTGGACTCCTTGGGTTACACCAGAAGACTTTCATATCTTTATTAAATCTCAATTTAAATTTGGTGGTGTTACCAGTGTAATTCCAATTTATCTGCGCATTAATTCCGATGCCGCCGAAGGCAGCGGCCACAAAGATACATTTAAGAATAACTACAAACAAGAACGTAGATGGCAGTGGGGAATTTCTGATGACGGTTGGGTGTTACAAAATGTTTTTCATGGCATTGGTAAATACGATTTCTTAACAATGTATAGGGCTATTCATTCTGTAATTGACCATATCCTTACACCTGTAATGAGTATTGTAATTCTTTGGGGTGGTAATATTCCTACGCTTATTAATCCTGCTTTTAATAGCACTGTGCTTGGTTCACAGCTTCCTGGTGTTTCTTCTACTATTATCTCTGTGTCATTTATCTTCTTACTGTTCATTATTATTATCGACTTGTTCTACAGACCTCCGCGTGACGGCAAGTACGGCATTGGCAAAGTATTCTTGCAGCTTGGGGAATGGATTTTCTTTCCAATTTCTAGCTTCTTCTTGTCTGTACTTCCTGGCGTAGAAGCAAATACAAGACTATTGTTGGGCAAGAATTTAGAATATTACGTAACCAAGAAGCAGTAACAAAATGCGCGAACTGCTTACTCCAAAATTTTTGGTATTACTTTTAATTGGTCTTGTTGTTCGCATACTGCTTATTCCAAACTTGGGATTTGAGTTCGATACTGTTGTTACACAGTACAGATGGGGCACAGATGCTCTGCAAATGGGGTTTACTAACTTCTGGAGTAACTACACTCAGTTCTTAGATTACCTGCCCGGTGCAGTGGTGTTTAGTATGTTAATTAGAATTATTAGTGGCATCTTTAGCCCAGAAGCACAGGCATTTGTAATAGTTCTGAAAATCTTCAACTTATTTATAGATTTCGCTCTGCTAATAGTAATAGCAAGGTGGTTAAAATCGCTTCATAAGGTAGGTAACAATGTAGCTAACTGGACTAGTTACCTAGTTTGGTTATCTCCTGCAGTTTTGGTTGTAAGCGCATTTTGGGGTCAATTTGACAGCTTAATTTTGTTGCTAATTATTACTTCCTTGTGGTTGGCCTTGAATAGAAAAAAATATTTCTGGGGTGGAGCAATACTTGCACTGGCTATTACATTAAAACTGCAGCCTGTATTATTGTTGCCAATTATTTTCCTTGGAATTTTACTACTTTCAAAACTTAAGAAGACATTTATATTTGCAGTTGGCATGGTGGCAGTATTAGTACTTTTAAATATTGTGCCATTCTTGTTAAATCTAGATCGTTCGCTATTTGTGTTTGGACAGCCATTCTTGCGTAGCCCAATGATTACCAACGGGGCACATACTTTCTGGGAACTATTCTACCCAATGTTTACACAACCAGCAGATATTGTGTTGGCACTAGGCAACTTTAAGCTGAGCGTAAGTAATGTGGCGCTATTGGCTTTTCTGGCAAGTTTGGCAGTTACTGTATGGTTCTTTATTAAACAAAAAGCGAATCTTACATTTGCCAAGATATTATTGGGAATTCAGTTTCTAAATATGTCGTATTTCTTGTTTATGATGAATATGCATTCAAGATACGGATACTTTCCAATAATTTTAAGTTTAATGACTTTGCCATTGCTCTTAGAGTTTATAGAGAATAGATGGCAAAGAGCAGCAACAATTATGCTTACTGTTCTGTTTCACTTGGCATTTACAGTTAATCAATTAACTGTTTATAACGTCTTCTACGGAGACAAGTTGCCAAGGTGGTTAAACAGCATTTTGGGTATGTGGGAGCTAAATATTTTAGACGCAACTATATATTTCTTCTTCTGGCTAAACCTGCTAATAATTCTGTTCTTAAAGCGCCGCAAGAGCGATATAGTATAATTTTTCGAAAGCTCAGGTGGCGGAATTGGTATACGCACTACGTTGAGGTCGTAGTTCACGCAAGTGAGTGCAGGTTCAACTCCTGTCCTGAGCAGTTGTTTTTTCCCCACTTTCTATAATTCTCATTCGCTATTGTTGGTTTTTCATTAGATAATAAATAGATGTTATCTGCAGCCGAGTTCAACACAATTTACAAAGCAACTTTTACCAAGATTTATAAATATTTCTACTATCGCTTTGTGCGCCAAGGAAA
>Ga0335397_10000790_pt1 | contig 42367 bp, 30 predicted proteins | sample MAT04_FD_205740 | JGI IMG/M metagenome (GOLD analysis project Ga0335397, IMG submission 205740) | Freshwater microbial communities from Lake Fryxell liftoff mats and glacier meltwater in Antarctica - MAT-04 (spades assembly) (version 2) ... | reverse complement strand
GGCCACGTTTGACATGGCCATCGGGTTGTCCGACAACGGGCTCATGAAGGCGTCGCCGATGTTCCCGTTGCCATGCTTGGCACTCTTCACGAGCCTTGCGCTCGTTGCTTGCGAAAGTGACTCCGAGGCCGTCGAGGTCGTCGACAGCGACGCCACGGGCGAGCTGTCGGAGGAGATCAACGAGCCCAGCGATGTAGCGGATGCGGGCGGCGAGACCGACGCGGCCGTCGAGGTCGACGCACTCGAGACGGACGTCGCTATCGACAGCGATTCGGTCGAGACCGATGTGGCAGACAGCGATTCGCTCGAGTTCGATGTGGCAGACAGCGACATCAGTGATGTCGTCGACAGCAACGTCGAAGAGTTCGACGCGGTGGCCGAGGCCGACGCGGCCGCGGACGCCGTGGCGCCTGCGGATGTGACGGTCGACACCGACGCGACGGTCGCGGATGCGGGGGGCGAGGACGTTACATTCGCGGACACCGAGGTGATCGAAGAGGTCGTCACGGCGCCACGGCTGGCGCTCGCGGGACCTGACGGCGCGATCGCCGACGGGGCCGACGACGCGGGTCAGCACGAGGTCTACGTGGCGTTCACGCGTGCCTATGTGATCACGAATCGTGGCGACGCGCCGCTGCTCATCGAGGCTGTGACGCTGCTCGAAGCGGACGCGCTCGGTTGTGAGCTGAATCTCGCATCCGAGCCAGCCGCGGTCGTGGCGCCGGGTGAGTCGAGCGCGTTCGATATCGAGCTACTGCTGCTCGCCGAAGGTGCGGCTGGATGTGCATTCGTCATCGACAGCAACGACCCGACAACCGCGTCGCTGCGTGTCGACATAGCGGCAGTCGGCACGCCCTCCACCCTGCCAGCGCAGCGCATCGCCCGCGCCTATTGCAGTGCCGGTCAGACCACCATCCTGGGCGGCGGGATCACCTCGACGAGCGTCACGGGGACATTGACCGAGACGCTGCTCGACGGGTCGCTCGTGACCACGGCGGAGACGTTCGACAACTGCGTCCTCACGACACAGGTCGGTACCTTGCCGGGTGGCCGCGAGACCGTGCGTGCCGCCGACAGCGCTTCGTGCGGCACCTTGAGCTGCACTGAAGGGCCCGGACCGAATGGCACGAATCGCTGCCGTGGTGTCGTCGAAGGAACGCCGTACGACATCGGCGCCAGCGTCACCATGACAATCGACGACCCGCTACTCGATGGTCCCGTGAGCCACATGTTCACGAAAGCGCCGGGCTTCATGACCCTCATCGAGCACGCTGATAACATCAGCCGTTCCGCGCCTTTGAGCCTCAGCGTCTACGACGGCATCACCGACACGTTCACGCAGGTGCGCATCCAACAGGACAATACCGACGGCACGACAATCGCTGTTTGCGAGTTCCCGGCGAAGACGTCACCTGTCACCATCCCGAGCAGCATCCTCCAGCGTTTCCACGACGGCGCCTTCAGGCTGTACGCCGAGATGTTCGTGCGCCACGTCGTCGACAACGCCGGCTATCGCGTCGAGTTCACGGTCCTCGCGTTCTCGTTGCCCCAGAAGAGCGCGTACACGTTCGCGCCATGAGCGCACGAGCGCTGAGGCAGCGGACCATGAGCCGAGTGCACGACGAACCCGAGCGAGGGGTTGCCGATCCCGAAGTACAGCATCATCAACCTGTCTTCGACCGATGGCGCCGGGGACGCCGCAGGCCCGCATGGCAACAAGCTGCGCGAGCAAGTGTTGGCGCGAACGAACGCGTGTTTGCGCATGCTCATCGAGATATTGAAGGCGGCTGGGATCTACGACGACACGATCATTGTCTTGACCGCCGACCACGGCATGGAGCTCAAAGACCCCAACGTCGGCGGACGCCTCTTGAGCGGTCTGTCGAGCGACGTCGGCCGCGTTCAAGAGCACCACTTCCTCTATTTGAAGCAGCTGCACCTGACGCACCCGCCCATCGGGCAACGCGTCACCTTTACGGTGACCGACAGCGACAACGGCGCCGTAGTCGGCGGCGCGACCATCGTCATCGAGCGCGATGGGGTCGAGACAGCGCGCGGCACAATCGAAGTCGACGGCACGGTCACCCTCGACTTCCTCGCGACGACCGGCCCTCACGGCCACCGTCATGAAGCGCGGGTTCTCGACCGAGGTGCACACGATCCCGTTGAATTAGGCCCCCCTAGCGACGATCGGCGGCCTCGCGTAAGACCTCAGTTGTGTGCGCTCTCTCTGCTCGAAACGTTGCGCGCAGTCGCCATCCGAGGGTGTCGTCACAAGCGAGGAACACGTGAGGAATCGAACACTTCTGGCTCTCGCCGTCCTACTGCTCGTCGTGGTTTGGCTCGCCAATCTGCTCTCCGCCCCGTCAGCACCATCACCGAAGCGCTCGCTCACCGCGCCGCTCGCGGCCCCCAACACCCCACGGACCGCGACGTCCAGGGCCGTGCCGTTGGTGTTGACGCTGCCGAGCGCCTCCGAGGCAACCGAGGAGGCCGCCCTCGACGCGCGGCGATTCGTGCGCGGCTTCGTGCTCGACCTCGCCGGCGAGCCTATTGCGGGCGCGCGCGTGCAGCTCGAAGACATGATGCAGGACGTCGACTGGGCGCTCACGACCGATGCCGCAGGTGCGTTTGCGTTTGTCGGGGTGCCGAGCTCGCCGCTGCGGGTCGAGGCCACCGCTCGCGGCGCGCGCGACGCGTTGTGGGTTGGTTCGGGCACCGACGAGGTCGAGGTCGAGCTGGTGCTCGAGCCGACAGCGGTCATCCGCGTGGTCTCGCATCCCGGCACGGGTGGGCGTGCCGAGGTGCGCTGCCCGTCCGACGCATGTTTCGGCGGCGGCGCCCCATGGCAACGCAGAGACTACATGGATCCAGCTAAGCGCCAGCTGCTGCTCAACTTCGACCGTGCGATCCTGACCGAGATCTTCCCGGGCGAGACGGTCCGCTTCGCGCCAATGCTCGTGCCAGGCGGCGGACCACTCGTGCTCGACCCTGAGAGGCCAGGCCTCGTCGAGGATCTCGGCGACGTATTCGAGCCCCACGGCGACACCTCGCGTTGGACGCTCGTCGCGGCCGGCGCGTTGCGCGAGGACCTCGAGGTCGTCGCCGACCTGAACTACGACGTCTTCATGGTCATCGCCGGTGAACGTACGGCCTGCGGCAGCGTTCGACCCGCGCCGGGCGAGGTCATTGAGGTGCCGTGCGGCATGTCCTTGGCGAGCATTATCACGGGCCGCGCGGTCAATGAAAATGGGCTCGGTCTGGGTGGGATCGTGTTCAATTTCGCGGTGAACGACAACAGCCTCAGTGGCCTGCCCGAGACGTTGAAAGTGCCAGTCGTGAGCAGCTCCGAGCCAGGCGAGGAGGGGCGCTTCGTGATCAACGCCATCGTGTCAGCCGCCCTGCATGGGCGCATCGTCGCCGAGGACGTTCTGGGAGGCATGTCCTCGATTCCGCTCATCCCCGGGCGCAGCCATGACGTCGGCGACATCGTGTTCCGCAGCAACGACTACGCGCAGCAGATCTTGCGCGAGTTCTTGACGAATCCCTGGGGCGACGTCGGCGCGGTCTTCGGCGAGAGCGCCAACGGTGCGCGCGTCATGGCGATCCTGCCCGGTGGCCCGTTCGAACTCGCCGGCATCGAGCCCGACGACGTGATCGTGCGCGTCGGCGGCCGCTCGGTTGTCGACTGCGGCGACTTGGACCAACTCATGCGCGGGCCTCACGGGTCGATCATCACGCTGCGCGTGCGCAGTAGCGATGGCACATTGATGGACGTAGACGTCACGCGCGACACGACGCCCTTGCCCGAATCGGCCTTCGTCGTGGTCGCGCCGCTCGAGGCGCCGGAGTGAAGTTCGCATTTCATCTGCCCACCGCTTCCGTCTGCGGGCCAACGCGCGCATGCTCTGCTCATCGTCACTGCCTCGGATGAGCACTCATGCATCGCGTCCGCCTAGCCATCGTACCGTTCGCCTTCGTCACGCTCTCTGCCGCCACGCTCTCCGCGTGCGACTTCAGCGCCTCGCTCGGCGAGCCCACGAACCGCCCCTCGTCCGAGACACCGCTCAGCGCGACCGTGACTGACACGCCGCGCGAGGTGCCCACCCAACCGAGCCCCGCCAGCACCTGGCGCTACGGCGTCGTCAGCTGGTACGAGCTCGAAGGCGACTGCCCACCAAGCGGCGCCTGGGAGTACGACGAGACGGGCATGGTGCAGGTCGAGGGCGACACCCTCACGCTCGTCCTCGAGACGACCCCGACGCTCTATGGCGTCATCTACAACGGCGAGTCAGACATCGCCGGCACGGCGACCTTCATGGGCGACACGGGCGACGACGTGACCTGCCAAGTGGCCGGCTCAGCGGCCATCGACGCGGACGCCATCCAAGGCGAGATGAGCGAGCGCCTGTCGAGCGCCTTCGATCTCAACTGCACCTCGAACGCCCGCTTCATCATCACGCTCGACCCCTAGGACGCGAAGTCGAGCTCGGCCAGAAGTGCGGCCCGAGCCCGCACACCCACGCGGAATCAACCAATCAATCAAGGGTCGCAACTGATCCGAACCCGTTGACTCGACGGTCGCCAAAGGCGAAGAATCTCGACAGCGTTCAACGCTGCCTCGGGGAAGACGGCCATGACCTACCGAGCCTTCGCCGCGTTCATCGCGTGCGCCGCCACGTCGCCCGCCTTCGCCGATACGGCCTTCGAAGTCACTGCTACCACCGGCGCCTCCGACTTCACCGAGGCGCAGTGCTTTTACGGCAGCCTCGAAGGCACGCCCGACGGCGTGACGCCCATCGATCTCGCCGACGCCCTCGCCGACGCCCAGCTCTCGCTGACCGAGGCCATCTGCCTCGCCAACCACGACGGCCAGCCGACCGTCATCGACCTCGCGGTCCCCGACATCAACTTCGCGGCCGGCATGACGTCGGCGTTCTACGGCACCAACCACCTGCCGATCATCCGCTCCGCCCTCACCATTGTCGGCCACGGCGCTACGCTGCTACTTCGCCCGCTTCTTCTTCGTCGCAGGCCCCTTTCACGAGCTCGGCGCCGGGGACCTCACGCTCGTCGACCTCACGCTGCGCGGAGGGCTCACCGGGGGCCAATCCGCGACCTTCATTGGCGCCGGTGGCGCACTGGGCGAGAAGCGCGAGACTCTCCAGCTTGGCGCCTGCACCGGCGGCTCGCCAACGGTCGAGGACGCGCTTCATCCGCTGCTCGATCGCCAGGGCGAGGGTTCGGATGTTGTCGTCGGTCGGAGGTGGCAAGCGGTGAAAGCGCACCGAGCTTCTCGACGCCTCACCATGCGCGTCCGTGGAGGGCCGGTCGGTCGTTTCAGAGAAGACGCCCTCGGGCACGAGGGTAGGGCGTGTGGAAAGAGCCTGGCTCCGTCCGTAAATCGCTGGTTCTCGAGGACGAGACCTGCTTCGGGGCGTTCGATGCCCTGAGCTCTCGCGACAGCACTTTGCCAGCGCGTGACCTCGTCCGCGAAGGCCCCGAAACGGCGGTCGCGAGCGTGGTGTCGAACGCGACGACGCACGCGAGCTCACCCGGGAGCGTCAGCACAAATTGTCGGTAAAGAGTCTTGGGGAGGACGCGATCGACCCGATGGGCGGCCTGCTCACTCATGCGCCGGCCCGCACATGACGGGCACAAGCGGCCCTTACAGGAGTACGGGACGACCCGCGGACCCCGGCAGGCGGTGCACTCGAGACGCACGAATCGGTAGGTGAGATCGCCACACCGAAAGATGGCCCGGAGTTGGCACTCGACGAAGGCTGGCAAACGCCAGGTCGGGTCGTCCCTGTCAGCGGCCGCTGTGAAGGCGTCGAGGTGGTCACGCAACAGCGTGACGAGCGCCGACTCGCTGGGGTCGCGCGCGCAATAGGCGCGGGCGACCGGAGGCGTCGCGGCCATTGGGACGGCTGCTTCGGATTCCGTGGGCGCGAGCAGAGGCATGGGGCGCAGAAGGCGCACATGCCATGCCAGTGGGCAGTCGGCCTCGGGGGCTGCCGACAGCGAACGCGACGTGTGTCATGGCTGTGCCAAGTGTCCCATGCGTGACACAGGCGGCGGCCGGCTCGCCGCTCGTTGCCGGCTCGCCGCTCGTCGCCGGTTCGGTCGCCTCCATGCGGCCGACCGGAGCCATCACAGCACCGACTCGTCGCCCGCTGATGATCGACATGTTCGAGCTCCGTGCCGTCGTTTGAGCAGGCCACCGACCAGACGCGCACCTATCACTTCAGGCCGCCCGTTGTCCGCCGACGACGCCGAGGTCCAGGGCCGCTTCGAACGCAGTGATGCCAAGGCTGACTTCATCGCGGTGCCGCGCGACGACGACAACATCCACGTCGCCGACCACTGGGAGCTCGACCACAACGTGCCGATTGACGCCGCCGCGACCGAGGACGACGACCCCATCCCAACCGGCCAGCGCCGCGACGGCGACGGCCTCACGCTCTACGAGGATTACCGCGGCTTCATCGCGCACACATCGGCGAGCACCGACGCGCTGAAGTGGATCCAGACCGACCCGATGAAGAAGGACCTCTTCGTCTACGACGAAAACGGCCTCTACGAGCGCTACGTGATGAAGCAGGCGAGCAACCCGCCGGGCTTCGAGACGCATACGTCGACCCGCAGACGATGCGCTTCAAAGGCCTCGACGCGATGAGCCTCGAGCACCGCTGGATCAACCCGAACACCGAGGACGAGGCGCGGCTGGGTACGCAGTACGGCATCCACGTGCTGCGGGACGACACGCTCGGGCTACCAGCCCAGGCCCACCAGCGCGGCGGCGTCGTGAACCACAGCACCTCCCTGCACCCGATGCGCGACCAGACGGCCAGCAACCTCGACCAATTGAAAAAAAGGCGCGGTCGCCGGCCGGATGCATCCACCTACCCGCCCGCCGCCTCAGGGATGAGCGACTCGTCCTCGAGCACGGCATGAAGGACCTGCGTCGCGGCGCCCAACGCGATACCGATCTCGCCGAGCGTGGAGATGGACACTCGCGTCGTTGCGCGCGCGCTGAAGAGCGTGCGCAGCTGGATCATCTCTTCGAGCGCTGCTTTCGACCGTTCGAGCTCGCGGGCCCGTTCCTCTAACTCTTACCGCGTCACGCGCAGCGAGCTCAATCCGTGCAGCGGATTGGCACACGTGCCGTGCGGTACTGGTCACTCTCGTCGTTCTCGTAGGAAGGTGGGAGGGCCAATCGTCTCGATGCCGAACCGGCCCTCGTTACCGTTTCACGCTTGAGTCCATCGCGTTGTGTTGGGGGACAAAATAGAATAGTTTGATGCACCACGCTTGCCAACGAGGAAAATACTATGCCGGAGTCTTTGAACACACAGCGCAACGACGCCGGCAGCGAGGGCACGCAATCAACGTCTTCGTCTTCATCTCCCCCTTCCAGCGCAGCCAGCGTTCACCGGCAGCTACGCGGCTTGGACCTGGCGGCCCAGGAGGCAATGCTCGCGCCCGTGCAGCGACGGCGTAGCCCCGCACCAGCTTCGGGCGCCCCTGTCCAGCGGGGCGGGCACGGCCATGGCGGCACCCCAGCGCACGCGGGCGCTCATGGCGGCGTGCATTACCAGGATGGGCACCTGGCCGGCGAGGGCGCGGTCCACGTCGACTGTGATTTCCTGCTGACGCCGCGTCCAATGGGGCAATACCTCATTTTCAAGGGGGCCAACGTCGTCGGCAACGTGGAGTTCAAGGTCCAAGGCGCGCACGGTGCACCGAGTCCCGAGGGAGAAGGACACGGTGGCGGCGAGGGTGGCCATGGCGGCGGTACCGCTGCCAGCGTTGGCGGGACGAGCGCTGGCCATGGCGGGATCGCCGCGGCGGTTCAGCACAAGTTCGAAGGGTTCGGCCATCAGATGTCCGTCAGCGGAGGCGGCGAGGTCACGCGCGACGGGGGCCGCATCGGTGTCGGGCTCTCGGGCGGGCAGATCGTGCTCGGAGACGGCATCATCCAGCGCATGCCGTCGGTAAACCTCAATGTCTTGCGCTACGTTGCGCACGGGCGGGATGCAGGCTGGCACATGCTGGAGGCGGAGATCAGCGTCCCGATCGGGCCGGCTTTCCAGTTCGTCACGCACATCGCGGGCCAGGAGGTCGAGATAACGCCGGACGTAACCCTGAAGCTGAAGTTCGGGGCGAACGGGCCGGCCATCGCCCGACGACTGGGCATGCAGTACGCGCCGGGCGCGGCCGAAGGCGGCGGCACGCTGGTCGAGGGCGCAGGTGCCGTCGCGGAAGCGGGCGAAGGGGCAGCGGTGGCTGCCGAAGCTGCTGAGGGGGCGGGCGCGGCCGCAGAGGTCCTCGAAGCCGGCGCGGTGCTGGGCGAAGGCGCAGGCGCCGCGGGCGCGGCCGGAGTAGCGGCCGGCGTGGCCGTCGCCGTGGGCTTGATCGTAGTGCCTTTGGCCGCTCTCGGGGCGGTCTTCGCGCACGACATTCGCCGCAGCGAGGAGATCACCCTTGCCTCGGACGCGGCGTCCATCGACCTCGTCCGGTTCTGTGGCGGCTACACCGACGTGTGGCTCGGCCTGCGCGGGAGCGGTGAAGGGGCCGCACTCGCCCGGCGTCACGTGGAGGCGCTCCGTCGCCAGCAGCCCGGCATCAACCTGGCGGCCGTAGCCCGCGGCTTGGGCTGGCAGCAAGGGATCTACACCCGCGTCTTCGAGCAGGTGAGCCAGGGCGTGAAGGCGCGGCTCTGCCGCCAATACGAGGTGCGCCCGAACTCCTTCGAGGCGGTGCAGATCAGTGGGCACGTAGACAACGCCAAATGGCTTGGCAACCACCGCGGCCGCTATTATCACAGTCGCTAGCGAGCACGGCAGCGCGCAGCCATAACCGCGACACCGCCGGCGTCCGCGCTCTGGATCGGTCTGAACCCGAGGTCCTGCTTTCGATAGTTGCCTCCCCGCCGTTTCGGGAGGCCGCGCGCGGGTGGATGACCCCCACCGCCTCGAGAACACTGTTTAGGGCTCGATCGCCAAACATTCGACGCGACCGTCCGAATAGTGAACCGAGACGTGCTCGCCGCACTCGGTGGGGTGACGTCCTCGAGGCTCGACGACACCCAATCGACCCATTGCCCGGCGTCGAAGGTCGCGGATGAACAGGCCTCGAAGCTCCTCATGATTCGCCCGCTCTCACGTGCGACATCGAAGCGAATCGTTTCCTCGAGAGTATAGGATAAATAAATATAAATAAAGAGTGTGGGAGAAATAAAGCATCGACGCCGGGTACGGGGCACACCGTCGTGCACACGGGGCGGCGAGGACTCCCGGCGGCGCACCCTTCGAGGGTCTGGACGCGGTAGACGGGGCATTGTCGCGGCGCCCGTGGTCCTTGTTCGGTCGGTCGGTGATGCAGTAGACGCACCTCTGCGTTCGGCCGGTTGACGGTCGCTTCGCGGACGGCTGACGGGCCGCTCAGGCGGCGTGGGTGTGGTGCTGCATCGCTCTGGGAGGCGGATCGCGGGCGCCATCGGTCCCCTCGTGCGCATCGACTGCGGCCGAGGTTCGGTGTCCGCGGTGATCGCGTCGGGATCGCCGATCGCACAGATGACGCGCATGCGCCCTCCGCAGTAGGGACAGCGAAGGGCGTCGATGCGCCAGACCCGCATGAGGAGGTCTGCCCAGGGCACGCTCTTGGGACGTTTGGGCGCAACCGGTGCCGTGGTGCTCGCAGGTTCGGGCGGAGTCGGGATGATGTGGGCGCGCCAGCCGTGGTTCGGGAGCGGGCTGGCCTTGGATGCGCGTGACCTCGCTGGGCGAGACTTCGGTAGCCCACGAACAACGACGGGAAGTTCTCGAGGTCGTTCGGGCTCTTACGGAAGAGCCAGGTCGCGGTGTCGTGCAGGTCGCCATAGTGCTTTCGCACCAGCGCCCAGATCCGGTTGGGCAGGTCGTCACCCGACCCGGGCGCGGCCGAGAGCTCCGCGACGATCGCGTGCTGGACGCGGGTCGCGTCGGCCTCGTCGTTGTCCCGATAGTTCTTTTTGTCGCCGTCGATGGTCGACTTCGAGTCGCGGTAGAGCTTCGCCAGGCGGCCCAGGTCGGTCACCAGGTCGACGTAGCCGGTCTCCTGGCGAATGTCGTCCAGCTCCCGGCTCAGCACCGGATGATCGCCAAACCAGTAGTCGAGGCACTTCTGCATGCGCGCCCGCAGCATCGAACCCTCACCGATCAGCTGCGCCGACACCTTGACCGTGGCCGCCTGCGCGACGCTCGACTTCTAGGCAAGCCCGATGTTCCACGTGGCGAGGCCGAGGTCGCGCAGGTGGGTCACCGAGAACGGGTCGAACTCATTGTGCGGGAGTGACAGGAAGCGCGCCCGCACGGCCAGCTGAGTGACGAACGCGTCGGCGTGCAGACAAATGACCGCCACTTCGCGCAGATCGACGCGAGGCTTGTCGTTGGCGTCCGTCACGGCCGCGGGCGCAGCGGCCAGGCGGGTCGAAGCGGCCTCCGCTTCCGCGGGTCGATCACAGGGTATTCGAGGGGCATGGATAGACCTCCGGGTGAGTGCCGCGTGCAATGCGCGGCGTGATTGGCAGATCGGGACAAATAGCTCCGTAATTGTAAGGAAACAACACACGAGCGCAAGCCGACCAACGCCAAGAAGTCGCATCGCAGCCGTGGCTCGCAGCTCGATGTGAATGTGCGGTGAGACGCTCGACTCTCGATCTGCTGGGGGTGGGGCCGATGCCCGGCCCGACACCTCGCAGGGTGGTGTTGGCAGCAGCGGGTGCCACCCGAGACACCTCGCAGGGTGGTGTTGGCGCTAGCGGGTGACACCCAAGGCAGCTCGAAAGTGCCACGAGTGGCAGCCGCTGCCGCTCCCGGCACCTCGAAAGTCGTTGTGGCTCTCGTGACCGCGCTTGGATCACCACAAAAGTAGCTCCGCGGCGGGTGTCCTAGTCTTGGGCTGGCACAGGTTCGTGGTCGGAGCCGTCGCTGCCACGTACGAGCGTCGCGAGCCAGGCGCGCACGCTGAGCTCGTCGCGCGGGATGACGATCGGCCAGGCGGTCAGGGCGCGTTCGTCGGCCAGCACGATGATGCGATCCAAGGCACCACCGGCGACTGTCGAGGCGAGCGTGAGCGAGACGATCGGACCGCCGAAGAGGTCGATGATGTGCGGAGGCTTTTCGGGCGCGCTGAGGTCCCAGATGCGCACGGTACGGTCGCGGCCGCCGCTGATCACGAGGTCGCCGCTCAGGGCGAGCGCGGTGACGGCGCCGGCGTGGCCCGTGAACATGTGCGCCGTGCCGTCGTTGTCGATGACCTTGATGAGGCCGTCGCGCCCGCCACTCGCCATGCGTCGCTCGCTTGAGGCGAGCGCGAGGATCGGGCCGTCGTGAAGGGTCTCGCCGATCGCTTGGTAGGTCGCAATGGCACCGGTAGGTGTGGGGACGCGCCAGCGCACGGCGCGGTCGGAGCCGGCGGCGGCGAGCAGGTCGCCATGCGCGACCACGAGGTGGGCCTCGCCCAAAAAGCGCGCAAGCTCTTCGAAGTGGCCGTTCTGCAGGCGCATGACGCGGCCGTCGCGATGGCCCGTGATGACCACCGGGCCCGCGAACGCGACCGCATTGGCGCGCTCACCCGGCAGCTCGTAGACCTCCGGCTCGCTCGCCGCGCTGACGGTCGTGACGACCAGCTTGCCGCTGTTGGTGACGACCGCGAAGCGCTGTGAGTCGGGCGCCACCGCGATGCCGATCGGTCGGCCGTCGACCGCGACGACGCGCTGCGTATGACCGTCGACCGAGCGCACGTGCACCTCGCCTTCGCGCAGCGACGTGAAGAACGACTGGCCGTCGGGTGCCCAGGCCGCGAGGTGGCCGTCGACCTTGTCCTCGATGCCAGCGAGCTTGCCAGTCGCGAGGTCGCCACGACTCAAGTGACCCTCCTCGTCGACCAGCACGACCTCGTTGCCGCGCACCGCGACCGCGCGCGGCAAGCTGGTGAGCGGCCAGCGGGCGCGCTGTCCGGGGACGGGCCAGAGGCGGATGTCGCCCTCCTTGCCGCCCGAAGCGAGGTGGCCATCGGGCGTGAAGGCGACGTGCAGGACCGCGTCGCGGTGGCCGCGCAGGACGATCGGGTCGAGCGTCTTCAGGTCCCACAAGGTCGCCATACGATCATCGGCGGCGGTCGCGAGCCAGGCGCCGTCGGCCGAGACGGCCAGGCCACGATAGACGCTGCCGCCGTCCGCGAGGACCATCGCCTTGCCGCTCGGCACGTCCCAGATCCGCACCACGCCCGCGCGATCGACGGTCGCGACGCGCTCGTGACCGATGAAGGCCAGCGCCTTGATGGCGCTGCCGTCCGGGCTCGTGAACGAGCGCACGGTGCCGTCGTCGTCCCAGATCCTGAGCTCGCCATCGACCGCGCCAGAGGCCAGCCGCGGCCGCGTGTCGCCGGCCAACAGCGGCGCGAAGTCGAGGTTGTCGACCTCGGCCTGATGGCCGACGAGCTGCTCGACGCGGCCGTCGCGCATGTCGACCATGACCAGCTGCGCGTTCTTGCCGCTGGCCACAAGCGTCGTGCCGCGCCACTCGACGTCGCTCAGCTGCGCGTCGCCGTGCACGAGCTCGCGCTTCGTGTTGGCCGCGATGTCGACGACGGCCAGCACCCCATCACCGCCGACCGAGGCGATCTGGGTGCCGTTGGGCGACCACGCGAGCTCTTCGCACTCGCCGCTCTTGTGTTGGTGCAAGACGCGGCTCGTGTCGCCAGGTTGATCCCACAGGCGCAGCGAGCCGTCGCGGCCAGCGCTCGCGAGGAGGTGGCCGTCGGGCGACCAGGCGACGCGATTGACGCCGCCGACATGCCCTTTCAAGACCTGCATGCTGGGCTTGGCGGTCGCCGACAGGTTGCGCCAGATGCGCACGGTGCCATCGAACGACGCGCTCGCGATGGCACCGTCGGGCGCCACGTCGAGCCACTCGACGTCTGCTTCGTGCCCGCTCAACGTGCGCTCGGAGACGCCGCGCGCACGCGCGTCCCAGCCGATCGTGTAGGCCGCGCCCCAGTCGACTTCGGGCGACAGCGCCGCGAGCATCTCGACCGAACGGGTCGGGTCGTTGGCGAGCGTTTCGCGTGCTTGCAATAACACCAATTCGTCGACGCGGCGGGCGAGCTCGGCCTGGGTACGGCGACCCGAGAGCCACAGCGAGGTGGTCGCGATGGCGCCGATGACGAGCGCCACGAAGAGCAGGCCGAACGCGATGACGAGCGCGCGGTTCCTGCGCGCGAAGCGGCCGACCTGATAGAGCACGCTCGGCGGACGGGCGAGGATCGTCTCGCGCCGCAGCCAGCGACCGAGGTCCTCGGCGAACGCGGCGGCCGACTGGTAGCGATCGGCCGGCTCCTTGGCGAGGGTCTTGGCGAGGATGACCTCGATGTCGCCGCGCAAGGCCTTGTCGTAATTGCCCGCGAGCGTCGGCTGGATGGCGCGGATGCGCGTCAGGTTCATCAGCAGCTCGGCGCCGATCGGGTAGGGCATGTTGTCGGTGAGGAACTCGTACGCGACCACGCCGAGCACGTAGACATCGGTGCGGTGGTCGATGCGGCTCGGGTCGAGCGATGCCTGCTCGGGGCTCATGTAGGCCGGCGTGCCGATGATCTCGCCGGCCTGGGTCAAGCCGCTGCCGCTGTCGCTGGCGCGGCCCAGACCGGCGAGCGGGTCGACGACGCGCGCGATGCCGAAGTCGAGGATCTTCGGGATGCCGTCGGCCGTGACGAGGATGTTGGCGGGCTTCAGATCGCGATGCACGACGCCGCTGTGATGGGCGTGGTCGACCGCCTCGGCGATCTTGATGAGCAGCTCGACGCGCGCGCGGAGACTCGGCTTGTGGGCCTCACCCCAATCGGTCAGCGGCACGCCGTCGACGTATTCCATCACGAGGTAGGGGCGCGCCCCGTTGATCGCCTCGTAGACGCTGGCGATATAGGGGTGCGAGAGGCGCGCGAGGATGTCGCCCTCGGCCGCAAAGCGGCGGCGCACGCGGTCGTTGGTGAGCTCGCCCTTCAAGACCTTGAGCGCGACGAGGCGCCACGGCTGTTTCTGTTGCGCGAGGTAGACGGTGCCCATGCCGCCTTCGCCGACCACACGCATGATGTCGAAGCGGCCGTGCGTCTCGGGCGGTCGCTCGTCCTCGTCGTAGAAGTCGGCGTACGGGTAGGCCTCATTGGGCCCGAGCACGGGGCTCGTGCGCGACTCGAACACGGGCAGTGAGCGTAGCTCGGCGGCGATCGCGAGCCCATCGGCGCTACTCGCCTCGAGCTCTGCGAAGTAGGCCTCGCGTGTGGCGGGATCGAGATCGGCGACTTCGTTGTAGAGAGACAATGCGTGCGCGTGACGCTCGCTGTCGTTCATCGCTGTCGCCCCGTTCCGAACACGTGACGGTTCTAGCAAATCCCTCGCGGTCTAGCGACGCAGCACGAGCGCCAGCTCGAGCGTGAGGAGCGGCACGACCTCGGCATCGGGGGCGAGCCACGCCAGCTCGGCCTGCCGTACGCCACCGAGCGCCGGCTCGAGGGCGAGGATCGGGTGCGCTTCGAGCTGGTCCTGGTCGAGCACGACGATGACGCCGACGCGGGTCGCGGCGGCGCGCACGACTTCGATGAGGCGGCGCACACGCGCGAAGCGAACCCCGTCGGAGCGCTGCGAGCGACCGTCGACGAGCACGCCGATGGCGGCGACGACGGCGGCGGTGGGGAGCGGATCGACGAGGAAGTCGGCGTGCCGCAGCGCGACCGGCGGGGTGCGGGCGAGGCCACGCGCGATGAGCCGAGGATCGCGTTCAATACCGAGGTAGTCACCCGACCAGCCGCACGCTGCGAGGTACCGACCGAGGTCGCCCAAGCCCGCGCCGAGGTCGAGCACGCTGTCCCCCGGAGCGACGAAGCGGCGCACCACTTCGAAGCGAGTGGCCTGCGCGGCCGCGCTCTCCCAGCCGACCGCGCGCGCAGGGTCGGGATGGGCGAACAGCTCGCCGTAGTAGTCGCTGGGGACAATGGGGGGCATAGCGGGCATGGGATCGGCTGGGGCTGCGGACGGAAAAACTGGCTTACTTGTGGCAGGTTCGCGCGTGAGTCGGGGCGGGAATGAAAACATTGGCAGCCCGGGAACCAAATCCGTCTCGGGTTCGTCTATAACCGGTTCCAAATCACGGAGGCACCATGAAGCACTTGTCCCGCCTGTCCCGCTTCGTCATCGCTGGCGCCATCGCCGCCAGCCCGCTCGTCGTCGTCAGCGCGCCCGCGCTGGCCTGCGGCAACAGCTATCGCTACGAGATCGACCCGAAGACCAACATGATCGTCAAGGCCGAGGAAGCGCTGAGCGAAGGCGACTACGCCCAAGCCTGGAAGCTCGCGTCCAACGCGACCGGGCAGATCGGCAAGAAGGTCGAAGGCAAGGACGCCCCTGGCGAGCTCGCGGCCTTGCGCGCGCGCAGCCTGCGGGTGGCGGCCATCGCGGCCGTGCGCACGAAGGGCGAGGTTGGCAGCAAGAAGGACGCGGGCGTCTACGCGACCTGGGCCGTCGACCAGCTGCGCGTGCTCTCGGCCCGCGAGGGTGGCAACCCGTACCTGCAGGCGCGTCTGGCCGAAGGCCTTGCGCACAAGTCCGAGGGCCAGGCCGAGGCGCTCGACATCCTGAAGAAGCTCGCGTCCGACGACATGATGCCGGACGGTCAGGCGTGGCTCCTGTATGCGCAGCTCCAGAACGACCAGAAGGAGCGTGACCGCGGCGTCGAGCAGTGCAAGCTGCGCGCTAACGACCCGAACACCTGCAAGCTGAAGGCACCGGGCGAAGGCTGATGTGGGTCGCAATCACCGCGCTCTGGGCCGTGCTGGGGGCGTTCTTCGGGGCAACTCCGGAACCCTTCGCATCGCCTACGCCTGAAGTTGCGGGGCCTGGTGATGCGATCGTTGTGCGGCCGACCGACGGTGCCGGGCTCGTGCAGTTCTACGAGTGCAACCGCTGTCACGAAGGCGGCGGGCTCACGGCCCCGACCGCCGACAAGGGCTGCGTCGCGTGTCATGCGCGCATCGAGTCGGGCAACTTCGAGGCGCCCGACGACGTGCTGCACCGGTGGCAGACGAACATCGTGGACCTCATCGCGGTGCCGTCGCTGACCTCGGTCGGGCAGCGCCTCAAGCGCGACTGGGTGCGCGATTTCCTGAAGAAGCCGCATGACTTACGGCCGGGCCTGACGGCCATGATGCCGCGCTTCGCGATCGATGACGCGGCCGCGACGGCGATCGCCTCGTGGCTCGTGCCGGCTGAGAACGTCGTCGCCGAAGATGCGCGCTGGCTGGCGTGGCCGAGTCGCGGCCGGCGGGTGATGGAGACGCGTGGTTGCGCGACGTGTCACGCGTTGACGGGCACGACACCGCTGGCGATGTCTCCGATTCTGGTGCCTCTGAAGAAGGAAGAGCTCGAGCGGGGTGTGATGCTCGCGCCGGACCTGCGCCACGTGCGCGAGCGCTTCCAGCGGCCCGCGTTGATCGCCTGGTTGCTGGACCCGGCTAAACAGAAGCCGGGCACGCCGATGCCGCAGCTGAACCTGTCGCGGGCCGAGGCCGAGGACATCGCGGCCTACCTGTTGGAGGTGCCGCTCGCCGTTGAGGAGCCGAAGGAGGTGCCGGGGCGGCTGCCCGTCCTCGAGCGGCGCGTGACCTTCAAGGAGGTCTCGGAGCGCGTGTTCCATCGCGTGTGCTGGCACTGCCACTCGGAGGCCGACCTGGCGCTGGGTGACGGCGGCCCGGGCAACACCGGCGGCTTCGGCTTTGTCGGGCGGCGCGTGAACCTGCGCGACTACCCCTCGATCATGGCGGGCGGTCTCGATGATCAGGGCCAGCGCAAGAGCCTGTTCCGCATGGTCGAGAGCGGTCCGCTGAAGGACACGCCGAAGATCCTGGCGCACCTGCTGGCGCGTCAGGTCGAAGAGGCAGGCGGCGAGGTGCCCGGGGTGCGCGGCATGCCGCTGGGGCTGCCTTCGATGCCGGCAAGCGACATCCAGCTGGTCGAGAGCTGGATTGCCCAGGGGCGGCCCGAGTAACGACGGCTAGAAGCCGCTGGAAACGAAGGCGGCGGCCTCGTGAGGGGCCGCCGTCATGCTCGTCGCCGATCGGGGATCAGCTGACCGAGAGGAGGTTCTCGCCGCGCTCACGCGCTTCGAAGAAGCAGACCATTCCCCAGATGGTGAGCCATAGGAAGATGCCCGTGACGAGCACGAGGTGGATGGCGGACGCGAAGCCCTGGAGGCTGATGAGGCCTACGACCAGCGGGATCGCCAGGGCGGCGATGTAGAGGGCCGAGCCGAAGCGCTCGACCTGGACCGGATCGGCCGCATCCTTCTTGAGGAGCACGTTCATCACGAGCAGCACGATCAGGAAGATGAAGCCCAGGCACAGCACCATGCTGACGATGCCGGAGATGATGCCGAGGACGTTGCCGCCGATCTGCGTGAAGATCCCGACCAGCGGGAAGCCGTAGCCGAACGGGATCAGCAGGCTGATCGCCATGCCGCCGATGCCACCGGCCAGCAGCGTCCAGTAGAACTGCTGGAAGCCGTTGCGCGACCACAGGAAGAGCGCCGTGATCGCGGTCGCCAGGCCGATGAGGCCAAAGCCGCCGAACCAGAACATCGGCGTACCGGCGAAGCCCGCGAACGACCAGAGCACACCGAGCGTGCCGGCGCCTGCGACGATCAGGAAGAAGAGGCTCGGCTTGAGCTTGTCAGCCAGGCCCGGGACGAACGAGAGCGCGACGAACCCAACGCCGACGAGCAGCGGCCAGATGGTGCCGGCGCTGAAGTTGAACCAGTCGGGACCACTCCACGGGAGGCAGAACTGGACCAGCAGGGCGATACCGAAGACCAGGGCGAAGGTCTTGGCCTGCTCGGGCTCGAAGAAGCTGTGGAGCTTCGGGACCAGGGGAAGCGCGGGAAGCGGGAACATCATGGCTCCTTGGACAATGCGGGCCCAAGGGAACCCCAACTCCCGCGGATCGTCAAGGCCCGCCGGGGCGCTACCGGGGCAGGCCGACGATGCTGAACAGCCCGTGCGGAGTCGACTACGTCGTGTTAGCTTGCCGCAATGTCCGTCCAGTCGTCGCCTTTGGCAGCTGATGCTGGCACAGCCGCGACCTCACCGGCTGCGAGTGAGGCGTTCCTGCGCGGACAGCAGCGCGTGCTCGAGGCGACCGCGACGGGGGTGTCGTTGCCTGCGGTGCTCGACCAGATCGTGTGTCTCATCGAGGCTCAGGCGGCGGGCATGTTGTGCTCGCTGTTGTTGGTCGATCGCGCCATGGGAGTGCTGCGCCACGGATCCGCGCCGAGCTTGCCGGAGGCGTTCACGCGCGCGATCGACGGGGCGCCGGTCGGGCCCGCCGAAGGTTCGTGCGGCACCGCTGCCTACCGGGGCGAAGTGGTCATCGTCGAAGACATCGCTACCCATCCGTATTGGCAGGCCTATCGCGAGCTGGCCTTGCCGCACGGGCTCCGGGCTTGTTGGTCGAGCCCGATCCTGTCGTCCGGCCGCGAAGTGCTCGGCACATTCGCGATGTACTACCGTGAGCCGCGCCTGCCGACCGAGGTGGAGCAAGGGTGGGTGCAGGCGGCGACACACCTCGCTGGGATCGCGATCCAGGCCAGCCACTCGCGCGCTGTCGAAGCCGCCCTGTTGCACAGTGAGGAGCAGCTGCGCGCGCTGTTCGACCACGTCGCGGTGGGCATCATCCTGGTGTCGGCTGACGGCCATTTAATTCGTGTAAACAGCGCCTTGTGTCGCATCCTCGGCTACGAGCGACACGAGTTCGACGCGCTGACGCTGGCCGATCTGACGCATCCCGACGACCTGTCCCTGGCGGTGACGCTAGCGGCCGAGGTGGCGGCCGGGACGCGCGAGAGCTACCAGGTCGAGAAGCGCTACATCAAGAAGGACGGCAGCGTCGTCTGGAGCCGCTTCACGGGGTCGATCGTGCGCGGCACCGATCCCCTCGTCGGCGACCTCGGCATCGGCTTGGTCGAAGACATCAGCGCGCAGAAGCGGCTCGAGGCTCAGGTCTTGCGGAGCCAGCGACTCGATGGGCTGGGGCGCCTCGCAGGCGGGCTGGCGCACGACTTCAACAACCTCCTGACCACGGTGCAGGGCAACGTGCGCGTCGCCATGGATGAGCTCGCGCCCTCGGAGTCGGGTGGCGCGCTCGGCGTCGACCGCCTGGTGGCTGCGCTGAACGACATCGACCAGGCCGCCGAACGCGCGACCGAACTCGTGCGGCGCCTCTTGGCATTCAGTCCGGAGGCGGAGCCGCAGCGCACAATCCAGCCGCTCGCGCCGGTGGTACAAGAGGTCGCGCGCCTCCTCGCGGCGCGGCTACCAGCCCGCGTGGCGCTGCGCCAGCAGCTCGGCGGTGAACGGCCCTGGGTGTGCGCCGATGCGACGCAGCTGCATCAGGTCGTGATGAACCTGGCACTCAACGGCGCGCAGGCGATGCCGGCGGGCGGCACGCTGACGTTGCGCTTGGCCGTTCAAGCTGGAGCCGAAGGCGGGCAGTGGGCGGTGCTGAGCGTGAGTGACAATGGGCCCGGGATCGACCCGGCGTTGTTCGAGCAAGTGTTCGAGCCGTTCTTCACGACGCGCCCGCCGGGTCAGGGGACGGGGCTCGGGCTGCCGATCGTACAGGCGATCGCCAAGGCGCACCAAGGCCATGTGCAGCTTCGCAGCGAGGTCGGAAAGGGCAGCACCTTCGAGGTGTGGCTGCCGCGCGTGCCGGCCTTACGCGAGGAGAGCCCGGCCACGAAGAGCACGTCGGTGCGCAGCCCGAATGCCGCGGCGCAGCTTGGTCGCGGGGAGCACGTGCTGGTGATCGATGACGAGCCATCGATCGTGCGGCTGGCGACGCGTGAGCTCGAGCGTGCGGGCTTCCGGGTCGCCGCGTTCGTCGATCCCGAAGAGGCGCTGTCCGTGTTCCTCTGCGCTCCGGACACGTTTGACGCGCTGGTCACGGACGCCTCGATGCCGAAGCTATCGGGCTTCGATGTGGCGCGCGCGGTACGGGTCAAGCGGCCGACCATCCCGATCGTCGTGATCTCGGGCGGACTCTGGAATCGCGAATCGCAGGACGTGCAGAGCCTGGCGATTGGGGAGCTGTTGCTCAAGCCGATGGCGCTGATCGAGCTGGGAGCGACGTTGCGGCGCTTGCTCGCGCGCGAGCAGCCGCCGGAGCGCTAGGCTAGTGCCGCGACTGATGCGCGCGACGGCGCAGGAAGAACAGCGCGACCAGTGACGATGCGAACGCGATCGGCGCATGCGTGCGCTGCGAGAGGTTGATCGTCGGCGAGACGTCCGGCGCGTTGGCGGCGAACGTGATGATGAGGTCCTCGATTGCGGCGCGCGGCGCCTCGGCATAGAGGCGCGTCAGGTAGAACGCGTCGGTCGTGATGAGCGCGGACAAGGCCGGTGCGACGCCTTGCGCCGCGCGCAGGTCTTGCGCGAACTCGGTCGTGACGAGGCGGCCGCCGGCCGCTTCGGTGAGCGAGGCGATCGCCGCGTCGTAGCCGAGGCCTTCGTCGCGCATCGTGGTCGCGAGATGTGCGACATCGATCGAGCCGTAGTTGGCGATGCGCTGGCGCTTGTCGGCCAGCACCCACAAGAGGAGCGGCATCACCTCGCCGGCCGAAAGCTTGGAGAGGCCGAAGGCGTAGCCGAGGTTGCCGGCGAAGGGCCGTACCCAGGTGACGACGAGTGGCGCGCTGGTGGCGCCGTCGAGGGCGGGCCCGGCGGTGAGGCGCACGGCGACGAAGACGTTCTTGGCGACATACGGCGCGAACGCGTCGCCAAACGTCGCGGGCACGACGTAGCCATTGTCGCCGAGCCAGGTCGAGAGGGCTTCGACCGTGTCGCCGGCGATGATGTCGTAGGCGTATGGCCCGAGCTCGGCGCCACCGAAGTGCTGCACCGCGCCGCGCGGCGTATTGAAGCCGGCCTCGTCGACGCTGCCGCAGAAGCCACCGCCGCCGCTGTCGCCGTGGTTGATCGTCACCGATGGAGTGGTGAGCGCGTCGAGCGCCTCGAAGACCGCCGGGTCGCCGAGCGTGACGGTCGGGGCGGCGTTGCCCTTCGGGATCGGCACGATCCACGAGAACGCCTCGCCGTCGGTGTTGGCCGCGAGCTGCAGGTGCAGAGACAGCGACGTCGGCTCGACGATCATCAGCGCGCGCTGCGCGTCGATCGCGAGGTTCTGCGATGTCTCGCTGGCGAAGAAGGCGCCGCACGAGCGCGCCGGAGCGGGATGGAACGCGCTGACGAGGGTCGCGAGCGCGGACACGGCGAGAGTTGCGGTTCGAAGCATGGCTAGCTTCTAGACGGGCAGGCGCCTCGGTTCAAGCGTGGCCGGTCGGCGCGCGTCGTCCAGCGAAGTCGCCGACGACGATCGCATCCTCGGCGATGACCGCGCGCGCTGGCGAAGACGGCCTGCATGGGGATCCAGACGTCATCGCGGATGAGGCTCGCGGGCGGCGCGACGAACAGCGCGCGGAGCTATTGGCAGGTGGTTATCAACTGGAGGGTGTCGATGTAGGTGCCTTCGAATGGCGCCGTCACCGCATCGACCGAGTCGAACACGAAGCGGATCTGCAGGTCGGTGCCCGCGTAGTCCGCGAGCGAGATGCTGAGGTGCTGCCACTGCGAAGCGGACGTGCCGTCGCCGAGGTCGCGCGAGCTCCACAGCGGGAACAGGGCGCCGTCGCGCAGGGCGAAGACCTGGAACACGTCCCAGTTCTTGGCGGTGCGGGTCGCCTTGTAGAGGTCGAGCTCGAGCTTGGTGAGGCCGCCCTTGGGAACCGTGAGGGGGCGAGTGGTCGCCGAGCTCTTCACGCGTACGTCGGACTGGTAGGTCTGGTCGACCGGGTCACCGCAGTAGAGCGAGAACTCGCCGCTGGTCGCGCGGGTCTTGTCGGTGCGCCAGAAGAGGCCGGTCTCGAAGTTGTCGGTGACGTAGATACCCTGCAGCGACTCGGCATCGAAGTTGGCGATCGAGTTGGTGCCCGGCTCGCAGCAACCTGGGCCGATCTTGCCGGTGTAGCCGCAGGTCGCATCGGCGAGGCAGGTGTCGACCGTGCATGCCTCGCCGTCATCGCAGCTCGCGTCACCGACGCAGGCGTCGGGGTTCATGTTGTGCACGCAGGTCGCGCCGTCGCAGACGTCGATGGTGGCCGGGTTGTTGTCGTCGCAGTCCGCGTCGCTGATGCAGCAGTCGGCCGGGGCGCCGTCGCGCTCACACGGGCTTGGCTCCTGCTCGACGCAGATGTCCTGCTCGACGCAGCCGATCTCGCTGCAGGCGGTCGCGAGGCAGGCGTCGCCCTTGTCGCACGAGGCGTCGTCGACGCACGGCAGAGGAATCGGGCACAGGCCCTGGACGCGCACGTCGTCGACGTAGACGCCCTCGAACGCGTTGGAGTTGCCGTCGAGCGAGTCGAACCGGAGGCGCAGCGTGACCTCTTTGCCAGCGAGACCCTCGAGCGGCACGTCGACCAGCGCGAAGTCCTGGAACGCGGTGAAAGGCAGGTCGCGCTTGGAGAAGAGGCGGACAGTCTCGACGGCGGTCGTGTCGCTGGAGATTTCCGCCTCGACCCAGAAGAGATCGTATTCGATCGTAGGCTCGATGGCGGCGTAGACCCGCATCGACAAGACACTCTCGCGGTCGCGCGGCAGCTTCAGCTTGGGCAGCGTGACCGAGCCCGCGACCTGGACGCCCTTGTCGTAGCTGCGTGCAATCGGGTCGCCGAAGTAGAGGGCCGACGGTGGGCTAGGGGTGGTGTCGGCATCGACCACGCTCCACGTGGCGAGCTCGTTGAGGGCGAGGAACTCGATGCCGGGGTCGACGACACCGTCGAAGTCCTCCTCGAAGAGGGTCACGGCGTCGCAGCACTCGTCCGAGGGGATCGGGATCGCCACGCAGCCGAACGCGATGCAGCGGTTCTCGGTGCAGCGGTCGCCTTCCTCGCAGTTGGCGGACACCGTGCACTGCTCGGCCACGTCGATGGGATCGAGCGGCGAGTCGCGATCGATGATGTCAGCGCCGTCGCGGTCGAAGCGCGACGAGTGGTCACTGCCACAGCCGCCGAAGACAGCGCCGACGAGACCCAGCCCAGCCATCAGTTTTCCAACTCGCAGGCGAAGCCGTTGCGAGTTGGTCACGACAAATTGAACGCGCATCGCACACCTCGTCGACGGAACCAGCGCGACCAGGCAACCGCCCATTTTCGCGCCAACGACCCGATACGCCACCCTCTCGGCGGATATTCACGGCGAGTTCGATGGGACACTTCGCCCACGCTCGCGACCGCATGGCAGGCTGCGCCGCGGTTGCCGCCTTGCACCACTGGGGGATCGTGTATATGGGCCAGGACCGGATGAGCTCCCAGCATCAACAGATCCCCGCGGTCCTCCGCCAGTACTGGGGCTTCGACGTGTTCCGGCCTGGCCAGCGCGAGGTCGTCGAGGCCATCCTCGATGGTCGACATGTGCTCGCCGTGATGCCGACCGGCGCGGGCAAGTCGCTGTGCTATCAGCTGCCGGCCTTGATGTTGCCGGGCGTCGCGCTGGTCGTGTCGCCGCTCATCGCGCTGATGAAGGACCAGGTCGACCAGCTGCGTTCGCGTGGGGTCGCGGCTGCATTCCTGAACTCGACGCAGCCCTTCGACGAGCAGCAACGGGTGCTCGAGGACGCGCGCACGGGGCACCTCAAGCTGCTGTACGTCGCGCCGGAGCGCTTTCGCTACGAAGGCGCGCTGGCCCGCTTGAAGCGCTTGCCGATATCCCTGTTCGCGGTCGACGAGGCGCACTGCATCTCGCACTGGGGACACGATTTCCGGCCTGATTACCAGGCGTTGGGGTCGGCTTTTGCGCAGCTCGCGCCACCGCGCCTGGGTGCCTTCACCGCGACCGCGACCTCGCAGGTGCGCAGCGACATCGTGGACTCGCTCGGCATGCGGGACCCGATGGTCACGGTGGCGGGCTTCGCGCGCGACAACCTGCACCTGTCGGTGTTGGCGATCGAGAAGATGAACGAGAAGCCGCGCCTGGCAAGCAAGCTCCTGAAAGGAGCGCTCGCCGATGGTGGGGTCGCGGTCGTGTATTGTTCGACGCGCAAAAACACCGAGGCCGCGGCCCAGGCGTTGGGAGGCACGGGCCTGACGGTCGTGACCTACCACGGCGGCATGGACGACGGCCCGCGCAAGGCCGCCCAGGAAGCCTTCCAGAGCGGTAGCCGACTGGTCATCGTAGCGACCAACGCGTTCGGCATGGGCGTCGACAAGCCCGACGTGCGCCTCGTCCTGCACTGGGACTTCCCGTCGAGCCTCGACGCCTACTACCAGGAGGTCGGCCGCGCCGGCCGTGACGGCAAGCGCGCCTATGGCGTGATGTTGTTCACGTACGCCGACATGCGCATCCACGAGTTCCTGATCGAGAAGGGTGGCGAAGACCTGCCGGCCCCCGCGCGCGCTGCTCGGGCCGAGGCCGAACGCCACAAGCTCAAGGCGATCACGCGCTGGGCCTACATCGAAGGCTGTCGCCACGGGGCCTTGCTCAGGTACTTCGGCGATCGCCACAAGGCGTGCGACCTCGACGACGCGGCCGGATCGCGCTGCGACCGCTGCTGCGGGACGACCGGGGTTCCTGGTTTCGAGAGAGGGGTCAGCAAGGGCCTCAAGTCGGACGGGCCGACCAGCTCACGGCGCGAGGGTCGTGGTGACGACGAGCCGGCCGGGTTCGCGGTGCGCGCCTTGTCCGAGCCCGAAGAGATCGTCGTGCAGAAGGCCTTGTCGGCCGTCGCGCGGGCCAACGGTGCGATCGAGGCGAAGACGCTGGCGAAGGCGCTGCGCGGCAGTCGTGCCGCCGACGTGCTGCAGGGGCCTTTGGCGGCGACGAAGAGCTTCGGGATCCTGGCGGAGCTGCCCGAGGGCACGACCTTGTCGTTGCTCAAGGCGCTCGCGGCGGCGGGCTGTACGGCCGGGCGCAACCCGACGCTGACGCCGCTCGGGGTCGAGGTGATGTGGCGCCGATCGAGCGTGAAGCTGGCAATGCCGCCCTTTGCATCGGGCGCGTCGGGCTCGGCGCGCGGCAAGATGATGAAGAAGGCCGCTGGCGCGAACGGGTCGCATGGGGACGACGCGGTGGCCGCGAGCGAGGTCGACGAGACGCTGCTACGCGCGCTGAAAGAGCGGCGCATGGCCGTCGCGAAAGAGCGCGGCGTCGCGGCCTTCATCGTGGCGTCGAACGCGCTCATCGAGCGGATCGCCGTGCTACCGATCGATGCGACGCGCGACGCGTGGCTCGCCGTAAAGGGCATCGGCGAGCAGAACGTCGAGCCGCTGCGCGATGCGTTCGCGAAGGTCTTGTCAGAGCAGGGCTAGCTCGCGCTCGAGGTAGTCCACGACACGCTCGAACGGGTCGAAGCCGAAGGCCTGGCCGATCGGCAAGCGCAGGTTCGAGTTCGCGTTGACGTCATAGAAGACGGGGCCGTCGGCCGTCAGGATGCACTCGATGCCAGCGACATCGAGGTTGCCGGCACGCGCTATCTGCTGGGCCTGCGCGACGACGTCGGCGGCGACCTCGGGGTAGGGATGGAACTCGACCGGCGGGGTCGGCTTGGCGAGCGGGATCTCGCAGGCGCCATCGCCGCCGTCGGCCGGATTGCACGTCTCCGACGGGCACAGGTTGAAGCGGCCATGCGACACGACGCGCATCGCATAGAGCAGCTCGCCGCCGAGCAGCTCGAGGCGCACGATGCCGTGGTCGCGGTCGTAGGACACAAGCTCTTGTAACAACAAGAGGTTGTCGGGCTGCCACAGGTCGGGCTGCAGCTCGAGCAGGCGCTCGAGCTCGGCGACGGTCTCGAGCAGGAACATGCGCGCGCCGCTGCCGCCCTGCTCCGGCTTCAGGAGGGCTGGCCACGGGAAGTCGGTCTGCGTTTTGGCGAGCTCGCGCAGCGCGGCGATGTCGTTGAACACGAGCGAGCGCGGGGTGCGGATCCCGAGGCGCCCGAGCAGCGACGCCTGCGCGGTCTTGCTGAGCTCCAGCGCGAACGCGCGTGAGCCATTGATGACCCGCACACCCTGGTCTTCGAGGGTGCGCAGGTACGCGAGGCACAGCGGCACCGCGCGGGTGTTGCCGCGCATGTACGCGCTCGGGCTGGCCTGGTTGAAGTAGAGGCGCGTCGCCGGTCGCTCGCCGACGCGGAACGCCGCGCGCTTCAGATCCACCACGCCGTAGCGCAGGCCGCGCCGCTCGAGGGCGGCGAAGAGCGGCTTCTGCCACTCGGGGTGCTCGTGGATGACGACGAGATCGAGGTCCGACATGCGCCCTCAAAACCATGCGCGAGGCCCACGGGTCAAGCCGCGTCGCCGCGTTCCTCAGGGCGTTCGCCCAAGAGACAGCAGCGTCGCGCGCGCAGCGGCCTTGGTCGCGGACGGGGTCCACGACTCGCGTACGGTCTCTTGCAGGGCTGGCTCGAGTTCCGGCGGCGCCATGTCGACGAGCGCCTGCAGGAGGTGCGGATCGGCGCTCGGCAAGCGGCCCAGCAGCGTCGCGCACAGCAGCGAGCGGTCGCCACCCTGGGTATTGGCGACCACCCAGCGCGGCACGACGCGCTGGTTCGCGAGCGCTTCCCGCGCGGTCGCGAGCGCCGTCGGGAAGCGCAGCGGCAGGTCCAGGCCAAGCGCCTTCGGATCGGCGATGCGCGCGATCATCGCCAGCTCCGCGAGTGCCGTCGCAATGACCGACCCAAGCGGTGACGCGAAGCGCGCGGCGATCTGCGCGAGCAACCCGGGCGCGTCCGCAACCGGATCGGGCAGCCCGTGAATCGAGCGCATCGCGCCCGCATACGCCTGCATCAGGACCAGGCGCGCCGCGGGGATTGGGGCGCCCGCGATCAGCGCAGGCAAGCGCTTGGCCGCCTCGTGCGGAGCCGCACGCGCGAGGATGTGGGCGGCCTGTAGCTCGAGTACCAGAACGCCGCTCGTCAGCATGCGGTCGATTGGGCGCGACGCCTTACCGGATATCGCAAAGGTCGGGATCGGGATCTGCTGCACCGGCCGCGCGAGCGCGTTCGCCATCGCGACCACCAGGTCCAGCGGCGGCGGCGGGTCGTCGAGCGCGCCGTAGACCTGCACCCGAGGTGCATGCCAGGCGGCCCAGCCGCACAGCGCCGCGAACAGTGAGGCGACCGCTTCCGGCGACGCCTCGGGAAACGCGAGGCCCGCGAGCAGCGCCACACCACCGAGCTTCGGTCCGGCGATCGGGCTCAGCGCGGGCGCATCCAAGCGGATCGGCCCGACCATCAGCGTTGTCGTCGGCGTGAGCCACGCGTCGAGCTCGGCACACAAGCGCCCGAGCGACGAGGCCCGTGTCGCCGTATCGCGCCCGTGCAGCGCCAACAGCACGAGCCGGAAGATCACCTGCGCCTGCCACGCATGCAGCCCGAGCTCGAGCACGCGCTGCACGAACTCCGACCACGCGGGGTGCGACGTCGGATCCTGTACGAAGCGATGGACCCCGATGGCGACCGGGGTCGGGCCCTTGCGCTGGGTGACCTGCGTCAGGCGCGGCGCCGATGGCAGCGGCCGCGGCGGGGTCGGGATCGGCTCGGGCGGCGGCACGAGCAGCGCCTCCTGGTCGGCGAAACCCGCCGTCAGCATGAACTTTTTCTTCGCCTCACGCGGATCGATCGGATCGCCTTCCTCACCGAAAGGATCGATCGATTTCGAAGCGCTCGGCCGAGCAAGCTCGGCCGCTACAGGAGCATGCGCGGGTAGCTGCGGCGAGGGAGGCGCGGGATCCGGACGCTTCGGGCCGGTCGGGTCGGCAGGCCCGTTCGGATTCGGCGCGTCCGGCTCGGCCATCTCAGCCTCCGGGTAGCTGCCGGTTGCCGTCCATCCAACGCACCTGCGAAGCGACCCGCTTCTTCATCGACGACAAGAGGCCCAGCGTGCGCTTGGCCTTGTCGAGCCCACCCGAGACGAGCCAGCCGACGGTCGCCTGCGCGAGCTCGATCGACTCGGCATCGAACGGATACCACCAGACCTCGGGCGCGGTGTTGCGATCGGTCAGCACGAACTTCGGTCGCACCAGCTCGCGCATCGCGAGGTGCGAGTTGGTCACGCCATGACCCGAGTGCCTGCGACCCGACCAGGGCGCGAACGGCATCGCCCCCGAACAGGCGCTGTTGTTGATCGTGACGACGCCGCAATCCGCAATCTTTGCAAGTGCTTCGGCGCGGCCGATGTCGCTGGTCCAGATGCTGGTGCCAAGCCCATACTGGCTCTTGTTGGCGGTCTCGACCCCGGCAAAGCCCGAGTTCACCGGCCACACCGGCAGCACCGGGCCGAACGTCTCCTCGGTCGCGATGAGCGCGTCCTCGGGCACGTTCTCGAGGATGACGGGACCCGGGTAGCTGCCGTGCAGCGTCGCGCCACGCGCCACCGCGTCTTCGAGATGGGCCCGGATGACCGCATCCTGGGCGGCCGTCGCGACCGGGGCGACCGGCGTCGTCGCGGCCAGCGCGGCCAGTCGCGCCACGAACGTCGAGTACAACGAGCGCTCGACATAGCAGCGCTCGATGGCGGCGCAGTTCTGTCCCGAGTTGCTCATCGCGCCCCAGAAGACACCGGCCACCGTGCGATCGAGGTCGCAGTCCGCGAGCACCACGGCCGCGTCTTTGCCACCCAGCTCGAGCGACACCGACACCAGGCGCTGGGCCGCACGCACGGCCACTTTGCGGCCGGTAGCGACGCTGCCGATGAAGACGATGTGGTCGCTGTTGTCGACGACGAACTCGCCCGCCTCACCAGCACCTTCGACCACCGTGACCAACGCAGGCGGCAGCACCTCGGCGAAGATCGACGCGATGAGCTTGGCCGTCTCGGGCGTGAACTCGCTCGCCTTCAAGAGCACCGCGTTGCCCGCGACCAGCGCCGGCACCAGCGTGCGAAGCACCAATGCTGCCGGGTAGTTCCAGGGCGTTATCAACCCGACGATGCCGACCGGCTCGTAGTGGATGGCGCCCTTCTTCTTCGGGAACTTGAGCTGCGAGATCGCGGCCGGCTCGGGCGCCAGGAACTTCGCGCCGTCGGTTGTCCAGTAGTCGAACAGGTCGAGGTTGGGCACAACGTCGGCGAACCAGGCGTCGGTCGGCGACTTCTTCGTCTCGGCCACGACCACGTCGGCGATGCGCTGGGCGTAGCGCGCGAACACGTCGCGGACCTTTCGCACCTCGCGGCATCGTTCATCCAGAGAGCGTGCGGACCACGAGCGCTGCGCGCGGCCGACCAGGGCAACATCCGTCATGGGCGCGCTCAAGGGACGGGCCTCCGCAGGGCGCCACGCAAGATCACCTCGGCCATCTGGCGATTGACCTCTTCCTCGGACATGTTCAGGCGGGACGCGAGCGACTGATCGAGCATCACTTCTTCGAGGCGCGTGTGGATGAACACGTCGACCATGACGCGCATGAGGATGGCCGGGTGGATCTCGCTGACGTCCTTCGCGCGCCGCGCGAGCAGCATCTCCGACAGCTCGTTGAAGCGGTCGCGGAACTGCTGGATGACCGGCTTGACGTGCCGGCCCTGGAACTCGAGCACGTCAATGTAGAACAGCTTGAAGCTGTCCTTGTGCTTGCGCACGGTGCGCGCGATGGCCTCGCCGACGGCCGACAGGTTCTCGGGGAACTCGGGTGCCTGGAACAGACGCAGGATCTGGAACATGTCCTGGGCCACATCGCTCTGCTGGAGGAGGGTCTTGTAGATCTCCTCCTTCGACGCGAAGTGGTGGTAGATGCCCCCCATCGAGACCTTCGCTTCACGCGCGATGTCCCGTAGATTCGAGCCGTTATAGCCCTGGGAGAGGAACAGGATGCGCGCCGCTTCGAGGATGCGCTGCTGCTGGTTTTTCTGCTGAGGGTCGTCCACGGGGCGCACTATCCCGTGCGCCTGTGATTCGGTCAATCAGCCTCTTGGGCGCCTGGCCGTTGCGCCCGATGGGATTCCGACCGTTCTCGGACCTGAACTTGAGCTGCACCCGACACGTCGCTATGGTCCGCCAATGCTGACCGACCGCCGCGGCCTCGTGTTCGTTGCCTCATTCGTGGCGGTCCTCACAGGGTGCCCGGGGCTCCCCGGGTCGTCGACCGGCGACGTCGCCGACGCCAGCGGCGATGGCGCCGAGGTGTTCGTGCCGCTGTCGCTCGCGCGCGTGCTCGAGAGCGTCGGCGAACCAGCCGGAGGTGAGCGGGTTGCCATCTTCGGCGCCGGGCTCTCCAACGGGTCCGACGTGGGCCTGCCCGAAGTGCGCTTTGGGAGCGTCAAGGGCGAGGGCGCACTGGTCCTGGACGACGGCCAGCTCAACGTCAGTGTGCCCGCGCACGCACCCGGCCTGGTCGACGTGACCGTGCTGCTGCCCGATGGCCAGGAGGCGACGCTCCAGGACGCCTACCTCTATAGCGGCCCGATCGCCATCACCGCCATCACGCCGACCGTCGCGAGCATCGACGGCGGCATTCAGGTGGAGGTCAGCGGCGCCGGCTTCGCCACCGATACGCGCATCCTCATCGGAGGCCGCATGCTCGAGGACGCCAAGCGCGTCGACGAGCGCACAATCGTCGGCAAGGTTCCCTCGCGCCTCGCCAGCGACGCGGCCTTCGACCCCCAGGTTGACGTCATCGCGACCAACGGCTTCGAGCAGCGCACGCTCGAGCGCGCGTTCACCTACGTGACGCCGCTCACGCTCGACAACCTCTCGCCGGTCTCGGGCCCGGTGGTCGGTGGCACGCTCGTCACGCTCAGCGGCACCGGCCTCTCGCTCCAGACGGTCGTCTACGTCGGCGGTGTGCCCGCCGAGAACGTCGAGGCCGCGGCTCAAGGACGCTCGCTGGTCGTGCGCACCCCACCCGGCCCGCATGGCAAGGCCGACATCGTGGCCGAGAACACGACCGGAGTCGCGGGCGCCACGACCGCAAGCGCGACCTTGGCCCAGGCCTTCTTCCGCGTCGACGAGGCGCGCCTGCCCGGCGTGCTCTGGGCCGGCCACAGCTTCCCCGCCAAGGGCGCCATCGCGGGCGGCTATTGGGTCGCCATCTCGGTTCGCGGCCTGACCGAGACCGATGGCATCAGCGTGCGCTTCGGCGCGCTCGAGGCCAGCGTCAGCGAGGTGCGCCTCGACGAAGGTGCCCTCATCGTGAGCGCCCCGCCCGCGGCCGCCGAAGGCCCCGTGCAGATCATCGTCGCGCGCAACGGCGTGCAAGCCTCGGCGCTGGTCTTCGACTACATCGGCGACTTCGCGCTCACCAGCACCATCCCGGAGTTCCTGCCGCTCGAAGGAGGTGATGTCGCCATCTTCGGTGAGGGCCTGTCGGAGCCCATCGAGGTCACGATCGGCGGCAAGCCCGCGCCGGTCCGCTCCGGCGGTGGCACACGGCTGGTCGTGCGCGCGGCTGGAGCCGCCCCGGGTGCGGTCGACGTGCGCGTGCGCCGCGACGGTCGCGAGGCCACGCTGTCGGCCGGCATCGACTACCGCAGCGCCACCTCGAAGCTGTGGGCGGTGTCGCCGGGGCTCGGCGCGCAGGCCGGTGGTCGCATCGTGCGCCTGTTCGGCGAGGGCTTCGCGGCGGCCCAGCCCGACCCGCTCTTCGGCCACAACCGCAGCGACGAGGCGACCCGGGTCGATGACCACATGGTGATTGCCCGCGCCCCGCGCGGTGAGCCGGGCAACGTCAACGTCGGTAGTAGTGCCATCGGCCGGCTCGCGATGCCGTTCGAGTACCACGACCCCGGCCAGCGCTTCGGCGGCACGGCCGGCGGCGCGATCCCCGAGGCGCTCAACGTGACCGTGCTCGACCGCGTGACGCACGTCGGCGTGCCCAACGCGTTCGTCATCCTGTGGAACGACATCGACGGTCCTTACCAGGGCCTCACCGACGACCGCGGCCAAATCACTTTCTCAGATGTGTACTTCGGACCCATGCAGATGGTCACCGCGGCGGCCGACGACTACACCACCGCCAGCATCGTGGAGTTCGACGCGCGCGACACGACCCTGAACCTCATCCCGTTGCGGCCCTCCAATCCGGGCGGCGGCGGCGGCGGCCCAGGCCCCGAGCCGCTCGGCGACAGCGTCCTGTCGGGCAAGGTCATCGGCTTCGACAAGTACGTCGTCACCCCGCCCGGCAGCTGCGAGGCGCGCCTTGGTCGTGTCGAAGGCGCCTTGTGCGCGCCGTGCGCATCCGACGCGGAGTGCGGTGGCGAAGGCAACCTGTGCACGCCTCTTGGCAAGCAAGGCGCACGCTGCACGACCGCGTGCGCCGTGCACTCGGACTGCCCGACCGGCTTCGCCTGCGCCGGTGTCGAGGGCGGCAGCCAGTGCGTGCCCGACGCCGGCAAGCGCACCGCGCGTTGCCAGGTCACGATCCCCGACGTGTTCTCGTTCGTCACGGTGCCGCTCACGCCGACCAACTCGCAGAGCGTCTACAGCTTCGCGACCGGCCCCGGCGAGTACGCGGTCGTGTGCCTCGGCGGCGTCGAGGATGCGTTGACCGGGGTCTTCACGCCACTCGCCATGGGCGTGCGCCGGCATGTGTTCGCGCAGCCCGACACGGCGGTATCCAACCAGGACGTGACGCTCGACATCCCGCTCACGCGTGACCTGCGCATCCGCCTGGATGGCGCCCCGGTGGGCCGCCCCAAGACGCGTCTACACACCGCTCAGGTGTTCGTGAACCTCGGCTCGGACGGCGTCTACCTGATGCCCGAAGAGGGCTCGGGCCGCGACCAGAACGTGTTCGAGTTGAGCGGCTTCCCATCGTCCTTCACCGAGAGCCTCTACGATGCGTCGCTGACCGTGTTCGCGACCGCCGTCGAAGACGTCCCACCCGAAGAACAGGTCGGCGTCGGCAGCTTCGTCGTGCAGGACGAGATCTCGGAGCTACACTCGGACGCGGTCTTCGAACTCGCGACCGAGGTCGGCGTGCGCCATCGCGCGACCGGGATGAGCCAGCCGATCTGGGCGATGCGCGAGCTACCTGGTACCGATCGGCTGTGGGCGGTCGGCGCTGGCGGGCGCATCGCGGCGTTCGATGGAACGCTCTGGGGACTCCAGCAAACGCCGACCCAGTCGAGCCTGCGCGGGATCTGGCCGGCCTCCGACGAAGACGTGTGGGCGGTCGGCGACGCGGGCGCGGTGATGCGCTTCGATGGCCTCCGCTGGCTGCAGGTGCCGATGCCGGCGGCCATCGCGCGCGCAGCCTGGACCGGCATCGACGGCGTGATCGTCGACGGCGTGACGACCGACCTGTGGCTCTGGGGTGAGCGCGGCATCTATCGCAACACCCGTCCGCACAGCGGTCTCGCGGCCGACTGGGTCGAGGTCAGCGGGCCAGTGCCCGGCAGCGTCAACGCGATCCGCGCGGTGTCGCAGCGCGAGGCCTGGTTTGTCGGCCACGGTGGCTTGATCGACCGTTGGCAGGATGGGGTCATCAGCGAGATGCCGGTGGCCGGTGCGGACCTGAACGCGCTGGCGGTGGTGCGGCCCGACCTCGCGTGGGCGGTCGGCGACGCGGGTCGGATCCTGCGCTGGGATGGCAGCGTCTGGTTCGAGCTCCTGCCGGTGACGGGACGCGGGTTGCGCGGCATCACAGCGCCGCGCGACGATCGCGCGTGGGCCGTTGGCGACGCGGGTGAGGTTGTCTTGTGGGACGGCGTGCGCTGGAAGGTGCAGGCGCGGGTCGAGCACTCCGATCTGTTCGCCGTGGGCGAAACAAGCAGCGGCAAGGTCTTCGCGGCTGGCATCGCGACCCTCATCATCGGACCGTTCATGCAGCTGCCGCGGCCGGCCAACCCGAACCCGCTTGGCAACCTGACGTCGTTGGATCTGCGCTGGCTTCTCGACCCGGGCGCGGACGCGTCGTTCAACTGGGTGCGGCTGTTCCATCCGTCGGGCTTTCCGTTCTGGCAGATCATCGCGAACGGCCCGCGCCGCGACATCCCGCTGCCCGACCTCGAGGCGGCCTGGGGCCTCCAGGCGCTGTGGCCGGGCGAAGACAGTCTGATGATCTACCGGGTCTATGTGCCGGGCTTCGACATGGGCTTCTGGGACGAGACGATCCTGACGCCCTACCGCTGGCGCTCGTGGTCAGCCGACCTGTTCTCGATGAACGTGGATGAGCCGAACTAGCTGGCGAGCCAAGCTGCTCGTCGCGCTGCTCCTGGTCGTGTCGTCGGCCCCCGTGCGCGCAGCCGACGCGATCTGGCAGGTGCTGCCGTTTGCAGGGCTCATGCGCAAGGACCTCGACGTGCTGAGCGACGAGGCGCTGACGACCCGCGCCGAGGCGCTGCGCCAGCGGCTCTTCATCGACGAGGAGACGGTCGCGCTCGAGCGTGGCGAGGACCTCGAGCTGGTCGTCGGCTACGCGGCGATGGTCGCGTTGGTCGCGGAGCGCCAGGGCACGGACGCGGTCGGCGTAGCGGGTGCGTCGCGCTCGGCTGCGTTCCTCCTGCATGCGACTGGCTTCATGGCGGAGACGCGGGCCGACCTGCGGATCGCCATCGCCGAGCTCGGGGCGCTCGACGAGCCTGCTCCGCGTGCGCTGGCGACGAGCGTGCGCGCGATGCGAGCCTTCGGGCGCGAGCGCTTCGAGGCGGCCTTCGCGGCAGGCGGTACGGTCGGCGCAGGGGCGCTGGCGCAAGCCGGGCGCATCGCCCTGCGCGAAGGCGACGCGATGTTGGCGGCGCAGAGCTTCATGGCAGCGGCGGCGAAAGAGCCGCTGCCGCGCTTCGCGGTGGCCGCCTGCGAGGCGCTCCTGCGGGTCGCCAACGGCGCCGCGACCGCGCTCTGCGAGCGGCTCGACGCCCGCTTCGTCGCGACCTTCCCGGCAAGCGCGGGACGCTTCGCGGAGGTGCGCCGCGAGGTCGATGATGATTTGAGGTCAAAGGACTTTGACGCCCGCGCGAAAGAGACGCTAGCCACCCTCGATGAGCTCTCGGCCGAGACCTGGCGACGCGTGCGACAAGCTCGTGAGGGCGCCGCCGAGCGCCTCGCGCGGGTCGCGACCGAGCGCTTCGCGGATGTCCCGGCGGCCTGGGAGATGGCGGCCGCGGTGGCGCTCGAGCTGGGGCATTGGAAGGAGCTCGAGCGCCTGCTATCGGTCGCGACTGGGCGCGGGATGGCGCTGCCGGAGGTGCGGCTCGCGGCCGAGGCGCGGCTCGCGGTCGAGGCGCTGCTCGGGTCGGGCAAGGCCCCGCGCAAGAAGGACGATCGGGCACTCGGCGCGGTCGGTGCGTTGGACAAGGCGATCGACGCGCTGGTGAAGGTCGGTGGCCGCGCCGAGCTGGAGTTGCAGCTGCGCGTGCTCGCGGCGCTGCAGGCCCAGGTCACGGGCGAGGTCGACTCTGACAAGCGGCTCGACGCGGCGTGGCTGGCGCTGATAGGTGAGAAACCGGACAAGGCCGCCAAGCTCGCGGGCAAGGCAGCGATCGACGCGGACAGCGCGAACCTCGCTTTGATCGTCGCGCTTGCACGCGACCGCTGGCAGACCGACGCCCCGCGGGTGCTGGCACGGCTCGCGGGGCCGGTGCGCGTGACCGCCGAGCAGGTCGTGCAGTCGGTCGAGCTCGGGCTGGCGCTGCGCGGGCGCGATCGCGAGCGGCTCGACAAGGCCGCACGCGCGCTCGCAACGCCCGGCGAAGGCGGCGCATGGGAGCTGGCTCGGGTGGTCGCACGCCGCGGTCGCGAGGTGCTTGCCGGTGGGCCCATCGATAATACCCAACTGGCCGAAGATCGGCGCACGCTCGCGGCGCTGGCCTTCGCCTTCGATGAAGCAACCCCGGACGGACGGCGCCTGGCGCAAGCGCGCGCGCTGACGCTGGCGACGCTGGAGGCACGCACCGCCAAGGACGGCGGGGTGCAGCGCGCGATCGAGCTCTTGCGCGAGGCACGCCGCTTCGGTGGTGAGCTGGCGCCGCTGGCAGGCGGGCTCGGGCAGCTTCTGGCCGGCGACACGCAAGGCGCCGAGGAACTCTGTGGGCGCGCTAATAGTGACGACGCGAGCCTGCGCCAGGCGCTGGCCGCGTGTCAGGCATTGGGCAGCCCCGAGGCCGAAGCCCATCCACTGTGGGCATTGGTCGACAAGCTCTGGGACGCGGCCGGCGTGCCTCCCGTCCTGCAGCCGGGCACCGCGCGGCCGTTGGCGCTGACCGACTTCGCCATCGCGGTGACGGTCGCCGACGGTCGACCGCTCGCGCTGAGCGTGACGTTCACACCGGTCGCGCTGCTGGTGCCCGAGGTGGTCCCGACGCGAGTCGAGGTCCGCAAGCGCGCCCGACCGTGAATTCGCTCGCGGGGCGCGCGGGGCCTTCGTCGCTCGCTCGTCGGCAGCCTATGAGGCTGGCCTCCTCCCGGCTCCTCGGCCGCGCGCGCCCCGCTTCGCGAATTCCGAGTGCCCCGACCGCGCGGGGCCTTCGTCGCTCGCTCGTCGGCAGCCTATGAGGCTGGCCTCCTCCCGGCTCCTCGGCCGCGCGCGCCCCGCTTCGCGAATTCCGAGTGCCCCGACCGCGCGGGGCCTTCGTCGCTCGCTCGTCGGCAGCCTATGAGGCTGGCCTCCTCCCGGCTCCTCGGCCGCGCGCGCCCCGCTTCGCGAATTCCGAGTGCCCCGACCGCGCGGGGTCATCAATTCGACTTGCACCGGCACTGGCCGTGGGCGACACAAGAACCATGAACCAGCGAAATCACCAGATCTTTTCAGGGCTCGGCGCCATCACCCTGGTCGTCGCGCTTACGGGCTCGGCCTTCGCTGACAAGGCGCCGCCGCCCCGCCCCGCGACCGTCGCGCCGGTGCCGCGTGACCTCGACGCGACCACCACACCCGATGCCGCGACCACCACACCCGATGCCGCGACGACCACACCCGATGCCGCGACGACCCCAGGAGGCGCAACGACCCCGCCCGAAGTGAAGCGCATCAAGGACACGCGTCCGCAGCGCCTGCCCGATGGTGTCTTCATCGGTCGCCTCGACGGCGTGCAAGGCGGTGAGCTGCGAGTGACGATTGTCGCGGGCCGCGTGACCGAGGCGTTCATGCGCCGCCCGGGCGGTCTGCCGCTGATGGACCTGTGGCCGGTCGAGTCGGGCGACTCGATCGAGATCCGCCTGCAGGGCAGCGGCGGTAGCGAGTTCATCCGCATCAACGGCGCCTTCTTCGACGCCGAACGAGGCGCGGGCCGCTTCGACGGCGTGCTCGGCCGCGTCAAGACCACCGGCACCTGGCTGCTCGCCCGTCGATGAGCACGCGGCTGCGAACAGCGCGCGCTCCCGGCCTCAAGATTCGGGTACCGACCTTCGATGACGCCAACGTCATCGGCATGTTGGTGCGTGGCGCGCTGCGCGACGCGCCGTCAGCTCCCCTCGACGCCGACGAGCTCGGCGACGACCTCGAACAGATCGGGCGCGACTTCGTGTCGGCCGTCAGCTTCGGCAACGAGTCGCTGCTGATGGCCGAAATGGGCCGCCACGTTGCCGGCATCGCGCGCCTGGTGCCCCGCGAGTTCGTGCGCGGGGCCCACGTCGCGACCCTGCAGTTGCTCGTGGCGCAGGCGTTGCGAGGCAAGGGCGTCGGCCGGGCGCTGCGCGACGCGGGCCTCGCCGAGGGGTTCGGGCCCCGCCACTTCGAGCGGATCGAGATGGCGATCGCCAGCCACGATCTAGCGCTCGAGCGCATGGTAGGCGCCGAAGACGACCGCAGCTGGACCCTCGAGCGGGTCGAACGCCGCGGCATGAAGGTCGATGGCCGCTGGCGCGACATGGCGATCTGGGTGACTGATCGCCGCTGATGCCGTCACGCGACCACCGGGACGCTGTTTGAATGGCGAGCACAACCAGCGCGCGAACCCTTGCGGAATCGACTCACTCCCTGTGATAGAGTCCCGCGACTCCCCGTCGGAGAGCAGGAGCAGGCAACATGAGCGATGTGTTTGGGCGCGGCGGCGCGGCTTTCTTGGTGTGTCTCGGGGCGGGTCTGCTCATTGGCGCATGCGGCGAGGACAAGCAGGTCGGCGGCAACACCGAGGCCGACACCGAGGAAGAGACCCTTGAGGTCTTCATACCTCCCGACACCTTCGCCGACACCCTCGAAGACACCGCCATCGACACCGCCCCCGAGGTCGAGGTCGACGCCGGTCCGCCCAAGCCCGGCGAGTTCGGCTACACCTGCGACGAGAACCTCGACTGCAACAGCGGCTGGTGCATCCAGACGGTCGATGGCCGCCAGTGCACGCGCACCTGCCTCGACCAGTGCCCCACCGGCTACGACTGCCGCGAGGCGCCCGGCACCGACGCGACCTTCATCTGCCTGCCACGCTTCCTGACGCTGTGCGACCCGTGCCGCGAGACGTCCGAGTGCAACACCAACGGCAGCGGCGGCAACTACTGCCTGTCGTACGCGCCCGAGGGTCGCTTCTGCGGCGCCGCCTGCGCGCAAGACAGCGACTGCCCGTCCGACGCCTACGTCTGCCGCAACGTGCCGGTCGGCGGTGGCGCCGAGGCGATGCAGTGCGTGCCCGCCGATGGCGCCCAGTGCGAGTGCTCGCCGCTGGCCAAGCAGCTCCAGAAGGCGACGACCTGCCAGGCCACCAACGAAAACGGCAGCTGCGACGGCACCCGCTTCTGCCTGCAGAGTGGCCTGTCGAGCTGCGATGCCGAGCCGCCCTTCCCCGAGAGCTGCAACGGCCTCGACGACAACTGCAACGGCGCGACCGACGACTTCCCGCCCGACTACTCGTGCGACCTCACCAACGAGTTCGGCACCTGCCGCGGCAAGGGCACCTGCGTCGACGGCGTCGAGACCTGCATCGGCACGCCCGCCGCGCCCGACATCTGTGACCTCATCGACAACGACTGCGACGGCGAGACCGACAACGGCCTGTGCGATGACCTGAACCCGTGCACGACCGACTCGTGCGACCCCAACACGGGCAGCTGTATCCACGTCAACGACAACACGCGCGTGTGCGACGACGGCAGCGTGTGCACCCAGCTCGACAAGTGCCAGGACGGCGTCTGCACCGGCTACAACCCGCTGAGCTGTGAAGACGGCAACCCCTGCACGACCAACGTGTGCGACGCGACCGTCGGCTGCCTGTCGAGCTTCGCCAACGCCGTCGCCTGCGAGGACGGCAACGCCTGCACCGTCAACGACAGCTGCAACCAGGGCGTGTGCGTCTCGGGCGGTGGCAACCAGTGCGACGACGGCAACGAGTGCACGACCGACTCGTGCACGGCCGGGGTCGGCTGCAAGAACGAGCCGAAGTCCAATGGGCTTGGCTGCACCAAGGGTGGGCTTGGCGCATGCCAGGAGGCCGCGTGCCTCAACGGCACGTGCGTCGCGCAGAACATCAGTTCGACCCCCGCCAACCCGACGATCTGCAATCGCACCGGCGACTGCTCGCAGGGCTACTGCGCGGCCGGCCAGTGCCGTCCGCTGGAAGGCTCGACCTGCAGCAAGCAGATCGAGCTCGGCTTCTGCAGCGACGACATCGACGGCGTGTGCACCGTCAACGGGGAGTGCGTCGGCCAGACGCCGCCCCAGTGCGTCGGTCAGTGCGCCGGCTGCACCAGCTTCTGCGGCCCGATCTGCGGTCAGATCTGCGTGTGCCTCGACTTCATCTTCGGTCCTTGATTCGCTCGCGCGGCACCCGGGCCCTTCGTCGCTCGCTCGTCGGCGGCCGGGCCATGCGGGCGCGATGTCACTCAGGCAGCCGAATCGCCGTGAACACCTGCTTCTTATCCAAGTAGCGCGCGGCGGCCGCCTTGATGAATTCGTTCGTGATGCGCGCCTGGTAGCCGCTAGGGTCTAGAATCTTCGTCGCGTCGTCGCCAAACCACGCCGCCCGATCCAGCCAGTTGAGCCACGTCCCGTTGTTGCGCAGGCTGACCTCGCGGTCGCGCAGGACGGCCTGGCCAATCTTCGCGATGATCTCGTCGCTGACCCCGGTCTTGGCGACCGCCTTGAGCTCGCCCATGGTCGCCGCGATCAGCGCGTCGACCTGGGCGGGCGCGCAGCCAAAGCTTATCGACAGCTGTCGTGAGGGATGGGGCGCGCGCTCGATGCCGCCGCTGACCGACACGCTGTAGACCCCGCCCAGATCCTGGCGCAGCACCTCGCGCAGCCGGATATCGAGCACCTGCTGCAGGATGCTCATGTCGCGCTCGGCGTCGCGCGACCAATTCTCCTCGCCATGAAACCACATCGTGACGATGGCCTTGGGCTCCTTGCCGGCACGCCACGTCTTCTTCACGACGCCCGGCGCGAGCCTCAGCCCGCGGTCGCGCTCCTTCTCGACGCGGCCCGCGGCCGGCAGGCTCGCGAGCCACTTCTCGACCAGCGGCTTCAGCACCGCGAGGTCGACGTCGCCGACGACCACGAACGTGAAGTCGCTCGCGTCGCCGAAGCGCTCTTTGTGGAACGCGAACGCGCGGTCGACATCGATCGCGCGGATGTCGGCCGGCGTCAGCGTGCGCACCAGCGGATGCTTTTGATAGAGGGCCTCGAGCATCTCACGCCCGACCTTGCTGTCGGGCAGGCGCTGCGAGGCCTCGAGCTCGGTCGCGTTGTTCTCTTTCCACAGCGCAATCGCCGCGTCGTCGCGTCGCGGCGCGGTCATGCGCAGGTGCATGAGTTCCAGCACGGTCTCGAGATCGCGCTTGGCGCCCGAGCCCGAGACGCGCTCGCTGGTCGCGTAGATCGCGCTGTCCGCGCTCGCCGTCTTGCCCGCCGCCCAACGCCCGAGCGACACCGCATCGAGCCCCCCGAGGCCGCCCACCCCAAGCACTGACTCGGTGTAGGTGAGGTCGACGGACTCCTTGTTCGACAAGGTCGCGAAGCCGCCAGGCGAGTCGCCGACGATGTCGAACGCGTCGACCTCGAAGGTCGTCGGCTTCACGATCACGCGGACGCCATTGGACAGCTTCCACTCGGTCACGCCGATCGCCTCGGTCACCTTCTCACCCACGATGGAACCCGGCGTCGGCGGCGTCGCCATCAGCTCGCCGACCTCGGTCGCGTCCTCCCACGGTCCGATGGTCGCGGCCGCGGCTTCGACCTCACCGATTATCGCCAGCACCCGCTCGCGCGCTGGCAGCTTCGCGTCGGTCCCGCCCGAGATCATCACCGCTCGCCGCCCGCTCGCCTCGAACGTGCGCGCGACCGCCTCGATGTCGGCGCGCTCGATGGACGGCAGCACCGCAAGCGCCGCGTTCTTCTCGGCGGCCGGCCCGACCATGAACTCGCCCTCGAAGAAGTTGCGCGTGATCTCGTCCGCGAACGACGCACTTGGCTCAGTCTCGAAGCCCAGATCGTATTGCTCGTAGAAACGCTGCATCTGCGCCCGCGCCCGCTCGATTTCGCCCTGCGAGAAGCCATGCCGCTGCAGCCTCACCACCTCGGTGAAGAGGCTGCGCAGCGACTCATCGACGAGCCCGGGCTTGGCATAAGCCGAGCGCCGCAGCACATCGAAGTCACGCGTCATCGAGTCGATGTTCGCGCCCGCCGCCGAAAACGGCGAGTCCGGCTTGCGCGTCAGCACATCGAAGCGCTCGGCCAGGATCATCATCCACAGCTGATCGGCCAGCGCGCGCCGGAAGTCACCGTGCGTCGCCTCCGAGCGATGCGGGAGCATGTCGTAAATCGTGACCAGCGACTGCGACAGCTCGGGATCGGTCGTCACCGTCACCCGCGTCGGACCCGGCGCGGACACGCCACCGGGTGGGCGCGGGCGCAGCGGCTCGGGGTTCTTCAGATCGGCGAAGCGCGCCTCGATGGCGGCCTTGGTGGCCGTCGGGTCGACATCGCCGACGACGATCACCGCCATCAGGTCGGGCCGATACCAGTCGCGATAGAAGCGCTCGATGGTCGCCTGCGACGCGTGCTCGATCGTGTCCGGCAGGCCTATTGGCATCCGCTCGGCATAACGCGTGCCCTCGAAAACCACGCCGCGCTCCTGCTCGCTGACGCGCTCGCGGGCGCCACGACCCCGGCGCCACTCTTCCAGCACCACACGCCGCTCACGCTCCAGCGAGGCCGGCTGAATCTCGATGTCGTGCGCCCAGTCGCGCAGCACATCGAGCGCGGTCTTGAGGTGCGCTGGGTCATCAGTCGGCACCTCGAGCTGGTAGACAGTCTGATCGAAGCCCGTGTACGCGTTGACGTCGGGTCCGAAGCGCATGCCGATGCGCTCGAACCAGTCGACGATCGACGACTTCGGGAAGCGCTTGGTGCCCTCGAACGCCATGTGCTCGACCACGT
>Ga0335397_10000783_pt1 | contig 42428 bp, 38 predicted proteins | sample MAT04_FD_205740 | JGI IMG/M metagenome (GOLD analysis project Ga0335397, IMG submission 205740) | Freshwater microbial communities from Lake Fryxell liftoff mats and glacier meltwater in Antarctica - MAT-04 (spades assembly) (version 2) ... | reverse complement strand
AAGACGTTTCTCTGGCACCCTTCAGTTGAACTCCTCGGTCGTTCTGTTCTGGAATATTATGATCCTGCACGGGTGATAGCGGTTATGCTCACCGGCATGGGCTATGACGGTGCCGACGCATTCGCCGAAATCAAAAAACGAGGTGGCCGCACCATTGCCGAATCAGAACAATCGGCTGTGGTTTTTGGCATGCCGGCTGAGTTGATCAGCAGGGGCGGTGCTTCCATTGTTCTTCCCGTGGAAAAAATTGCAGCCCAGATCCAAACCTGGGTTGGATGTTAAGAGGAATCGTATGCCCTTTATTAAGAAACAAACGACGAAAATGGTTGAAAAGGGGGAGCGCAAACAGACAAGAGACTGCGCGAATCTGGCCCGGCAGCTCTCTGATGCCAATCCTACGGCACGTCGGTGGGCGGCACGCGATCTGGTTGAGTGCCCAGACACCTCAGGAGCCCTGGTGGAGAGACTCAAGCAGGAGAGCGACATTATCGTACGAGAAATTATTCTCACCACATTAACGCGCTTAGGCGATGATGTGGCAGTAAAAGGACTTGTCGACTGCCTGCGGAGTGAGGTTGTAGCGCTGCGGAACGAGGCTATCGAGGCCATGAAACATTTACCTGATGAAGTGGCGCCCATCATGCACACATTGCTTGCCGATCAGAATTCAGACGTCCGGATCTTTGCGGTGAACATACTTGAATCGCTCCGACATCCCAAGGTCGAGGAATGGCTGGTCGAGGTCATTGATCAAGATTTCCATATTAATGTCTGCGGTGCGGCGGTTGATCTTCTTAGTGAAGTCGGCACATCGTATTCTTTGGATGCCTTGGATCGTCTCAAAGGGCGATTTTCTGATGAACCCTATATCCAGTTTGCGGCAGATCTCGCCCTGAAACGTATCGGCAAAAGTTGAGGCAAAAATGGAGGAACTCACCATTACCAAAGAGGATTTCTGCAAGTTTCAAGAATTCTTCTATCGAAAAACCGGTATCCAGTTCGAAGAATCGAAACGCTATTTTGTCGACAAACGACTGGTGGAACGTATTGAGTCGACGGATTCCGGCAGTTTTCGCAACTATTTTATGATGCTGCGTTTTGAAGCCTCCGGTGATGAACTGCAAATGCTGACCAATCTGATGACAGTAAATGAGACATACTTCTTCAGAGAGGAATATCAGTTCAAGTGTTTGGTGACCTCTCTATTGGACGAAATCACGCGAACCAAATCGGGCACCTCGCCGATCCGCATATGGTCCGTTCCTTCTTCATCGGGCGAAGAGCCGTATTCCATTGCTATCTATTTACTGGAATACTGGTCCGGCATCAATAAATGGGATGTTGAGATTATCTCATCGGATATTGACACCAAGATTCTTGCCGCTGCCCGTCGTGGAAACTATTCCGCCCGTTCGGTTCAACATCTACCACCAAAAATATTAACTAAATATTTCAAAGTGCAAGGCGATGGCTTCCAGGTGCATGACGATCTGCTCCAGTCAGTCGAATTTACCCGCGTCAACCTGATGAACCCTGCCGATGTGCGAGCCTATCGAGGGTTTGACGTAATATTTTGCCGTAACCTGCTCATCTATTTCGACGATCTGTCTCGTCGACAGGCAGCGGATACCTTCTTTGATGCTCTCAGTCCGGGAGGCTTCCTCTGTCTCGGTCATTCCGAATCCATGAGTCGAATTTCTTCACTCTATCAGGTTCGAAAATTTCCCGATTCGATTGTGTATCAAAGAGCCAAGGAGAACAGATGAAACACATCCTCATCGTTGACGATGCTGCCACAGTACGTTTGTACCACCGCAACATATTAGAATCGGCGGGATATGCCGTGGAAGAGGCGGTGAATGGTATCGAAGCACTGGAGAAAGCGCTGAACCAACCTTTTGACCTGTATGTGGTTGATCTCAACATGCCCAAAATGGATGGCTACACCTTTATTAATGAATTACGAGGCAGAGATCTGATGCAGGCCCCGGTAATCATGGTGTCCACCGAAGCAGAATCGAATGACCAGCAGCAAGCGTATCGTGCCGGCGCCAATCTTTACCTCATTAAACCGGTCAAATCACCAGAATTGCTTCTTTATTGCCAAATACTGCTCGGGGAGGTTTCTCCATGACGTCGTTACTTGAACAATTTCTCTCTGAGGCACGTGAATGTTTGGAAAGCATTGGGACTAAGCTCATGCAACTTGAGGGTGAGCCGGAAAGCCCCGAGGTGATGACCGAACTGTTTCGCCTGGTGCATACCCTGAAGGGCAACAGTGGTCTGTTCGAATTCCCTGAAATGACCCGCGTATTGCATGCCGGCGAAGATTTGATGGATTCCGTGCGCAGCGGCGCTGTGACCTATTCGCTCCCCCTGGCTGACCGGCTGCTTGATGCCATGGATTTTGTCGGGATGCTGTGTGATGAAATAGAGGCCAACGGCAGGGTCGATACTTCCCACGCCGGCGATTCGGTGCGTCTGTCTGACATGCTTCGTCAATTGATTGTGACTTCAAAAACAGAAATTCCATGTGAAGATACTCAAACGGCCATACCGAGCAATACTGCAAGCAATGCAATCACGGAAGACAGCCTTCTAACGCAACTCTCACGAATTCCCGAGTCTGTTCAAATGAAAGCTTTTCGTATTGTAATGGAAGGCGGACCTCTGCATTTGGTGATCTATCCTCCCCCGGAAGAATGTTTCTTCCAGGGAGACGATCCGTTCTTCCAGGCTCGGCAAACCCCGGGTTTGGTCTGGGGAGGTATCAGACAACGCGAACCTTGGCCGAAACTTTCCGAACTCGATGCGTATCGTTGTCTCCTCGATTTTCACGTGCTGAGTTCGGCCTCGTTGGAGGAACTGAACGACTATTACCGCTACGTGCTGGATCAGATCCAGATCATTTCAGTCCCGTCTACGTCATTGATTATCCTCCATGGTGATCCTCTTGGTTGTCCGACCTATGACGATTTTGCCGGAAATGCCATACGCATGCTCCACGAAGGAAACCGGCAGGAATTGTTGCTGGCGATTAAAAGAATGCAAGAGTTATCGAACCCCGATTTATGGACCTCTTCAGTCCTCCGCTGGCTTCTCCTGATTATAGAGGTGGCAAGGACAGACAGCTCGTGGATCATTGAGGCACTCATTGTCTCTTTACTGAGTATTTCGACACCTGAGTGGGAACAGGTTGTTGAAAAATCCGGCAAGGCCGATTCTGCTACCAAGCCGGTGGATCATCCCAATCAAAACCAACCACTAGCATCACAGCAGGACGCTCTGGCGATTGGATTTTCAGATACAACGGCCAATGCACTGGAAACAATAGTTGCAGCTCAGCATACTATTCTCTCTTTTCCAGGCGACGTGCCCTGGCTGGTTGGACGAATCAAAGGTGTTGCGGCCGCCTTGACCGGATGTCTTAATACAACCGGCAGAACAGACCTTCTCTCAGAGCTTGCGGTCGTGACGGAATTGGCTATGAGTCAAGGAACAGCTGCACCACTGCTGGACTGGCTCAAGAAGACATATCCGGCATGTCAGGAAAAGACGTGCCCGCAGGATACTGCTCTTCGTGCTGAGAATCCCCTTCCGGTAGCAGCAGTTCAAGATCCGTCGCAAGCCGCCGATCCCGCTCAAATGATCTCCCCAGGCGACGGTGAGGTCAAATTCGGCCGTCGTGCGGAGGATTCTCCCCAAGGATCAAAGGTCCTCAAGGTCGATCAGACTAAGATTGATCGTTTGATGAATTTGATCGGTGAAATGGTGGTGGCCAAGAATGCCCTGCCCTATCTGGCCGGACGAGCGGAAACAGTTTTCGGTGTACGCGAGCTTTCCCGTGAAATCAAGGCTCAGTATGCTGTGATCAATCGTATTGCCGAAGAGATGCAGGATTCGATCATGCAGGTCCGAATGATGCCGGTGTCCTTTGTATTTCAGCGGTTTCCCCGTCTCGTTCGCGATATCTCGCATCGGCTCGGGAAAGAAATAAATCTCGTGCTTGAAGGCGAAGACACCGAGGCTGACAAAAATATCATCGAATCCCTCGGTGATCCGTTGATGCACATCGTCAGAAACAGCCTGGATCATGGCATTGAACAGCCCGACATCCGCCGTGCGTCGGGAAAACCACCAGCCGGCACGCTGACAATCCGCGCCAGCCAGGAATCAGCCCGGGTGATCATTGAGATCAAGGACGACGGCAAAGGAATTGATCCCGAAGTTATCAAGCGCAAAGCCTATGAAAATGGACTTATCGATGAGGAAAGGCTTGATCGCATCACTGATCACGAGGCCATACAACTGGTCTTTGCCGCCGGATTTACAACCGCTGAGGCAGTATCCGACCTTTCCGGCCGGGGGGTCGGCATGGATGTGGTGCGATCAGCCATGGAAAAAATTAACGGTACCATTCTTCTTGAAAGTGAAAAGAACAAAGGCACAACTCTTCGACTGTCTCTACCTCTTTCCATGGCAGTAACCAATGTCATGATGGTCGAATCCAACAACCAGATTTTCGGGATACCTATGGAAATAGTGCTGGAAACCGTGAGGGTTTCGCGAAAAGATATCCGCTTCATCAAGAAGGTCGAGACCACTATCCTGCGAGGACGCATTGTACCTCTAAAAGGGCTGAATGCTCTGCTTGGCCTGGGCACACCTCCACAGGCGAACGCCGAGGACGAATTAGCAGTTATCGTTATCCATCATGGCGATGAACCTGTTGGTATCATCGTCGACGATTTTCGTGAAACCGTGGATATCATCCTGAAACCTATGGCGGGTGTACTAGCGGAGCTTGCAGCCTATTCCGGTTCAGCGCTCTTGGGCGATGGATCAGTGTTGATGGTGCTCAATGTAAAGGAGATACTCTAATGGCCATTGTGCTCAAAAAAAACATAGCAGTTCTCAAGGATATAATCGGAGTTGAAGAGGCGGAAATCCTGTTGGAATGGTTGAATAAACACCCAAAAGGCAAGGTTGATCTTTCCGCCTGTACGCACCTCCATGCAGCGAATCTGCAGGTGTTGATGGCCGCTAAACCGACAATCGTCGCTCAACCGGGCGATACATCTCTGGCAGAATGGCTCGACTCAGCATTCAATCAGCAATAGGGAGCAAGTTTCAGTATGGCAAAGACAATCATGATAATAGACGACTCGGCAACCATGCGTATGAGTCTCAAGGCAAGTCTTGAGTTGAGCGGCTTTAAGGTAGATACTGCCGACGACGGCAAACAAGCACTTAACAAGCTCAAAGACGGAATAAAACCCGATCTTATCATTACAGATATCAATATGCCCAATATGGGTGGACTGGAGTTCATTAAAACTGTTCGCGCCCTCCCCTCCTTTCGTTTCACACCTATTCTCGCGCTTACCACGGAAAGTCAGCAGGCAAAAAGGGATGAGGCGAAAAAGAGCGGTGCAACAGGATGGTTGGTAAAACCAGTTCCCGGCCCTGAATTGATAAAGGTTATCAAGCAGGTTCTGCCCGGAGCTTGAGGGTAATTGGAGAATCATCATGAAGATCGATCTGAAATATCCGGGCAAGATATTTGACCCCCAGGAACTACCGGCCAGCCTCATAAAAAAGACTGCAATGATCATCATTTTCCTCTCGGTTTGTAGTTATTTTGCTTATCCTTGGCTCCATAAATGGATCGGTTTGTCCAGCCAGCTTGAAGTTGCCCTGACAGGGGCGATAGTCTCAATTCTGGTTCTTGCCGGATCGGTGAATATACTGAAAATATATCTGGCGAAAGCCAATACCGTACACGATTCCCACAGGCTTTGTTCGGCTCAGTCAAAGTGCATCAGAGAGGCATACCACCAGACCGTCTCGGATATCACCCAGTATAACGCCGTGCTTGGCAGTCAGTTGCGGGAGGCGATCGTGCAGACTGAAGCAGCGGTACTGGGAGTAATCGAAAGAATAGCCAATATTCATCATCAAACCTGCTCCCAGATGGAACGTATTGGCTCGTCTTCTAATACAAGCTCGGAATTGATAGCTGTTACGCAGGATCACATACACAAAAATCAACAGGTCGTTCAGGCGCTAAATATTTTTTCAAGCAGTCAGGTCGCCCAACTGACAGATAATCTTCTTCGGATTCAAAAACTCTCGGAAGGGATGGATGAGATGCGGCCGCTGGTGGATGACATTTCAAGTATTGCGGATCGGACCAAGCTGCTGGCGCTCAACGCCAAGATTGAAGCGGCCCGTGCCGGAGAAGCCGGGAGAGGATTTGCGGTTGTGGCTGAGGAAGTGCGCAACCTTTCCGAGCAGACCAACGCATTGGTGCGGGAGATTACCGACAGAATCACACAGGTCGCGGGACAGGCACTGATTGAAACCGAAAATGCCAGGCAGAAGCTGAAAAGCAATGAAGAAGCGGCTAAATTTCAAAGTCTGGCGGGCGGCATGGCGACCCTTGAAAAACGCTTCGAGGCTTCCTCTATCCAACTTGAAGAGATTATTAAAAGTGTTGACGAAGCCAACAGGGTGATTGTCGAAGAGGTTTCAGTGGTGCTGGGTGAAATCCAATTTCAAGATGTGTTGCGGCAGCGTCTGGAAAATGTCGACACTGGTTTGGAAACCCTGAATGGGTTTGCCCAGGAGGTTCAGCTCTGGCTGGAAGGCCGGGGGGAATCTCCAGCCAAAGGGTTGGATGCGTATCTTGATGAGTTGAAAGGAAAGTATGTGATGCAGGATCAACGGACGACGCACAATGCGGCATTGGGCGTACAGGCGCATGCTGCGGGAGACTCTGGCAAAAAAATTGAACTTTTCTGATGCCGTGCAACATATTGACAAAATTACAAAGAGAGAAATCTGATGAAAAGTCTGATAGTTGAGGACGATCCCATTTCCAGCCAGGTGATAGGGGAAATGATTTCAGGGTATGGTCCCATTGATGTCGTTGATAACGGCTGGCAGGCCGTCGACAAGTTCCGGCAAGCCCATGAATCCCAGAAGCCGTATGATCTGATCGTAATGGATATAATGATGCCTGAAGTCGATGGATTACAATCGGTCCTGGCAATGCGCGAAATGGAAACACGCATGAATATCTCCGTAATGCTCAAGGTGAAGATCATCATGACGACTGCTCTGGATGATCCCCGCACCATTATGAAGGCATTATACGAGTCAGATGCTAATTCATATCTCGTCAAGCCGATCAGGCTGCAGAAGCTTGTCCATGAGCTGCAGGTGCTGAAATTGATACCTTGAATTATTCACTCTCAATCCCCCATCGGGCATAGCCGCACGACGAGCGATGAATTTTGTCATTGTACGTTTATCAAATTAAATAATTTTTGGATACATATGGTTAAGGCGAAGCTGCTTGTGGTTGACGATGAGAGAGTACTTCTCGGTTTAATGACAAGAAAGTTGGAGAGACTATCCTATGAGGTGAAGACGGCCGATTCGGGAATGGAGGCTTTGGAAATCCTTCAAAGCCAGGATATTGACGTACTTATAACTGATTTTCAAATGCCGGGTATGACTGGGTCTGAATTAATCGCTAGAGCCATAAAAATGGACCCTATACTTCAGAGCATTGTTGTGACCGGTTATAGCGATCTTAAAACCGCCATAGATGTGATGGGGGCAGGGGCCTTTAACTATCTGTCAAAACCTGTTGATTTTAATGAGTTGGATGTTGCCATCCAAAAAGGTCTTGAAAAAAGGCAACTGCTCCAGGATATCCAGAATAAACAGAAACAACTGGAAGAATACCGCCACCATTTAGAAGAGCTGGTGGATAAACGGACCAGTGCACTCATGGAAACAAACCAGGCCCTTGAAGGGGAAATTGAGGAACGAAAACAACTGGAAATTTCCCTGCGGGAGGCAAAGGTGCTTGCCGAAAATGCCAACACGGCCAAGAGCGAGTTTCTTGCAAATATGAGTCACGAAATTCGCACCCCTTTGAACGGCGTCATCGGCATGACCGAACTCTTGAAGATGACAGGTCTGACCGACAAGCAGGAAAAATATGTGAAGGGACTTGAGGTGTCCGGTAACAACCTTTTGTCCCTGATCAATGATATCCTTGACCTGTCAAAAATCGAGGCTAACAAGGTCAAAATTGAAGTCGAAAAATTTAACCTGCATCGCAGTATCAACGATGTCACCCTCATGCAGCTGTTTGTCCTCCATGAAAAAGGGCTTGTTCTCGAGGTGGATGTGGCTGCGAATGTACCCCCTGTGCTTGCTGGTGATCAGCTGCGGTTTAAGCAGATACTCATTAACCTGCTGGGGAACGCCGTAAAGTTCACGGCACAGGGAATCATCACCATTTCGGTGCAAGTTCTCGAACGGCATGGTGACACTGTGCTCCTGCAGATTTCAGTACGCGACACCGGCATCGGCATTGCAACCGAAGCTGTTGACAAGATCTTTGAACCCTTTGTCCAGGAAAACAGTTCTACAACCCGACAGTTCGGCGGCACAGGTCTTGGTTTGAGCATCAGCCACCGCTTGGCGAAGCTTATGAACGGGAGCATTTCCGTTGAAAGCACGCAAGGCATCGGCAGCTGTTTTAGCCTGGTCCTTCCTTTCCTCGTTACTCGACAGGATGTCGCTGAGGACGGTGCCCAGGCAGAAACGACGGTTGCGTGGAATGGTCCGCCGCTGCATATATTGTTGCCCTGACAGGTTGACCCAAGAACAATTAGAGGACTATTTCCTTCAATTGGTTGAAAGTCATTCCTGAAGCACAGTGAAAATTGATCGATTGGGCCTGCAGTTCTTCTGGAAACATGTACTCAAAATCGAATGGCAATGGCTGAACATTGTCAAGCCCTGCCCTTTACCCAAACAAATAAACCTGGACATTTTTGATTCCATCTGCCATGATGACGGGATGGAAAAGCAAAATCAAATAAAACGAACACTCACACTACAAGGCTCGATCGATACGGTCCGCCGACTCCTCGACAGCAATCTTCACAGCACCAGGGCCTCGCTTGCTCGGGCGGTGTGCGCGCATTTCTGTTTTCTCAATCCGCACAGCGTTGCCCAATTTGGTGGCTGCATCAAAGCGCTACGGGAATTGGAGCGTGCTGGTCATTTCCAGCTTCCCGCCACACGCTACCCGGCAATCACCGTTCCCAAGACCCCGAAACGTCTTGGGCGACCGCTTGAGGTGCCTTGCGATGTGCCGGCGAAAGTGGGTGATGTGCGTGGACTGGCGCTGATCAAGGTGGAGACCAGCGATCACATGCGCATGTGGAATGAAATGATGTTCAGCGAACACCCGCAGGGCGCAGGACCTTTGGTGGGAGCGCAGATGCGCTATCTGATCAGCTCGGAACATGGCTGGCTCGGCGGCTTCGGATTTGCCGCCTCGGCACTGCACCTTGGCGACCGTGACCGCTGGATTGGCTGGAACGATGAAACACGCAAGGCCCATTTGCACCGCGTGGTGGGCATGGCCCGCTTTTTGATCCGGCCCATGGTCAAGTGCTGGAATCTGGCTTCGCACGTGTTGGGAATGGTCCTGCGTGGCCTGGCGCAGGATTTCGACACTCGGTACGGATATCGCCCCTGGCTGGTCGAGAGCTTTGTTGAAACCGATTATTTTGCGGGGACCTGTTATAAGGCCGCGAACTGGGTGGAAATCGGACAAACCAAGGGTCGCGGTCGCCAGGATCGCGAGAATAAGAAGGAAAAGACGGTCAAGGCCATCTACGTCTATCCGCTGGAATCGGATTTCCGCGATCTCATCGTGGTTGTTGAGCCAGCGTCAGCGCGCATCGTTGCACTTGACCCCACCGATGGCATCGATGGGGACATCTGGGCGGAACACGAATTTGGCGGCGCAAATCTGGGCGATGCGCGCCTGAACGCGCGACTGGTCGACAGTGCCCGTACGCTCTTCACCCAGCCTGGGCGCATGTTCTGTGCGACGGCACAAGGCGACTGGCCGGCAACCAAAGGCTTTTACCGGATGATCGACAGGCCGGATGAAGCGGCGGTGAACGTGCAGTCGATCCTGGCCCCCCATCGCCGCCGCACCGTGCAAAGAATGAAGGCGCAAAAGACAGTGCTGTGCATTCAGGATGGCACCAGCATCAATTATTCCCGACTGGTGCAGACCACAGGCCTGGGGGTGATCGGCACCAACCAGACCGGCGCCACCAGCAGCGGACTGCACATGCATTCGACGTTTATTGTCAGTACCGACGGCTTGCCGCTGGGCGTGCTCGATGTGCAGATCACAGCGCCACCACCGCCTAAAACCAGAGAAGAAAAACTTGCCGTAGCAGAGGCTCTGTGCAAAGGAAAGCAAGAGACAAAAGTGGCCACGCCGCCGGTGCCGATCGAAGAGAAGAAGACATTCTCGTGGATCGTTGGTTTGCGCGAATGTATTGAGCTGGCCCCGCGATTGCCTGATACCAGGCAGGTGTGTGTGATGGATCGTGAGGCCGATATTTTTGAAGTATTTGACGAGCAGCGTCAAAGCGACGCCGTCGATCTGCTGGTGCGCGCAAGACATGACCGCAGCATCAACGAGGAGTACAAGCTCTTCGAATCGGTCAGGCAGGCTCCCGTGCTGTCCAGGATGCGCATCAACGTGCCCCGGCAAAGCGCCCGGGTCAAGAAAAGCAAGCAGGCCGTGTGCGAGAAAAAACTGCAGCGCAGCGCCGAGGTGGAGTTGCGCTCCAAAAAATTCGACATGCCAGTGCCTGTGCGGTACAGGGGCATGGGGAAAAAGCCCGTCACCTTGTGGGTCGTGCACGTGGTGGAACCATCGCCTCCCGCCGGTGCGGAACCCCTGGAGTGGTTCTTGCTGACGAACCGCGAGATCACCACGATCGACCTGGCCCAGGAATGTCTGCGTTGGTACTGCTTGCGTTGGCGTATCGAAGACTGGCACCGCGTCCTGAAGACCGGCTGCAAGATTGAAGACCTGCAGCATAAAACCGCCGATCGGCTCAAACGTGTGATCGCCATCAACCTGGTTCTTGCATGGCGCATCATGTTGATGACTCTTCTGGGTAGAACATGCCCGGCGTTGCCTGCCGACATCCTGTTCTCCGACATCGAATGCGAAGTGCTCGCCGCCTACGCAAAAAAAAAAGACTCGCTGAACCAACCAACCTCGGAGATGCTGTTCGACTTGTAGCTTGTATCGGGGGCTACATCGGCCGGGCGAAAGACCCGGCGCCGGGGCACGAACTCATGTGGCATGGCCATGCCTTGCTGCAGGCAATGTGCGAAGGCTATTCTCTGCGCGATGAGGGAATTTTATCTCCATCTGGTTTTGGGTAAAGGGCAGCCTTAGCGTACGAATTTTTCCGTTTCGTGAGCTGGCCCCGTGATGCTAAAGTTGATGATTACAAACCTTTTGGCAAGTCCTCAACCGGGCCACTGGACGAATCCATTCTGAAAATTTTTGAACCCCTTGCGCAGGTTTCATTCTGAATTTTGCCTTGACAGAAGCTGCCACTTTTGCTCGCTGGTGTTGTTTAATATTCATCCATTTTACAAGGTAATCTGTTTAGTTGTGACTATAATCACGCAGGAGCGAAATCATTTCCACTCATTTGTGCGGTAGTAGTTGTTCAGGTAAGGTGACACCAACAAGAGCGTATCAAATAAAAAACCCACAATCAAGGAATGAGCAACAAATGGGATGGTTCAATCTTACATAATGATGTGCATTGCCAATCTTATCAATTTAAACAAAATTGCAAATTAACATGTTTCCTGACAGGCCTCTTGGGGGAGGTGTACTCTACACAACCAAGAGAGGGTCTGTCTTTTCATCCTTGAAAAGGTTCTGTGGTTATGTGCAAGCATACAATTGCAATGTAACAACATACTTCACACCTACACCCCCAACTAAACAAAAATCGCCACGGAAACAGTCTCCCATCGGCAATAATGCCTCCGCCCGGGCCAGAGACCCGCGGCATCACCACCGGCAAAGACTTTCGAGTCGTTCGCAATAGGCGAAACCAACAATCAGAGATTTTTCTTTTTGTTGCGGGCCTTGAAGGTGATCCGGTGATAGGTCTTGGTGGCGGCCTTCTGGGCCAGGCTACGGATACCGGCGAGGGGATTTTTGATACGCATGGTGGAGCGGTTGCGAATTACCTTGCCCATGGTGGTGGTGTTTATCGCCTGGTCTTTGTCGCAAATTTTCCTGCTGATGATGGCAAAAAGATTCTGCTCTTCCAGCACCCGGCGCCGGGCCTCAAGTATATAGGGCAGACGATCCTCATACTCGTTATTGGTGAGATGGCTCTTGATAATATCCAGGGAACGTTGGTAGTCATTGATATCAATGGGGATAAAACTGTCTTTCGGGAAGTAGTCGGCGGCGTTGGGGGCGCCATGATAAAACGGCAGGGTGTAACCGAGAAAGGCGTCCGGCAGTTTTTCGGTCAGATGGTGGTCATACACATGGTTCTCGACGGCAATATGGAAGCGGTACGGGTCAAGGGCCTCGGCCTTGTCGTCCATCGGATTGACGCCATGGCCGTAGATGTCGAGTTCCGGCAGGGCCTCTTTTAAGCGCCAGGTGAAATCGACGCGGGTGGAATGTAGGGTGACATTACCGGTCCTCTTGGAACAAACGGTGGAGATCAGCCGGGTTTTTTGCGGCGGCGGGGTCGCCGCCAGTACATCCCAAGTGATAAACTCCCCCTTGCCGAACGGCAAACCATAGTGCCAGATCAAGCCTGGATGGTGGAAGATGACATTGGCATGGTGCATCGCCCACGGCTCCTGAAAGGTGAGGATACAGCCAAACTGACGCAGATAGTCGGTGCCGAAAACAGTAATTGTCGACGGTTCACCGGTGACAAGCATGGTCTTCTCACGGGGACAGGCCAACCTCTCCTCGGTGAAAAAAGTATCACCCCGGGGCAGGTCGTGGTAGACCACCAGCCAGTCGTAATCCCGGCAATCAACGTCAAAGTCGAACAGGCAAGGACCCCACTGGGGATTTGAACCGGGGAACTGGCGAAGAAAACCGGCAAATGAATGGCCCCGGCGTAATCCCCGGTGCATAAACTTGACCTTGATTTTCGGCTCGCCCCATTGTGGCTGAACTAAACCTTGCGGGTTCGAAAGCTCTTCGGTGTTGGTAAACGAAAAAAATTTCTTCGACACGTGTTTCCTCACTTACCGAGGGCAAGAAGTGGCTGCTCGGTAAAACCCTGTATTTCGATACACTAACGGCACGCCCAAGCCTCTTTTCGACCGGTAACCGGCACACATCCTAGTGCACCGCCGAAGGCACGGCAATACCTTTTTCCCTCTGCCCGGCTGAACATCATAAGCCTATCCTCCGGCAAAAAACTTCTCATCCCTGGATGAAACCGGGCCGCCATGGTATAAGGATTGGTAAAAATATCACCGATACCAAAACTCACATCAGCCGCCGAGAGACGCCATGACCGACCAGAAGCAATTGTCCCAAAAGACCACCCCCTGTCCCGGCTGCGGTGGCTCCGGCGAAACCGCCTTTTTCGGGGGCGAAAGCAGGTTTATGCTCACCCGGGAAGATTGTCCGGACTGCTGCGGTACCGGCATTCTCTTGGACGAGGCAGAGCCCCCTCAGCCACCGATCGCACCGCAAGAAAAACCATGACCCCGGCGATAAACTCGGCAAAAAAGGCCAAAATATCCTTCACCGTGCACAACTACCCGCATGATCCCGCCAGCCCTTCCTATGGCCGGGAGGCGGCGGAAAAACTGGGAATTGCCGAGGCCAGGGTTTTTAAAACCTTAGTTACCCAGGTCGACGGCAGAGCATTTGCGGTGGCCATCATTCCTGTCTCCACGACCCTCAGCATGAAGCAGTTTGCCAAAGCGACAAAAGGCAAAAAAGCGGCAATGGCCGATAAAGGCGCTGTCGAACGGGTCACCGGTTATGTTCTTGGCGGCGTCAGTCCTCTGGGGCAGAAAAAGAGGCTTCCGACCATCATCGACTCGTCGGCGTCTTCTTTCCCGACAATCTTCGTCAGTGCCGGACGCCGTGGACTGGAGATAGAACTCAAACCGGCCGATTTGGCCACCCTTACGGGAGCCGCTTTTGCGGCAATTGGTGAGACGCGCTAAACAATAGCCCGGCACACACCTTTCAGTGCCAGCCGGGCCTGATCGTCACTCGGACTGCTCTGGGACCGCAACCGGCGTTTCAACAGGGTTTGCCGCCAAATCACCACCAGGCGGTGCGGTAATGGTACTGATGAGCTTGGTCGGCAGCCTGGCAAAGGCACTGATTGTGGCCATCAGTACGGCAGACAGATAGGGAATGGACTGAACCAGGAGAACCACTATCCACACGATGGTATCCGGTGGAGGATCGACGTCTTGCGCCCGGATCAGGGTATACGCGGCAAGCAGCAAGGCAACGGCAATCATTCCCTCTTCCCGGGCTGATTGCAAGGCATACCAGAATGGCCGTCCTTCCACCTTTTTCGGGGTTCTGAAAAAGGGCAGACTTTTCGACACCATGCCAAAGAGAATGGCTTTCGAGATGGTGTGCGACAAGGCCAGGCCGGCCACCGCCGAGGCAAGTGTCTGGTTGATCGTCGCCTTCACGCGACTGCGGTAAAGATAAAACATCTTGGCCATCTTGAAGACAAAAAATGCCAGAGGTACCGCCGACAAAATAATCATCGGTGGATCAACCTTGGTTGGAAAGTGGAGCATGCCGATCGACCAGCCAAGGGCCGCCAGGGTAAAGATAAGATTGATACTATCGGCCACCCACGGCAGCCAGCCGGCAATAAAATGATAGCGTTGCCCGTAGGTCAGACGACTCTGTTTCCGCCATTGCAAAGCCTTGGCGTGATGGCGGATAATCTGCACCGCGCCGTAGGCCCAGCGATAGCGTTGCTTCTTGAAGTCGATAAAGGTATCGGGCATGACCCCGCGACCGTAGGTTTTGGCAATATAAAGGGCCTCGTAGCCCTTTTCAAAGATGCGCAGTCCCAATTCGGCGTCTTCGGTGATGCACCATTCAGCCCAATTGCCCACTTCGTCCAGCACTGATTTGCGCACCATGGTCATGGTGCCGTGTTGAATAATGGCGTTGCGCTCGTTGCGGGTGACCATGCCGATATAAAAAAAGCCGCGATACTCGGCATAACACATGGCCTTAAAGAGGTTGTCTCCACCATCCCGATAGTCCTGCGGCGCCTGGATAATAGCCACCTCAGGTTTTAAAAACTGGGGCACCAGATCACGCAGCCAGTTGGTGGATACCATATAATCGCTGTCAATGACCGCCACCACCGCAGCCTCCGGTGCGGTTTTCGCCAAGGCATAATTCAGGGCACCGGCCTTGAAACCCGCCAGCTGGCCTTCATGGAAAAAGCGAAACCGCGGTCCGAGGATTTTGCAGTGCGCCTCAACCGGCTGCCAAACTGCAGGGTCTTTGGTGTTATTGTCGATGACAATGACCTCAAAGGCCGGGTAATCGAGAGTTGCCAGTGCATTGAGGGTTTCGATCATCATTTCCGGCGGCTCATTGTACGCCGGGACATGCACCGACACCATCGGCAGTTGCTCATCCGGGGCTTCGACAGCGGTGAACGAGCGCCGTCCCACATTTGTCCAGATTGCTTCCGCCCATTCATGCGCCTCCGCCAATAGAACGATAACCACACCGATGATGCCGCAAAGCATAAGAAATCCGACAATCATCATCGACAGGGTCAAATACTGCTGGGTGTAGCTGTGGACAATCCAGACGGCGCCGGTGGCGGCAACAAAGGCAATGGAGGCAAGAAACCCGCGACCGCGCTTACGCAGAGTGGTGCTGTCGATAAGCAGGAGGGCGAAGGTGATGATGGCGATAACTAGGGAAATACCGGCGAGAGTTCGCCACTCCGGAACCTCGACAATGGGCGAGGTGAAAGGAAATTTGGCCTGACGATCGGCGTCATAGACGCCCCAGTAAGCACCAACCGAACCTTCACTGGTTCTCTTCCACGGTTGATCAAAGGCCTCCATGATATAGTAGGTGTAATTGAGCTCCTCGGCGCGTTTGATGAACCGCCGGAGAAACGTTGCCTCATTGAAGGGAGAAGCGACCGCCGCCTTGCGGGTTCGACCGTTGCTCGGCCAGCCGACTTCAGTAATAACCACAGGCTTTTCCGGGAAGGTTTTTTGCAGCATCTTCATATGTTCAACAACATAATCTACCGCCCGGTCAAGATGTACACCTTCCCAGTAGGGCAGCATATGGGTTGCGACGAAATCGACATGGGTGGCCAGTTCCGGATGTTTCATCCAGATATGCCATGGTTCGGCGGTGCTTACCGGTAAATCGACTGCTTTCTGCACCCGGTCAAGATACACCCCCAACTGCTCCGCCGTCATCTCGCCCCGCAGTATGGATTCATTGCCGACAATAATGCGGATGACATTGCGATAGTTTTCCTTGGCCAGACGAATTACCGTTTCAATCTGCCGATCATTCTCCTCCAGGTTTTTATCAAGCCATGCCCCAAGAGTGACGTTGAGGCCATATTTCTGGGCCAAGGCGGGAATTTCGGCAAGGACACCCTCAGTTGTATAGAGGCGAATGGCATAGGTCTTGTCTGAAACAAGTTTCAGATCGGATTCGATTTCCGCAACAGTCGGCAGATTATGCTCTATTTGATCATTATGCGCCTGCATCGGCGAAAAGGAAAAGCCTTGGATGCGTTTGGGCCAGGGTGGCTCCGACTCCTGCTTGTTGAGCAGGGCCCAGAAGCTTATGGACACCACTGCGATGGCGATACAGATGAGAATATTTGCTCTCGTCATAGTTTTTTCTTGATCAATGTATTTCCGGGAACCGCTGCGAAACACCGGCAAGCGGGAGAAGAAGAACTTTGCCGATCACCCCGGAAACACGAGTTGACCGGCAAACACCACCAATGGCAAAGAGCCGACATCATTCTCAGAGCCTGAGAATCCGAAGAAGATTCTGAGAGGGAAGACCGTCCACAGCCACCCCGGCATGCATTTGGAAACTCCGTATCGCCTTCTCGGTTGCCGGCCCAAGATGGCCATCCACCTCGCCAATATACAGGCCAAGTTTTTGCAATCTTTGTTGCAATTCGAGTTTTTCTTCGGCATTCAGTGATCCTGAAGGTCTGGGCCAGGCCTTTACCAGGGGTCCTCCCGAACCGGCGAGCCGATCCGCCAATAAACCGACGGCGAGGGCGTAGGAATCGGAGTTGTTGTAGCGCTTTATGACGGAGAAATTACCGAGCATCAAAAAGGCCGGCCCTTCCGCTCCGGCCAGAACTTTCAGGAGCGCTTTGTCTTCTGGATGGGAAAAGGCCATCCCCCCGGTTCTCTTGAAGCCAAGTTTTGCCCATTCAGAGAGAGTTTTGCTTTCTTCTCGCAGCTTCTCGCCGCCTACCGGAATTACCACTTCATAGCCCCAGGGGCTGCCTTTCCGCCAGCCATTTGACTTGAGCAGATTGGCGGCGGTCGCCAGGGCGTCGGGAATGGAGTTCCAGATATCACGACGGCCATTACCGTCCATATCGATGCCATAGGCTAAATAACTGGTGGGGATAAACTGGGTGTGACCCATGGCTCCGGCCCAGGATCCCATCAAATGGGCTCGACCTATGTCCCCTGTCTGGAGAATTTTTAAGGCTGCCACCAATTGCGTTCGGGCAAATTTTCTGCGTTTGGGGTCACCATAGGCAAGGGTGGCAAGGGCCGAAGGCACATAAAACAGACGTTCCGGCTGCTCAAGAATGGTCCCATAATTTGATTCCATGGACCAGATCGCCAGAAGAACCGATTGTTCAACAGCAAATTTCTGTTCCACCGCCGCTAGGGTGGAGGCGTGCACCTTGGCCATTTTCCGGCCCTTATCAACAGCCAGCGGATTTACCCGACTGTCGAGATAATCCCAGATCTCAGTGGTGAACTCCGGTTGATAGTTTGCTTTTTCCAGGACCTGCGGATCGGGTTCGGTGACTCCGATAAAGGCCGCATCCCAGGTCGCCCGACTGATACCTTCCCGCGATACTTCTGAATAAAAATCATCCAACCATTGTTTAAAACCGCCATCCGCGGCCGAAGCAGGAACAGTATCCGTGGCATTGTGCAGCAGAACCAGAGATAAAACCACCATCAGTATTTTCCGAAGTACCATCTTCTTAAATCCTCATCTTACGTGTATTTTTCAGAAACTCGAATTCGACTGTTGATTCGCTATCGGTGCCGGAGCGTTTTGTAAACCATCTCTTTAGCAGAAGTTACGGAATTTTCCCAGTGAAATAGGCAATAACTGCCGGTTGTCGGCTCGATGCACTCCTCACTCTGCGCAAATCACGCTTTGTTGATTGCCAAAACCGTTATTTTTGAATAGGTTCTTGCTGCCATGGAATTCCTCTACGCAATCACCGATTCGCCCGGCCTCCCCGCTCTTTTTTTGCTCAGTTTTCTGGCAGCGACAATCCTGCCGATCGGCTCCGAGTGGCTCCTCGTTATCTTGATTATGCAGGGCCTTTCTCCAACGAATGTGGTAATTACGGCAAGTATCGGCAACTTCCTCGGAGCCTGTACCACCTATCTTATCGGTATCTGGGGTTCCGACTTTTTTATCCGTTCCGTTCTGCGCATAAGCGACGAGCAGCTCGCACGGTCAAGAAAAGTATATGAAAAATATGGGACATGGTCACTTTTGGTCAGTTGGCTGCCGGTGGTCGGAGATCCGCTTTGCCTCCTCGCCGGTCTCTTCAGAGTCGGTCTTGGCCGTTTTTCCCTGCTGGTTTTTGTTGGCAAATTCTCCCGATATGCTACGCTGGCCTTTCTCGCTCTTAGGGGCAGTGGAGAATAACAGTAAATGAAAGGTACTCTTTTACATAAAATATATGCGATCTTCGCTGACTGGAGCCGTCACTTGCCCGTCGTTTGTACTCCGGGCTGCAGTGCCTGCTGCACGCAGAATGTGACTATCACCGCGACCGAAGGTGTGGAGATACTCCGCTTTATCATCACTGAAAATTTGGCCCCCTGGCTTGGCGAAAAACTTGCTCAGCCGCGCAGTCACCAGCCTGCGGCAATGACCGCCAACGACTTTGCCCGCGCCTGCCTGGAAGGGCCGGGTGACTGATCCGGGCGACAATTACAACTCGTTTGCCTGCCCTTTTCTTGAAGAAAATTTCTGCCGGATATACCCGGCCCGGCCCTTTGGCTGCCGACTCTTTACCTCTACCAAAAGATGTTCCCCCACCCAGTCGGCCCTGGTACCCGATTACTACTTCGAAGCGGCGATAGCAGTCAGCCAGCTCGTGGAACATCTCGGGTAAAAGGAATACTGGGGCAATATGCTGGACGTCCTTCCCGCGCTCCTCGATATCAACGAATTTCGCGAGATTGGCGCCTGTCTTGAGCAAACCCAAATAATAGAAGCACGGCTGCGTACCCTCAGCGCCCAACCTTTACCCGGTTTTCTCCTCAGTGAAGATGACGGCGGCAAAGTGACACAGCTCCTGGAAACCATTTTTTCTGCCGAGGTGCAAGGAAAACGGCTGGAAGATATTTTCAACGGAAAATAGCCACCACATCAGAGACAGGCGACAAGAAGACGACATCACCTGGACCGGTCACGCCCCCTGAGAAAGCCGTCAGCTGATCTTTTTTAACTGCACCAAAAAGATATACTACTGCCCCGGTCGTGCGCTGTTTTTCTTGCCGCCAAGAACTTTTCTGTTTCAAAAACCAGGCCCGATTGCTATAGTGCTGGCCATGAAAAAGCCAAATACTACCAAACGGACCAAGTTTATTTTTGTCACAGGCGGCGTACTCTCCTCCCTGGGAAAGGGCCTGGCCTCCGCTGCCATCGGCGCTTTGCTGGAAAGTCGGGGCTTAACGGTCACCTTCCAAAAGCTCGATCCCTACATCAACGTCGATCCGGGTACCATGAATCCCTTCCAGCACGGCGAGGTGTATGTCACCGATGACGGTGCCGAGACCGATCTTGACATGGGTCACTACGAACGGTTCACCTCCGCCGTCATGGCGCAGAAGAACAACTACACCTCAGGCCGCATCTATTATTCGGTTATAACTAAGGAAAGACGTGGCGAATATCTCGGCGGCACGGTTCAGGTCATTCCCCATATCACCGATGAAATCAAGGCCGCCATTCTGCAACTGGACGGCAGTGTCGATGTGGCGATCATCGAAATAGGCGGAACTGTAGGCGATATTGAAGGCCTGCCCTTCATTGAGGCGATCCGTCAACTGCGCGGCGATCTCGGACGAGAATATTCCCTTTATATCCATCTGACCCTGGTGCCGTATATCAAGTCGGCCGGCGAGGTGAAGACCAAACCGACCCAGCATTCGGTGCGTGAACTGCGGGCCGACGGGATCCAGCCGGACATTCTCCTCTGCCGCACCGAGGTGCCTCTCGATAACAGCTTAAAGGCAAAGATCAGCCTGTTTTGCAATGTCGCGCAAGATGCGGTTATCACCGCCATTGACGTGGCAACCATCTACGAACTGCCCCTGCATCTACACCGCGAAGGCCTTGACGGTAAGATCCTTGAGCTCCTGAACATCTGGACCGGTCAACCGAATATCAAGCCATGGGAAGATCTGCTCCATACCATTCACCACCCAAAAAACGATGTAACCATCGCCATTACCGGGAAATATGTGGATTTGACCGAATCCTATAAAAGCCTGCACGAGGCCTTGATGCATGGCGGTATCGCCAACGGCACTCAAGTTCGCCTCGAATACATCAGTGCCGAAGACCTTGAATCGAAAAACGTCGCCAGCCTCCTTGAGGGTTGCGACGGCATTCTGGTACCCGGCGGCTTCGGTAAGCGCGGCGTTGAAGGGAAGATCAAGGCCATCAATTATGCGCGAAAAAATAAGGTGCCGTTTTTCGGCATCTGCCTCGGTATGCAGCTGGCGGTGGTCGAATTTGCCAGAGATGTTCTTGATCTCTCAAGGGCCAATTCCACAGAGCTGGATGAACTTACCCCCGACCCGGTAATTTATTTGATCAAGGAGTGGTTTGACTACCGAAGCAACAAAATGCAGATCCGCGACAGCGAATCCGACCTCGGCGGAACCATGCGACTGGGCGCGTATCCCTGTATTCTCAAGGAAGATTCCAACGCCTTTCGGGCCTATGGGATAAAAGAAATCTCTGAAAGGCACCGACATCGTTTCGAGTTCAACAATGAATATCGCCAGTCTCTGGAAAAAGGCGGATTGACGATTTCCGGAACTTCGCCCGACAACAATCTTGTTGAAATTATTGAGATCACCGACCATCCGTGGTTCCTCGGCTGTCAGTTTCATCCGGAATTCAAATCAAAACCGATGAAACCCCATCCGCTGTTCCGGGATTTCATCAGCGCGGCTCTTGCCCACAAACAAAAAGGTTAGAATCCCCATGATGGACATTGCCGTACCCGTCGACACCCCGAACGGCGTGCCACTGGTCGTCGGCTCCGGCCAGCCACTGTTATTGATCGGCGGCCCCTGTGCCCTCGAATCGGAGGAGCTGGCCAAAACCGTTGCCGGAACCATGCAGGAAATCTGTGCAAGGTTGGGGATTTCTTACGTTTTCAAGGCCTCCTTTGACAAAGCCAACCGTACCTCTCTTAGCTCCTATCGCGGGCCCGGTCTGGTTCACGGCCTGGCTACACTGGCCAAAATCCGCCGGGATTTTCAGGTCCCGGTCATCTCCGATATCCACGATATAAGTCAGGTTGCAGCGGCCGCAGAGGTACTTGATATTCTTCAGATCCCGGCTTTTCTCTGTCGCCAGACCGACCTCCTGGTCGCCGCCGCCAAAACCGGGAAACCGGTGAATGTGAAAAAGGGGCAGTTTGTCTCGCCCTGGGACATGGAAAATGCGGTGACGAAAATCAGAGCTGTCGGCGGCACCAAGATCATGCTGGTCGAGCGGGGCGCCAGTTTCGGCTACAATAATCTTGTGGTCGATATGCGTTCCCTGCCGGTTATGCGCTCCTTTGGTTGCCCGGTTATTTTTGACGCCACCCATTCGGTACAGTTGCCCGGTGGCGCCGGCGGGTGCTCCGACGGGCAACGTGAATTCATCGGCCCCTTGGCCCGAGCGGCAGTTGCCGTCGGCGTCGATGGTCTGTTTTTAGAAATCCATCCAAATCCGGAAAGAGCCCTGTGCGACGGACCCAACTCCATTCCCCTGCATCAGGTGGAAGAACTCCTCCGACAGATCCTCAAAGTGCGTGACGCCGTCCGTTGACCATGTCCGACCAATGTTCATCACCAAGTTCGAACTATCCTTCCGATTGTGAGGTAATGGAAGGTTATCGCACCATCGCCCGGGAAAAGGCCAGTCGGGAAAATCATCCTGCGCGCAGTCGGGCGCTTGCCAAGGCCAAAGACATCCGCCTCCTGCTCCTTGATGTCGACGGAGTTCTCACCAACGGCAGCCTTCTGTACACCGGCAATGGCGAGGAAAGCAAAGCTTTCAATACCCAAGACGGCTTCGGGCTGCACCTCCTGCAAGAGGCCGGCCTTGACGTCGGTATCATTACCGCGCGTACATCAGAGGTGGTCGCCAGGCGGGCAAACGAGCTGAAAATGCGCTTTATTTATCAAGGAATGGCGAACAAGAACCTGGCCTTTAAGGATATCATGAAGGTGTCCGGGCTGCGCCCCTTTGAGATTGCCTACATGGGTGACGACTGGCTCGATCTGGTTCTTCTGCAGCAGGTTGGCCTGTCGATCGCTCCAGCCAACGCTGTTGGCGAGGTAAAAGAGGCAGCCATCTTCGTTACCGAACGAAGGGGTGGGGAGGGAGCTGTGCGAGATGCCTGCGACCTTATCCTCGAGGCCCAGAACCTTACGGCCGAATTGTTGCAGAAATACCAAAACCGATGAAATTCCACCGCAACACCATCTGGCTGATCCCTCTGGCCTTCCTCATCTCCTTTCCTCTATGGAGTATTCCGCTCGGCAACTTCCTTACGCCGCGTGGCGGTTTTGATCCTGATATAAATAAGGAAAGTGCCGATCGTCAAAATTTCACCATGCAGACAGTGAGCATCCTGCAAAATCAAAAAGGCAAAGATACGGCAGTGATCCGTGCCGCCAATGCCCGAACCAACCCGGATGACCTGGATATTGTTATCCTCGATAAGGTCAACGCCGAGGTCTTCGACGACAACGGCCAAGTAACCCTGATCACCGCACAAAGGGGTGAATACAGTATGGCAGGCAGGGTCCTCGTTCTGACCAAGGACGTGGTTCTCAATAAAACCCAGGAAAAACAGTTCATGTACACCGACCTGCTGATTTACAACAGTGATGAACGTACCGTCAACTCCCCGGGCAAGACAAAGCTGAAAAATGAAGCCGCCGAGATTGACGGGGGAAGTTTCGACTATAACATCAATACCCAAACCTATGTCTTCGACAAAAAGGTCAAGTGTCTCATAAGCGGCTTTATCGAACCTTAGGAACCGTTACGAAATAACATGGCCATTTATCACCATTTCGTTACGGCTCCTTATGACCTTCAGAGCAATTCTTCGGCCATGTTATTTTTAGACAACGCCTTGATGGGTTTCTGTGAAAAATTATTTGCCATTGTGGCGAAGAATTTTTCGTGAAGAGACTTATATCCCATTCCTCGGGGTTCGGGCGCACTCTTCAACCCGGAAGCCATCTTTCTCCACACACCAGCGAATATTCACGTCCCAGAGCAGCATCCCGAAGAGATTCCTGGTTTTTTTCTGGCTCGCCGGTCGCGGATCATGGCGAAGCATCTCGAAAATCAGTTGCTCTAAATTCCTCCCAGTCTCTTTCTGATACCACAAACAGAAGGCGAGTGCGTCGGCAGTGAAGGTGATCGGCACCTCGGGTTGCCTGCCATGGGCATAACCACAGGAAGCAAACTCCAGGCAATCGCTGTAGGGAATGTACGGTTTGATGTCAAAAACCGGTGTCTGATCGAGAAAATCTACCCCGGAAAGATCAAGATACAATGCACCTTTGGCGCGAACTATCGCTTCCAGTTTGACCGCCGACAGCCCCAAATGGTTCGGGCGGTGCGGACTGCGACTGGCGAAAACTCCCACTTTTTTTTGCCCTCCGAGCCATGGCGGACGAACCGTCGGTTTCCAGCCTTCAGCGACGGTCTGATGGAAAAGAAAATGGACCCAGAGATGGGAAAACTGTTCTAATCCTCGCACCATCTCTTCGCGGTTGTAGGGTGATAACAGTTGCAAACGAGCTGTAGCGGCGGAAACCATCCCAGGTTGTCGAGGAATACCAAATTTCTCGGTAAAACATGAGTGGAGTATGCCGATCGGCTGAATCGTCACAGTCTGAGGAAAACCCATTGGATCTAATACCACTCCCTTCTCCTCCTTTGTCGGTTTAGCCAGGCAAACTGTTCTCTGGAGAAAGTCCCTACCGCTGAGGTTGAAAAACACGTGCTATTACCTTGCCGGAAACTACACTCCTGTGGTATTTGTCTTTTCAAACAAGTTTTCGTTCAGGACTCTTGATCGGGAATTTTGGCATTACTCTACCCCACCCGCCGAAAAGAAATTTACCCCCTTTACTGAGGTATTCATAGCGCAATGAAAGTAGGAATAATAGGATTACCGCAAACCGGCAAAAAAACCCTGTTTCAGGTGCTGACCGGCAGCCATTTGCGCGAACAGGCAGGCCCGGTCAAGCCGGTTCCGGGAACAGCCGAGATACTTGACCGGCGCTTTGACAAACTGGTGGCCATGTACCAACCAAACAAGAATGTCAGGGCCCGGATCGATCTGGTTTTGCTGCCGAAGATGGAACAGGAAAATATTGCCAAGGGTGATATTTTCAAGGAAATTGCCGACGTCGACGCCCTCTGTCATGTCGTTCGCGCCTTTGAAGATGATTCGATCTATCATGCAGAGGGCTCGGTTGATCCGCTGCGAGATGCGGAAATGGTCAACGGCGAACTCATCATGCACGACCAAATATTTGTCGAAAAGCGCATTGAACGGATCGAACTGGCCCTCAAGAAGATCAAGGACGAGAAACAGCAGAAAGAGTTGGAACTGATGCGGAAAATGCTGGCGCACCTGGAGGAAGAAAAGCCTCTACGGCTGCTGCAACTCAACGAGGAAGAAGAATCCCTTATTCGCAGCTATCCCTTGATCACTAGAAAAGAGTTGATCCTCGCCTTCAACGTAGCCGAGGAACAGCTGGGCGACCGGGACTTGCTGGAAAAAATGGCGGATAAGTGCCACCTCGGCAAGATGGAGGCAATGCTTGTTTCGGCCCAAGTGGAGTCGGAGATTGTTCTTCTCGACACCGAGGCCGAGAAAGCAGAATTTCTTCGGGATCTGGGGATAGAAGAACCGGCACTGGGCACCATGACCAAACTGTGTTTGAAGACACTCGGCCTTATCTCCTTTTTCACCGTCGGCAAGGATGAGGTCCGGCAATGGCTGGTCCGGGATGCATCTCCGGCCCCGGTCGCTGCCGGTGCTATTCATTCCGACCTGCAACGCGGTTTTATTCGAGCCGAGGTGATAAAATATGATGACCTCATGGAATACGGCAGTGAGGCTGAGCTGAAAAAAGCCGGAAAAATGTATCTTCAAGGGAAAGACTATATTGTCGGTGACGGCGATATTCTCAATATTCGCTTCAAGGTGTAATTCCATTTCTAAATCAAGATGGAAACGAAAAGGCAAGCGAGCAGCAACGAGACAGTACAAAGAAGTACGGCGAGGAGCCGCACAGCGCAGCCGCTGAAGTTAACGCTTGATTTAGAAATGGAATAATCCCCCATCCCCGAACGCTTCATCAGGGGCGCTCGGGGATTTCGACAAATTCAGGATCATCGGGGTAGGATATTACCTGCCAGGCATCACCTTGGTGGTCAAAATCGGCAATTTTTTCAATATCCATTTTCAGATATCTGCCGTTTCCCGCAACCGCCACCTGGCCGTCCGACAGGAGAATTTCCCCCTCTCCCTGAAAGGAACGTTTGTCCTCAGAAACAATCCGTGCGACAACGCGAATTTCACCCTTGATTGGTACAGGCTTTCTGAGTTTCATGGAAAAATCGACGGTAACTCCCCAGATATTATCCGAATGGTTGAGCATGATGGCGCGACCGATGGTTTCATCGAGGATGGTTGCGGCAATGCCGCCATGCAACCGTCCGGGATACCCCTGGTGCTGATCGACCGGCCGAAAAATCGCCATCAACTGTCCATCTTCAAGCTCATAAAAGCTGCTCTTCAGTCCAAAACCGTTATCTGTGCCGCAAACAAAACACATTTTTGAATTCGGTTGTTTCTTGGTTATATGCACACGCATTATTTGCTCACGACTCCTCTGGGGTGTTGACAATGGGGGAGTGACAACGCTGGAGGACCATTGACCAACATCTCGGCAATGGTGATTCTGACCTGAGGGAAGAGCTGACGTTTACCCCCAAGGAGTTGGTTCTCTAATGCTGCCAAGGCGTGCAGCAGGGGTGTTCTTGCAACGTAGGGCGCTTTTTTTTCCTGATATTTTGCAGCAACAATCTCCTGGCAGCGAAAACAACCGGGAAATCGCAACTCCTGTCCATCCGGTCTCATCATTGTCGCAGGAACTCCATGGGTTCGGCAAACCAGCAACCGATGTTCATAAAGCACGCACAAGCCGTTGTCGTTAAGCGGACACATGAACTGCGGCCTCGCACCAATGGCCAAGGCCTTGGCGCATTGCAGCAGCCATGTTCGCGAACGTTTGAGGAGTGCATCCTGCTGAATTATATCAAGCCGTCTGAAGCCAATCCAAAGAAATGCCCACTCGGTGTATGTGTGGTGGAGGAAATAGGAATCACAGCAATTATCCGGGCATCCATTGCAGGAAAATTGCAGCTCCCGTGCTACCCTGGCATATTCGTTCTGGAGTTTGTGATAAATTTCTTCCAGTCTCGTAGTCAGGATATCAGGCAATTCCACCTCTTTCAAAAGATTACTCATTGTTACCACGAAACACCCAACATCATGCAGTTAATTCCACTCCCTATCCCCAACAGGGCACCTCTTTGACCGGAATGAAAGACCCCCTGCTCCATGGCCATGGCCATGGTAATAGGTGCTGAAACCGACCCGACATTGCCAAGAATCTGCAGGGTCTCATAATTTTTTTCCGGTGGTAACCCCAGTTTCTCAAAAAGCAGTTTGGCATGTGCCGCACCTACTTGGTGGCAGAAAAACCTGTCTATATCTGCTGCCTGCCAACCACTTTTCCCGGAAAAGAGTTCCCACGTCGCAAGTGCCGTTTCCACCCCCCGATGCAACAGTTCCTCAGAGTTGGTGGCCATGAGGATGGTATTGCCCCCATGTTGTCCACCATGACAGAGATCGGAGTGTGCTGTGTTAGCCCGCCAGGCACCATGCACCAATCGGGGCCGATCCTCATTATTCTCTGTGCGCCGCATATACAGCGCAACCGATCCGGAGCCTATGGTAAGCGATGCAAAGGCCGGTTTAATTCCCTTCCGGGTCAAGGATTTATCACTCTCCAGCGCCAGAAGTGTTGATTCAAGCAAATCCTCGGCAGTCTCGCCTGAGACAATAAGCCCGTTAGCCACCTGCCCAAGTTCAATCATATTGGCCAACATCACCATGCCATCCAAAAAACCCAGGCAGGCATTGGAAATATCAAAAATCAGGGCGGAGGGGGAAAGTCCCAGCTTTTCATGCACAAAGGAAGCCGTTGCCGGCTCCATCATGTCACGTGAAACAGAGGTGAAAATCAGGCATTCGATGTCGTGCGGATCAAGCCCGGCGCTTTCAAGAACCCGCCGGCCGGCAAGGGTGGCTGCCTCGCTCGGTCTTGTGCCTTGAGGCCAGAGGCGCCTTTCCTTGATCCCGCTCATCAACTCCAATCTGCCGGCAGGGAGACGCAATCTCTCATACAATTGCGACAATCTTTCCTCAATCTGTTCCGAGCTGATAACCCTCGGGGGCAGTTCGTAACCAATGGTGTGCAGACAAACCTGTGAATAATGTATCATAAATACTCAGAGTCCTCCTTTCCCCTGTTGCTTGTCAACACACCGGTATTTCTCATTTATCATCTGCACTTTCAGAGAGCTGCAAGCACATCAAGATGTTTGAGAATCTTCTCTTTAGTAACTGGACGGACCATACTTCCATCAAAACCGTAGTCCTGTAAAGCCGCCACCTTCTGGGTATCCCCCACCCCAATGATCATCGCTCGTTGTCCCGAGTACTCCTCCAACTGTCGAATGAGTTTAACCACCTTGAGGCTTTCTAGCTGTGGTGTGAATACATCGAGAATAATGAGATCAAAATGCGAAAGAGAAGCCTCATACATCGCCGACCTTGGCGTCTCGGCAAGAATAACCTGCCATCCGGACTCAATAAGGGTGCGGACAAGAACGTTCTGGCTGCTCGGGTCACCATCCACAACCAAGGCCCGGTTGGTGAGAAATTTTGCAATGACTTCAAGTAACTGCGTTTTCTCCAGCGGTTTTGCAAGATAGTCATCCATGCCCGCCTGCAGACATTTCTCCCGGTCTCCAGGCATAGCCTGAGCAGTCAGGGCGACGATATCCACATGGCCGCCGTGCTTCCGCTCATGCTTTCTGATTTCCCGAGTCGCTTCAAGACCGTCCATTCCCTCCATCTGGACATCCATAAGAACCATCTGATAGGCACCGCTGCACGCCTCTTTGACTGCTGCCTCACCGTTCTCAACAGCAGTGACCTGGACGCCCTGTTGTTTGAGGATGGTTTCAATAAGTATCCTGTTGATGGGTTCGTCCTCCGCAAGCAACACCTTGGCACCCCTCAGGACAGGGGTGCCGCTTTCAGTGATACTCTCGAGGGCAGTATTGGCCTTTTCCTCAAGGCTCAGAATATCGGAGACCTCTTTAAAGGGGAGTTCGAACGAAAAAATCGACCCCCCCGGCCCACTCTCCACCGCGATTTCCCCACCCATTAATTTGACAAGCTGGGAACACACGGTAAGTCCCAACCCGGTGGTCCCGACCGATAGCGGCAGGGAGACGTTGGGGACACCCTTCCGTCTGAAGTAATGACTTATCAGTTCGAGTTTTTCCGGTGCAATACCGGACCCCGTATCTTCGACAATGAATTTCAACCGAAGGGTGTTCCCACTGTCATAGCCGCAGTTTTCAATTCTGATGGAAACAGTACCTTGGTGGGTATATTTGATCGCATTATTTACAAGATTGGTGAGAATCTGCACGAGGCGGGCAGGATCTCCGTGCACATAGGCGGGAACTTCAGGAGTAATGCTGCAGGTGAGCGAGATGTCCTTTTTCTGAGCAGTGAGTTTTAGCACATAGAGATCATCGTCAAGGCTTTCCTTGAGGCTGAAATCTTCCGGTTCGATAAGCAACTCGCCGCTTTCAATTCTGGAAAAATCCAGGACCTCATTCACCACTACCAGCAGTCGATCAACGGACGAACTGACCATTTCCAGGTATAACCGCTGTTCGGGAGACAAATCCGTTTCCAAAACAAGATTTGTCATCCCGATGACGCCGTTCATTGAAGAGCGAATCTCATGGCTTACGTTTTCGAGAAAAACACTCTTCACCCGGCTGGCGACCTCGGCGCGGACAAGACCCGCTTCGCAATTGCGATGCTCAGCAGCCCCCTGTTCGGCGCTTTCGCCGTTGAGGATCGCCTGCACCGCTCTTTTTTTCAACAACTCACTCGTCCTCTTCTGCTTAGCCAGTTGTGCTCTTAATTCCTCAACCTGCTGCTGCAGCTTTTCAATTTCTGCCACACCCACCTCCCATTGATCCTTCAGGATTCATTCACACAAGCGGCATCGTTTATCCCGCGATAGGCCAGAACCACTGCTACGCCATGACGCAATATTGCAGTGATCATTATCGGAATGCAGGATTTTAGTTAATTTCGAAATGCAACTCGTTGTCTGTAGTATTAATAATATGACGAACTAATTACCATTGGAAATTCACTCGGGCAACTAACTTTGCTTCCTCCATATATTTTCCTTTTCAGCCACAGCTGAGGTGATGGTTCCGGTCCGATGACGAAACTCCCAACACTTATGAATCTTCGTGTCTCGGGAAAAATCAAAGGGCAGTGATTGTCTGGAGATATCTGTAACTGCATATTTTTCCAACAAATTCTCGCCAAGATGAAAACGCCGGAAATTGGTCGAAAAAATCAGCAACCCATTGATATCCAAGCAGGACATCGCCAGTTGCATCAACCGAACATGATCTTCTTGGATATCAAAAACCCGCATCTCTTTTTTGGTGTTGGAAAATGTCGGGGGATCGATAAAAATCAGATCATAGGTCGTGTTGCACTCACCAAGCCACTCAAGGCAGTCAGCCTTCTCAACCCTGTTGGTTATCTCCCCCAGGCCATTCAAGGCCAAATTCATTCTCGTCCACTGCAGATAGGTGGCTGAAAGATCGACCGTTGTTGTGCTCAACGCCCCTCCCAAGGCCGCATGTACCGTCGCGGTCCCGGTGTATCCGTAGAGGTTGAGAAACCGTTTGCCCTTCGCCAACACAGAGATTTTTTCGCGAATCGGCCGGTGATCAAGGAAGAGGCCAGTGTCAAGATAATCGGTGAAGTTGACCAGGAAAGAGCATCGTCCCTCCTTGATCTCATACATCTTACGGTTGTTTCCCTTCTTTTCATACTGCTTCCGGCCTTTCTGACGCTCCCGGGTTTTGAGAAAAACCCGGTCAGACCTCGTCCCCAGGATCTCTTTAACGGCAATGACCGCACTGCCCAATCGGGCTGCGGCAATTTGCGGATCAATGGTTTTTGGAGGCGCCCATTCCTGAATATGTACCCATTTCCCATAGAGATCAATGCTGACATTATACTCAGGAAGATCGCGATCATACACCCTAAAACAGGAAACCCCCTCTTGTTCAGCCCATTTCAGCATTTGCTTGAGATTTTTGCGGAACCTGTTGGCAAACTCATTGCCGCTTTCGTCGTTGCTTTGCGCCACCGGTTGCCAAAGAAAATCCTGTGCCCCCCCGTCGACATGGCCGATAAGCAGGCGGCAGGGTATTGAACCATTATAAAGCCGATATTTATTGTCCCAGGACAGTCCGAAGCTGTCGGTCAACTCCGGGTTGGCAATGAAAACCCCGACCCTCCATCCTGAAAATCGCTGTCGCAGTATCCTGCCATAGCCCCTATACAGTTGCGTCACCAGTTCGGTTTCTGAAAGCCGTTCGCCGAAAGGCAGATTGCTGAGCACCAAGCCGTGTTTAGCAGGGGCCTCAAGGCTAGCCACCGCCCCTTGCTTTATGGTGATATGTTGATCAAGCCCTGCCAATTGGGCATTTTTCCGGGCCGCTCGAACGACGGTGGGATCACAGTCGTAACCAACGATGAGAGGCCACTCTTTGTTTTCACCGGCCTCTTCTCGCACCGCAGCCTCCTCAACAAGACTGCGCCAGAGTTTGTCGTCATGACCGAGCCACCCCAGAAAACCATAATAGCTACGCGATAATCCGGGTGCGGAATCAGCAAACATCAGTGCCGCTTCAATGAGCAAAGTGCCGGTACCGCACATCGGGTCAATAAGTGTCTGCGGATCGCTCAACCAACCACTCAGGGCGACAATAGCGGCCCCCAAGGTTTCCTTCAAGGGTGCCTTGCCGGACGCGTCGCGGTATCCACGGCGATGTAGACTCTCACCCGATAAATCAAGAGAAATGGTGGCGACATTATTGTCAATATGCAGATGTATCTGTACCCCGGGACGGTCGGTTTTTACCGATGGCCTTTTCCCGGTGCCGATCCGAAAATGATCAACCAAACCATCTTTAAGTCTGAGCGCCGCAAAACGGCTGTGGGTAATCCTGGATTCTCCGGACAAGGTACAACCCACGGCAAAGGTGGTATCTTCGGTGAGATGCTCCCGCCAATTGGCAGATAAAGAGGCGTTGTAGAGTGAATCTTCGTCGGTTACGGCAAACTGCCACAATTCGAGAAAGACCCGAGAGGCAAAACGTGACCAAAGGCAACAGCGATAGGCACACTCAAGAGTCCCACGCCATCGCACCACCCCAACGCCGGCAACAACATCTTGCCCGCCAAAGAGGTGGACTTCCCCTTGAACAAGAGTCTCAAGCCCGGAAGCACAACCGGCAACCACGTCATAGATTTTTTGGTTCTCAAAAGCCTTTTCCTTCCCTCCAAACATCATTTCGCCTCATATGATTTCATGTTTCGCCTGCACCTCACTAGCCCTTCACCGCCAACAGCCTTGAAAAAACCCTTCTCCCGGGACGGTTGCGAGTCCAACAATCTTTTCCTGACAATTTCTACTTGACCTCTGCATGAATACGACTAAAGTAGAAACTGCTCAACAGCTTATTCAAAAAGCAACCACCCAAATTATCTATCTTACAACATCCTCAGCAACAGGAGATCCTATGTACAAAAGAATTATGACCACCATCACCCTCTCAGCACTACTGGCATCCCTTCTTCTCTTTGGTGCCGGTTGCAGCAAGAAAAACGTCATTCCACCGGAAAATTCCGGGTCTGAAGCTGATGCGGCTGGTGGCAAAAACGGCAAATACCCTCTCGCTGAAGGAGGATTTTCCCAAGAACGCATGCCTAAAGTCGGTACCCTTGACGACAAGATGGGAAACAACAGTAGCTTTGCCGATCAACAGTCTGACGAATACAAGAGAAAACATGGACGATGCTCAGATAACCTTTTTCCGGTGTATTTTGATTTTGATCAGGCTGGCATTCGCCCCGACATGGTCCAGGTAGTAACTCGCAACGCCGAGTACCTCAAAACCGTTCCCGGCAAAAGGGTCGTTATAGAGGGGAACTCGGACGAAAGAGGCACCAATGAGTATAATATGGCTCTTGGCGAGAGAAGAGCTATCAACGTGCAACAGTATCTTACCAATATGGGAATTGATGCCGGTCGTATGCAAACCTTGTCGTATGGTGAAGAAAAACCACTCTTCACCGGACAGGACGAGGAGGCTTATAGCGGTAACAGACGTGTTGATTTCATAATCAAGTAGTAAAAGCCGAACTCTCCGGCCTCATCTCCTGTCGGGGCCGGAGTTAAATCCCATCCTTTTTGGCGATTTCCCCAAGTATCCTGAGGACAACGATCTCAAGCGGGATTTCCGTGGTGTCAATGAGAAGTGCATCTTCAGCCTGTTTGAGTGGGGCAATCGACCTATTGCGATCGTTCTTGTCGCGCTCAAGAGTCAACTCTAGAATCTCCTGCAAACTGGCGGCAACACCCTTTTTTTGTAGCTGTTCAACGCGTCTTCTCGCCCTTTCCTCCGGTTTTGCATCAAGGAAGAATTTATACGCCGCATCCGGAAATACCACCGTTCCGGTATCCCTCCCTTCGGCAACAATTCGCCCTTTTACCCCGCACTCCCGCTGTATTTCCGTGAGAACATCGCGAACCACCGGAACAGCGGATACCCGGGAGGCAAGCATGGCCATCTCCGGGGTTCGAATACAATCACTCACATCTTCGCCATTAACAAAAACCCCGACATCACACTGCTCATTTACCGCAAGAACCAACTCAATACGCATCGCCTTCAAGGCGTTGGCGATATCTCCTTGGTTATCAAGATCGATAGCATGACGCTGCAGATACCAGCCAACAGCCCTATACATCGCGCCGGTATCGAGGTAGGCAAAGCCGGTTGCAGAAGCCACCTTTTTAGTCACTGTTGATTTTCCTACACCAGCGGGACCGTCAATGGTGATGATGTTCCTTTTTTCAAACATACATGAGCTCAGCAAGGCATTCGGCCAGGGTTCTGACAAACCTCTTATTTTCTTCTTCGGTGCCGATGGTGACCCGAATGAACGTGTCAAAACCATAGGCGCTCATTGAACGAACAATAACCCCTTGGGTCAGCATGCTCTTGTAAAGCTGGTCGGCATCGCCATGCACATCGATCAGAAAAAAATTGGTCTGCGATGGGTAGCTTGTGCATCCCAAACCTTCCACCGCACGGCTCAAAAACACAAGCCCTTCTTTGGTGCGGGACAGAGTACGTTCATAATGTTCTTCATCGCCTAAAGCAGCCAAGGCACCCACTTGAGCCATCTGGTTGATATTAAAAGGTTGGCGCACTTTCCCGAGGCAAGCGGCAATCTCTTTGGCCATCAGTGCGTAACCGATCCTCAACCCTGCCAAACCGTAAACTTTGGAAAAGGTGCGTAAAAACACCACAGGACAACGTCCGGCAATATTGCGTATAAGAGAATAAATATCGACTCGCTGTTGCTTGTCTGCGAAATCGATGTATGCCTCGTCAAGCACCACGATGACTGTCTCGGGAATATCGCTGAGAAACTGGTAAAGATCGACGGGCGGGATGGTTGTGCCGGTAGGATTATTAGGATTATCGACGAAAATCAACCGGGTTTTATCAGAGACCATCTCCTTGATAAGCACCAGATCATGGTGCATATCTTTGAGTGGAACCACGTAATTAATCCCGCCTCGAACCTGTACAAACTTTTGATACATGAGGAAAGACGGATGGCTGGTAATAACCTCATCGCCTTCCTGCACAAAGGCCTTTACCAGAAAATCAATTATTTCATTGGAACCGTTCCCCAGGACAACCTCGGTTGCGTCTACACCTACTTTCTCGGCTAGGGCCTTAACCAGACTATAGCATGACGCATCGGGATAACGGTGTAAATTTAACAATTCTGAACGAATGGCCCGCACCGCCTTTGGTGATGGCCCCCAGGGGTTTTCATTTGAAGCGAGCTTGATTGACCCGCTGATCCCAAACTCCCTTTCCAGTTCACTCTGAGGTTTTCCGGGAGGATACGGTGTAATTGCAGCAATATTTCCTGGAATTTTAATTTTCAAAATAACACCGTAAAAAAGGTCTTGATTCTCTTGTCCATAGAAAAAAATCTCTAAACATCCAGGGCTCTTTTACCAAGTTGCAGGCCTTGCTCAAGGTTATACCCCACTTGAAGCAACATCTCTTCCTGAAAGTGCCGCCCTTGCAGTTGAACCCCAACAGGCAGACCTGCTGCAGTAAACCCACCGGGAACCGACATCCCGGGAACGCCGGCCAGATTTGCTGAAAGCGTCAGTATATCAGAGAGGTACATAGATAAAGGATCATCGGAATTCTCACCCATAGGCCACGCGGCCGTTGGGGTTACCGGAGATATGATAACATCGCAGGACTCATAGGCTTTTTGGAAATCATTGAGGATAAGCGTTCGTACCTGCGAAGCCTTTTTGTAATAGGCATCATAATAACCTGATGACAGCGCATAGGTGCCAATGAGAATACGCCTTTTCACTTCGGGACCAAAACCTTTCGACCTCGTCCCCTTGTACATTTCGAGCAAGGTGTCGGCCCCCATATCCCTATACCCGTAGTGGACGCCATCGTACCTCGCCAAGTTTGAACTGGCTTCCGATGGAGCTATCAAATAGTATACCGCAACACAGTATTCGGTGTGTGGGAGGGTGATCTCGACTACTTCAGCACCTCTTTCCTGCAGAACCGCGATACTATTACGAACAATTTTTTCCACCTCGGTATCAAGACCCTGAGTGAAATACTCTCGTGGCACGCCAACCTTCAAGCCCGCTAGACCATCAACAAGGAACGAGGAGTAATCAGGTACCACCTGTTTTACCGATGTCGAGTCCAGGGTATCATAACCGCTGATTACACTCATCATAAGAGCACAATCGGCAACACTCCTGCAAAGTGGGCCAACTTGATCAAGGGACGAAGCATAGGCGGTCAAGCCATAGCGTGATACCCGGCCGTAGGTTGGTTTCATACCCACAATACCGCAAAGCGATGCCGGTTGTCGAATAGATCCCCCGGTGTCTGAACCCAGCGAGGCGAAACACTCATAGGATGCCACAGCCGCAGCCGATCCGCCGGACGATCCTCCGGCGACATAGCCATTTTTCCAGGGATTTTGAGGAACCCCAAAGGCACAGGTTTCTGAGGTCGAGCCCATGGCAAACTCATCCATGGTGGTCTTGCCAAGAATTACCGCACCTTCATTTTTCACCTTCGAAACAACCGTTGCGTCATAAGGGGGCACATACTTCGCAAGCATCTTCGAACCACAGGTTGTTTTCAATCCTTTGGTTGCAAGAAGATCTTTGATAGAAAGGGGAATGCCGCACAATCTTCCGGCCGTCCCTCCTTTTCGTTTCTTATCTGCCAATTCAGCCTGTTGCAGTGCTCCGTCCCGGTCTATGGTTATGAAGGCGTGCACATCCTTTTCCACTTCTTCTATCCTGGCAAGGCAACTCTCGGTAAGGGCTAGGGCGGTGAGGTTCCCCTCTGCCAATTGTGCACATGCCTCGGTGATGGTCAACTCGAACGGTTTCATTCAAACCTCAAAAAATACGGGGAATTCTTCATTCCTTGTATTGTAAAAAACAAGAAACTAACCTGTAAAATACTAAATAATTTTGGGAACTTGAAACATTTCCCCATTCTCTTGTGGGGCGTTCATCAGGGCTTCGTTTCTCGGTAAAGATTCTTTAACTCTATCGTCGCGAAAGGCATTGCATACAGAAAACACATGCGATGTTGGAATCACCTGCTCCGTATCCAATTCGTTGAGCTTATCTATGTAAGAAAGTATATTGTCGAGTTGGCCGGTCATTTTCTCCAGCTCTTCTTCAGTCAAAGTGAGTCTTGCCAGGTGCGCGACATGCTCAACCTGTTTTTTTGATATTTTCATGGGTAAATACGTATCTGAAATTATGGGTTTTGATTCTTCTGGAAGGCATTTTCCAGGTACTCCTCTGAAAAAACGCTCTTTGTCGGAGTGAAATCAACAATGCTTCTCGCAAAATATTCGACGGTTTTCACTTCGAACTGCGTTCCGCTACACCTGAAAAGCTCATCCACGGCCTGTTCCATCGACATATTATTCCTGTAATTGCGCCTGGATGTCATGGCATCATAACTGTCGACCACTATGAGTATTTTTGTCAAATCATCCAGTTGATCGCCAGTAAGACCATTGGGATACCCTTTTCCGTCCATTCGTTCATGATGGTGGCGAATAATGAACTGTTCCCTTTTCATAAAACCGAGGGGTTGTATTATATTTGCACCGACACTCGGATGCTTACGGATAAGAACCCATTCTTCATCGGTGAGCTTTCCCGGCTTCTGAATACACGAGAGATCAATAACCAATTTACCAATATCATGGAATTGGGCGGCTCTCCTGAGAATGAGAATTTCATTTTCTGTGAGACCCATGGCCATCCCCAGCATCAGGGCATATTCGGTAACGCGCATGGTGTGGCCAGCAGTATAATAATCCTTCTCCTCCATGGCGTTCTGCAGACTGCTCATCAACTGCACAGTTGCGTTTTCCAAACTGTTGCTGTAGGTGAGAAGCAATTTGTTCTGTTCTTCGAGTTGCTTGGCTTTGACCTGTATATCGTCTTCCAACGCCGCTTTATAGTGCCTTTCATTGAGAACGTAATTTCTCTTTTCAATGGCTCGACGGATCTTCACATTAAAAATATCAAGATCCTCAATAGGTTTCGTGAGAAAATCATAGGCGCCAAGGTTTATAGCCTTTACCGCGTAATCCATCGAACCGGCACCGGTGAGAAAAAGCACCGGCACTTCATAATTAAGATCATTGAGACGCGCCATGGTTTCAAAACCGTCCATGTCCGGCATATTTATATCAAGGATTACGACATCATAACTATCATCAATGGCAGCCAAGACCCCAACACCGTCGGATGTTGTATCGACCTTGTGGCCGAACATCTCGAGAATCTTTGCAACGGTTGTCCTTACCATCGCATCGTCATCGGCGATAAGAATTTTGGTAGTACCTTTGCTCAAAATAGTGTCTCCAACTATGCCCTCTCTGTCAGGTATCAAAGAGACTGTACATTTTTAAAAATGTTTTTGCAACTTCACTCATTTTTTTTGCTTTTTCGACGAGTCGCATGGCCACACCAGCGGCTGTAAATTTTTGACAACCGATTCCGCCGATCATGCAACCCTCGGCACGGATCGCTTGGTTAAGCTTTGCCTGATCGGAAAAATATTGCAAGTGTCGGTGCACCTTCTTTTCCGGGTAAAGGTTGCGTCCCGTGTCTATTCGGGGGAATTTTTTCAGGTTGCCAATTTTTATATCCCTGGAAACCGGATTTTTTATAATATTCCTTGTGGAATATACCTCCCTTCACCTATAATTTATCATGATTAAACTTACCCGCCTGAACAAAAAAGAGATCTATCTTAATCCCGATCTGATGAAAAGCATTGAGGAAACCCCTGATACCATTATTGTCCTGGTCAATGGCGACCATTACCTGGTGCGTGAAAAGGCATCTGAAATAATTGGCAAAATAATTGATTTTCGGGTTACGATACTAAATCATTCAAAAAACCCGAGCGGACTCCTCAAAAGAACACCGCCTTCCGAAGATGAATAGGAGCCGGCAGGAAAACTTCTCAGGGATCAACAGCAGACCGTCCGAGTCCAAGCATACCGACCGTCGTGGATGTACTGTGGAGACCTTTAACCTTTTAACCTCTGTAGTTTATTAAAATATGGATATCGCAACAATTATTGGCTTGGCTCTCGGCCTTGGAGCAATTCTCGGCGGAGCCGTGTTGGAAGGTCTTCATTTTGGTTCACTTATCCAGCCGACGGCGGCACTGATCGTTCTCGGAGGAACCTTTGGCGCCGCATTTATCAGTTTTCCTATGAGTGCGGCTGTTCAAGCTTTCAAAGATTTGAAACTTCTTATTGTCGCGCCGGAGTCACCGGAAGCAATAATCCCGGTCATCTTGGAACTTGCCAACAGAGCCCGGAAAAATGGTATTCTGTCTCTGGAAGAGGATTCGAAAAATTCCAAGGAGCTTTTTTTAAGGAAAGCTCTGACGCTCTGTGTTGATGGGGTCGAGCCCAAAGATGTCCAGGACATCCTCGAGATTGATTTGGCAACCTACGAAGAGCACGCAAAATTGAGCGTCGAATTTTTTGAGGCTGCCGGCGGCTATGCGCCGACCATAGGTATTATCGGCGCCGTTCTCGGCCTCATTCACGTTATGAGCAATCTTGCCGACGTCTCAAAGCTGGGATCCGGTATAGCTGTGGCATTCGTAGCAACCATATATGGTCTGGTGACTGCCAATATTCTCTGCCTGCCGTTTGCCACAAAAATCAAGATGCGTATAAAAAATGAAATGCAACGAAGAGAAATGCTCACCGCCGGAATTATCGGTATCCAGCAAGGGAGTAATCCGCGATTCATAGAAGAACGGCTCAAATCCTTCCTTCCCGGAGGCGGACATGCCTCGAACCCTGATGATGCTCAATAAGAGGGAAAGAAATGGCGAGAAAGAAAAAACCTGAAAAACATGCCAATCACGAAAGATGGTTGGTTTCCTATGCTGATTTTATCACCCTGCTTTTTGCTGTCTTTGTAACCCTTTACGCAATGTCGCAAACCGATAAAAAGAAGGTGGATCAGGTAGCCGCCTCGTATCGCAGTGCCTTTGGTATCTCGGCAGGATCGGGCACCAGCAGTTCCAACATTCTTAACAGCAGTGAGATCATGCCTATTCCAAACCTGGAAATAGTGCCGGCACCACCGAAAAAGAAGCGAACACAGGATGATGCCGAAAAAATCAAAGAAGCCACCGATTCCGGGAAGAAAACACAAAGTCATACCGGGGATTTTCAGGAAATCAAGAAATTGATAAAGGTTGCCTTGAAACCCCTGCAGATAGTAGGCGATGTCGTTGTCGAAGAATCGTCGCGGGGCCTGGCGATTCGCTTGGAAGAGGAAATCTTTTTCGAATCGGGGAGTGCAACTCTTAAAACGGAATCTCTACCGGTGATAGGCATAATTGCCGGTGCTATCGCTTCCATCGGCAATCAACAAATACGCATTGAAGGGCATACCGACAATACGGCAATGTTCACAACCCGCTATAAATCAAATTGGGAGCTGTCGCTTGACCGGGCGGCCAATGTAATGCGGATTTTCCTCGGAAACTATGACTTTTCGCCGCTGAATATTTCCATCGCCGGATATGGCCAATACCGGCCAATTGCCGATAATGACAGCGAAGCGGGCCGTAAAAGAAACCGTCGGGTCGATATTATCCTCCTGGAAACCAAGGGCGACAAACCGCTGCTTTGATCCCTTCATCCCAAGCCAACCTATGAAAAAGACAAAAATCATTGCGACGATTTCCAACCAGATGTGCGATGTGCCTTTTCTCACTCGCATGCATCATGCCGGGATGGACGTGGTCAGACTGAACACCGCCCATCAGCTGCCGGAAGACGCCCTGGCGGTTATCAAGAATGTGCGCAAGGTAAGCAACCGAATCGCCATTATCATCGATACCAAAGGGCCGGAAATAAGAACCACCCTTGCCAAGGCCGAAATCCCGGTGTTGGCTGGAGATATGGTCTGCGTCATCGGCGATAAAAACGGCGAATGCACGCCGGGGCATATCTGTCTGACCTACGATCATTTTGTCGAGGAGCTGTCGGTTGGCGACAAGATCCTCATTGATGACGGAGAAATTGAGCTGGAGGTGCGGGAAAAAGATCCCTTCCGGCTGATGTGCGAAGTGAAAAACGATGGCTTCATCAAGGGCAAAAAAAGTATCAATCTGCCCTCGGTGAAGATCAAAAATCTTCCTTCCCTCACCGAAAAAGATCGGGCCTTCGTTGAATTTGCCGCCGAGCAGGATATCGATTTCATCGCCCATTCCTTCGTGCGTAACAAGGAAGATGTCCTGGCCATCCAGGCGATCCTTGATGCCAAGAGAAGTGCCATCAAGATTATTGCCAAGATAGAAAATCAGCAAGGCGTCGATAATATCGACGAAATCCTCGACCATGTGTATGGCGTCATGGTTGCCCGCGGCGATCTGGCCATCGAGATTCCTGCCGAGAGGATCCCGATTATCCAGAAAAAGCTGGTGCGAAAATGCATTGAGCGCCGCAAACCGGTGATCATTGCCACCCAGATGCTCCAGTCGATGATCAAGTCGCCTCGGCCGACCCGGGCCGAGGTATCAGATGTCGCCAATGCCTGCCTTGATCGCACCGACGCGATCATGCTCTCGGGCGAAACCGCCTACGGCAAGTACCCGCTCGAGTCGGTGCAGATGATGACGCGAATCGCCGAAGAGATCGAGTCCAGCCTCAGCACCTTCACCGATTCGCCATATGAAGCTGAAAACAGCGTCACCAGTTACCTTGCCAAGGCTGCAGTCAAGGCGTCTCTGCGCCTTTCGACCAGTGCCCTGATAGCCGATTCGATCAGCGGCAAAACCATTCTCAGCCTTGTCGCCTACCGGGGTGAAAACCCGATCTTTGCCCAGTGTTACAGCAAGCGGGTAATGCGGGAGATGGCCATGTCCTACGGCGTTTACGCCTCCTTTATGCCACCCGAAGTCTCTTCCCATGAGTTCCTGCGCACGGCTCTCAACCGGCTGCTGGCTGACAAACATTTCGACGAAGAGAGTCTTATCACCGTGCTTGCCGGAAATTTCGGCTCCGCCTACGGCGCTTCCTATGTGGAGATCAGCACGGCGCGCAATCTGCTTGAACGTAAGTAGGATAAGATCGCAGCTCAATTCAATAAATGGCGGACCGCTGAATTTAAATTACACACGCTGGAGACTTTGGGCGGTTGGCCTGGCGCATTGCTTGCCCAGGTTTTTTATCGTCATAAAAGCCAAAAGATTGGTTATCAGATTGTGTTTTGGCTTATAGTCATGGCCCATGGTCTTCTATGGTACCACGTCCTTACGCCTCTGAAGGGCACTGAGCGTCGCGTCGAGTTGGTTCTTGTTGATCAATAAATTTGGCAGCTTGGGTTGCAGGAACAGGTGCAAGTCGTTGTAAGCAGACATTTTATTGAGATATTCTCACTTCGGCGGCTGCGCTGTGCAGCTCCTCGCCGTATTACTGGTCGCTTGCCTTGTCGTTTCCATCTTGAAATGGGTTAAGCCGTTGTCTTGCCGGCAAAGCAAGGCGTGGATACCAGCCTTTTTGCGAAAATGAAAAAAAAAGAAAAATAGTTACGAGATTACTGGAGGGACGATCGGCTACACAGGTGACTGCCGGAAATTTTCACAAAAACACCTGATATTAAGCTGATCAGCCAGGGTGAAAGAGCCAAGACCAAGGGCTCTGCTTCGCTCTCCCTGATCAGCGTATTTTTTGGCACTCCCCTTCCGGCGTTAAGCCGTTGTAAAAAAAAACATAGGCCAAAGGAATGCCCGGAACGGCATAAGGAGCCGTAACAAACTGGTTGAAATGGCCTGGTTATTTTGTAACGGCTCCTCAAGATTATCGATCTTCCACCTACCCGAAATGAACAATACTCCT